>Ga0187777_10000076_pt1 | contig 72428 bp, 60 predicted proteins | sample 1015_Q2_SP5_10_M_FD_132416 | JGI IMG/M metagenome (GOLD analysis project Ga0187777, IMG submission 132416) | Tropical peat soil microbial communities from peatlands in Department of Meta, Colombia - 1015_Q2_SP5_10_MG | ecosystem: Environmental > Terrestrial > Soil > Wetlands > Peat | place... | reverse complement strand
CCCGACTGCACATCGTGCACGCTTCGGCCGCGCAGATTCGCGCTGAACTCACCCGGCTTGGCCTGCAGTCCGCCGATTGCATCATTTCCGGCTTGCCATTCTTGAACATGCCAGCCCTAAATCGGCGACTGCTACTAGAACAGTGTCATTCCACACTTCGTCCCGGCGGAAAACTGGTGCTTTTTCAGTACCGACGGACCATGTTTCCAGCTTTGCGCTTGAGGTTTGATTCGATCTGGCGCGAGTATGAGTTGCTGAATTTCCCTCCGGCGCATGTCTTCTCGTGTCTGAAATGAGGTCACCGTCTCAATGATTGAGCTCCTTCTGAAGACGTTTGTACGTTCAGTCATGTACATGATCCCGCTGGCTAGGGGTATCTTCGATAACGTCGCGGTGCCCCTCTACTATCTGCCACTACCGCCCAGGACGGGAATATCACGGTTTTGCGGGCCCGTGGAATAGAGCTTTCCAGAATTCCCGGTAGCGCTACCAATTCTCTCCTTTCATCTCGTGCTGTTTCTGATACTTGCAGGGAGTGTGTCTAGCTCCGGCTGATAATACAGCGCTACCATAGAGAATCAGTTTTTCAGTCCAGCGGTCCAGTTGGTGATCACGGTGATAGGCGCGGAGGTCTCGGTGACGGAGTTGAGAATCAGGAAGCGGCCGTCGCGGGTAGCGCCATACCCAGCTTCGGCAACCGTACTGCGAAGCGCCGTCGGGAACAAAGTCACGGGTTTTGAAATCTGAATCGAGTCACCGTTCGCCTGGACGTCGACAACAGTCATCTTTTGTCCTTCATCAAGGAAATAGAGGCGCTTGCCGTCGCGGCCCCAGACAGCCTGCGCGCCACCGGTAGCCGAGACCTGATAGCGAACGCCGGGGTGCGGAAAGCGAGTGACGTAAACCTCAGGCCGACCCGAGTCGCTCGCCTCATACGCAAGCCAATCATTCGCACCCGGCCGCAAGGCTGCATTGGAGGCGGACTGGACGGATTCCAGAATCACTACCGGCTTTCTATCCCCGGTGAGCGGAAGAGCCTTGAGTTGCGCGGTGAGCGAGCCGAACGTCTGTTCTTCATACAAGAGCAGACGGTCGTCGGCGGTGATATCCACGGGAAGCGTATCGCCCGCTGTCTGGAACAGCAATTCCTGCGGACGGGTACCATCCGCTGGGCGACTGTAAATCTGGGCCTTATTTCCTGCGCTCCCGTAGGAGTAGTAGAGCAAACGACCGTCGGGGGACCAGACCGGTGCATCCCCGGTCTGTCCTGTGTCCGAGATCTGAGCACGGGTTCCGTGCGTGAGGTCCCAGATCCAGACATTCTGACCATGTGCTGTGGTTACCGTGGTCGCCACTTTCATCTCGTCGGGCGAAAAGCGCAGCGCGCCATAAGATCTGTCTGGGTCGGAGGTTTCTGCCAGCAACTTGCCGGCCGCATCCACCCAAGCGTGATACTCACCACCCACTTCGGTCCCACGCACGTAGAGAAGGGTTCCATTCTGCGAGACCGAGAATATCGAGCTGCCCACCAGATCATCGGATAACAGCTGCCCTGCAACCTGAACCGGGCTTCCCGAGAGATCACCACTCACCGGGTCGAATCTCTGCGCCCACAGAATATTGTTGCGGCCTACCAGCAAGCGGCCCGAGGCATATTGGGGCACGGTGTAGGCGCCCTTGAGCAGAATCCTATCGGTCTTGCCATCGAGGGAGGCGAAGTGGATCTCATTGGCCTCGTTGGTGTCACCGTTCGGGGCATGCAGGTACAAGAAGTGCTTGCCGTCGGGCAGGAAAAACGGCCACCTGTCTGAAAGATAGAACAATGAGCGCGGAGTGCGTGTGACCGGTTCGGGCGTCCCGCCTTCGACAGAAACCCGCATCACGGGGGAGCCGGAAAATGAGGCAATGCTCAGAATGATGGTATTGTCCTGCCCCCAGCTCGCACCACGTACTTCAGCAGCATCACAGATAGCCACGGGCGAGCCACCGTTCAGCTCCATGCGCCATAGTTTGCCCTGGCCCAGAAAACCGATCGAGCTTCCGTCGGGCGACCAGAAGGGAAAATAGCCGCCTTCGGTGCCATGCAGCTCGGTCGCCTCGAGCTTATCGAGGCCGCGCAACCAGAGAGACGTCTTGCCTTCGCGGTTTACAACAAAGACGACGCGCGTGCCATCGGGCGAAAGTGCGGGCGAGCCATTGCGATAGAGAGGCGCAAAGCGCGTGCCTTCCGGCGGCAGAATATTCAAGCGCAAGATGCTCGAACTGGACAATAGGGTTGTTCGCCAGCCATTCCAAACCAGTGCGATGACAGCAATGGCAAGCACAGCCGCGAACGCGGCCAGAGCTTTTTCTCTCCAGCGGGCCTCGGCGCGCGGTAATGGCTGAGCGGCTGCAGCACTGATCCAGCTTAGCTGCAGCCTGACGTCGTGCGCGGTCTGCAGGCGGTCTTCCGTGCTCTTGGCGAGGCAGGATTGCACGACGTGCTCCAGTGCCGGTGGAGCCAACGGCTGCACTGCGCTCAACGGCTCCGGGTCGTGTTCGAGGATCGCAGTGAGAACACTGAGCTGTGATCTGCCGGAGAAAGCGCGGCGAGCGGTCAGCATCTCGTAGAGCACGCAGCCGAAGCTGAAGATATCGCTGCGGGCATCGGCTTCCTGCCCTTGCAGAACCTCGGGCGCCATGTACTGGTAGGTGCCGACGACAGTCCCCTGGCGTGTGATGCCGTCGGCGGGAGCGCTCAGCGCAGCCACGCTCATGGTGGGAGTGGAAGGCGTCAAGCTTCCCGAAGACGACGAGCCGAATGCACCTATGGCCGCGGGATTCGGCTTGGCCAAGCCGAAATCGAGCAGTTTGGCTCCGGACTTGGTCAGCATGATGTTGCCGGGCTTAAGGTCACGATGCACGATGCCCTGCTTGTGGGCTTTTTCCAGCGCCTCGGCGATCTCGATGCCGCGTTCGAGCGCCTGTTTCAGCGGCAGTGCGCCTTTCTGCAGACGGTCGGCCAGCGATTCGCCCTCCAGCAGTTCCATCACTAGATAGTCGGTGCCCTCCTGCGAGCCGATGTCATAAAGCGCGCAGATGTGCGGATGCGAGAGCGAAGAGACTGCCTTGGCTTCGCGCTCGAAGCGTGCCTTCAGATCAGGATTCCCGGAAAGATGCTGCGGCAGCACCTTGACCGCGACCTCGCGTCCAAGTCGAGTGTCACGCGCGCGATACACCTCGCCCATGCCACCCGCACCCAGAGGAGCGAGAATCTCATAGGGGCCGAACTTGGTGCCAGAGTTGAGTGCCATCGCTGCGCGCAATTATAGCTTGCGCACCAGGATTCAGAGGATGTAGCAATTCTGGATGGTTTAACAGTATCCGGCAGTTGAAACCTTGCGGTCTGCTTGAAAGCTAGAGGTCATTCAGTCATGTACACGATCCCGCTGGACAGGGATTCATGGCGGCAGCAAGCATGAAGCGGGCCGGGAAAGTCAGCGACATGGATGCGCGAGCGATGCAGACGGTGCCATCTTCCAACGGTTGGCGCATAACTTCCAGAACATTGCGGGGAAACTCGGGGAGCTCATCGAGGAAGAGCACGCCGTTGTGGGCGAGAGAGACTTCTCCCGGCCGGGGAACTACTCCTCCGCCGATAAGGCCTGCGTCAGAAATGGTGTGGTGGGGAGCGCGGAAAGGACGATTGGCCACGAGTCCCGAGCTGGAGTCGAGAACCCCGGCGACGCTGTGGATCTTGGTCGTCTCCAGCGCCTCTTCGAAAGTGAATGGAGGCAAGATCGATGGCATACGCTTGGCCAGCATGGTTTTCCCAGAGCCGGGCGGGCCGATCATCAGGATGTTGTGGCCGCCGGCAGATGCCAATTCCAGAGCACGCTTTGCAGTCTGCTGACCGCGGACGTCTTTGAAATCCAGCGCAAAGTGCTGGGCGTGCAGCAGGGTCATTTCGGGGTCACTGACGAGCGGGGCAACCGCCTGAGTGCCGTTCAACAGCCCGACGACCTCCAGGAGCGACTTGACGGGATAGACGCTGATGCCGCTAACCACCGCTGCTTCGCGAGCATTGGCCTCTGGAACGATCAAATTTGGGAACTTGTTGGCGCGAGCAGCGATGGCGATGGGAAGCGCGCCACGCACTCCGCGGACGCTCCCGTCGAGTGAGAGCTCGCCGACGAGCGCAAAGTCGTTGAGTTCTTTTCTAGTGAGCGCACCGTAGGCGCCAAGGATGCCAAGCGCCATGGGCAGATCAAAACCAGAACCTTCTTTCTTGATATCCGCCGGGGCCAGATTGATCGTGATCTGCGTCGCGGGTATGTCGTAGCCGCAATTGCGGAGCGCCGAACGTATCCGCTCACGGCTTTCGCGCACGGCGGCATCAGGCAATCCCACGGTGTGAAAGTGATCTTCGGACGTGCGCAGGCCAGAGACATCCACTTCGACCTCGATGACCGAGGCATCAATACCGTAGACGGCGGCGCTGAGCGTCTTAAAAAGCATGAGCGATCAGCCTATCGTGGTTTGCGGACAAAGCGAGGGAGATTCGCGCTGTGTTCGGAAAACGGAAAATCAGCTCGGGAGAGGTTACTTTAGTGTGTTCGCGCCTCTTGAAACGGGTCGCACATACCCTTAACATCATCTAGATTTCCCCAACTCTGGGCACCTGGCAGAAGTGCGCAGAGCACCTCCATAGACCGGAGCAAAGGACTGAATGGGCCGCCGCCGCGAAGAGCGATTACAGGTCAATCTGCCTGTACGTGTGTGGGGCATGGATCGGAACGGAAAACCGTTCATTCAATCGGCACGAACGGTGGACGTGACCCGTATGGGGGGACGCCTGCGCGACCTATTCTGCCTGGAGAAAAAGGGTGAGATCATCCGCATTCAGCATGGCGGACAAAAGGCAAACTTCAAGATCACCTGGGTGGGAAACCCCGGCACAGCTGAAGCCGGGCAGGTTGGCATCTACTGCATAGAGCCTGACAAGTACATCTGGGGAGTGTCGCTGCCTAAGAAAGCTGGTCCCGACACCTACAAAGTGGCAGACGAATCCGAGTTCGTCTCCTTCAATGATCCGCCTGCGGCAGGCGCAGCCGGCACGCAGGAGCGATGGACTGGAGTCAATCCTTCCATTGTTCTGACCCAGGGTGAGAACCGCCCCGGCAAGAAGCGCGTGCATCCGCGCTACGCCTGCAATGGGAGCGTAGAGGTTGCGCCAGAGGGCTCCGTGATGCCTGTGTGGTGCATGCTGAGCGACATCAGCATCTCTGGCTGTTACGCGGAAACGACTTCCCCGCTACCGGCGCACACGCGTGTGCATTTCGTGTTGAAGGTCGGTGGCATGGAGATTTTCGGACGTGGTGTAGTGCGCACGGCACATCCAGGCGTGGGTATGGGTGTCGGCTTTACAAATCTAAGCACTGAGGACACCGAACGGCTTGAGCTCTTTCTGGAGAAGCTGAGGCAAGAAGCAGAAGCTGCTACTGCGCCAGTGGCCCCCGCTAAGCCCGTGCCGACGCCTGCTCCGGTGGTCGAGACGCCGCCGCCGACCCCGATCCGGCCCCCGCTGCATGACCGAAGTCTGCTGGTCGCGCATAACCGGCCGAAGGCAGATTCGGCTGAAGAGGCGCCTGTAACGCTCAATGCGAACATCATGGACAGGCTGACGCAGCTCCGCAGCGATCTGTGGGAGATGCAGCACTCGCTGCCTCCCAATACGGTCGACTCCCGCCTGCTTCGCGAAGTGAAAGAAGCCGTTGACCACGCCCGGCATAGCTTTTGGGCAGTACAGCAGTGGCTGGAGCTGCAAAGCCAAAAGCGCGATCCCTTCAAAGTGTTGCAGAAACTCTACACCGACCGCATCCGCACCGCCCGCGAATTAGGACGGCAGCTGGCGATGGATATAGACGCGGCTGAGATCGATGTTGATCTGGAAGGACTGGACGACCTCTATCTGGCAATTCGGGATCTGCACACTCGACTGGCAAAACTCTTGCACAAGAGCGTCAAATAGTTCTCGTCGAGAGTCATCTTTCGATCGCCATAGCAACAGAGTTTCCACCGCCCAGGCAAAGAGCGGCGATACCCTGGTGCGCGTCCCGACGAATGAGTTCGTAAAGCAATGTCACCAGAACGCGGGCGCCACTGGCCCCGATAGGATGACCGATGGCAACGGCCCCGCCATTGACATTGACCTTGGCGGGATCAAGGCCGAGTTCTCGGATTACAGCAAGGGCCTGGACGGAGAAAGCTTCGTTCAATTCGTACAAATCCACCTCTTCATTCTTCCATCCCGTCTTCTGCCAGAGCTTGCGCACGCCGGAAACAGGCGCCATCATCACCCACGCAGGCTCAACACCGCTGGTGGCCTGAGCGACAACACGAGCCATGGGCTCGGCTCCAAGCTGCCTGGCCTTCTTGTAACTGGTAACCACGACTGCGGCGGCACCGTCGTTCACTCCGGGCGCATTCCCAGCGGTCACCGTGCCGTCTTTCTTGAAGGCAGGCTTCAAGACACGTAGAGCTTCGATGGACGCATCCTCACGTACACTTTCATCCTTATCAAATATCACGGGCTTCTCACCCTTTTTCCTGGCTGGAAGCTCAACCGGAACAACTTGTGATTTGAAGCGACATTCACGCCAGGCATCGGCCGCTTTGCGATGCGAGTTCAACGCAAACTCATCCTGCTGCTCGCGCGCAATACCATACTTTTCCGCCACGTTCTCGCCGGTAATACCCATGTGATAGTTGTTGTAGATATCCCAAAGACCATCGTTGACCATGGAGTCGACCACCTGGCCGTTGCCCAGACGGTAGCCTTTGCGAGCCTGCGGAAGCAGGTACGGGGCATTGGTCATGGATTCCATGCCACCGGCGACAACAACCTCGCTATTGCCGGTCTGGATGGCTTGGGCAGCGAGCGCGACGGCCTTGAGACCCGAACCACAGACTTTGTTGATGGTCATGGCGCCGACAGCCGGGGAAAGGCCGCCATAGATCGCAGCCTGACGCGCCGGGTTCTGACCCAGGCCAGCCGAGACTACGTTGCCCATGATGCATTCATCCACCTGGCCGGGTGAGACCTTGGCGCGGCTCACAGCTTCGCGGACGACGATCGAACCAAGCTGGGGGGCACTCATCTCGGCGAGCGAACCTTGAAATTTTCCCACCCCTGTACGTACGGCAGAGAGGATAACTATATCTTCGTCACGATAGTGCGGCATAGATCGCGCTCCTGCTGAACCGCTGAAATCTCTATTATAAGATGGTCAACCTATGGTTATGGATTCTTCGACTGCTTCAGAACCTGCGTCGCCTGAGACGGCGCCAGTTCGGAATGCTATTTCAGGCGCCATCGCTCCGTGGTGGCATACGGGGCTTCTGATTGTGTTTCTGCTGTTTGCCTCGTACAGCCAGGCGAACACGCTGGGAGGAATCGTCAGGCAACATGGCCGCAGCTCGCTCTATGTCACGACGATGGCATTTGAATGGGGAATGATTGTCTACATCTGGTTTGGGCTGCGCAGTCGAGGCGCGCGCTTACCAGAGATCGTCGGCGGCGCCTGGGGTAGAGCGGAGGATGCGCTGATCGATGGGGTGATTGCCGTCGCCTATTTGTTTTGCGCGCTACTCGTTCTCTCTGCCGTCCGGCTGGCGGTCGGACTTCTCAGCTTCAACCGTGCCGAAAACCTGCAGAAGCTGAACGAGACTTCAAAGACACTGGGCGTCTTGGCCCCGCACGGGCGCGTGGAACTCATTCTCTTCATTCTGTTAGCCATGACTGCGGGGTTCTGTGAAGAGTTAATCTTCCGCGGATATTTTCAGCGACAATTTCAAAGCGTGACCGGCAGCGTCGCGGCAGGAGTCGTGCTGCAGGGTATTCTGTTCGGCGCGGCGCATGGATACCAAGGTTGGCGGTGGATGATCACTATCGCTGTCTACGGAATGCTGTTCGGGATCCTGGCGACGTGGCGCAGGAGTTTGCGGCCGGGAATGATCGCACACTTTCTTCAGGATTTTGGCAGCGGTCTGGCGCTGTGGTTCATGGCCCAACATCCAGAGTTTTTCCCGCACTAAGATCCGGTCCGATTTCCCACGAACCATTTTGCTGCAGAAGAGAGTGGACCTTGTGACTTGCAGGGCTGATTTTTTTCTTGACATCATTTTTCAATCACCTTATACATTCAATAAGTGCAACAAGACATCGTTGCGAATCATCCATGATGAATGGAAAGGGAGAATAGACAATGGCAGCTAAGAAAAAAGCGAAGAAGAAAAAGAAACACTAACTCTTCGAGTGTAAGACGGGAGGGGACGCGAAACGCGTCCCCTTAGTTTTTTGGCGGCAACCTTTCCTGCGCGCGGTCGCTCTCCAGCCTCCTGCGGTCCTCATCGAGCAACGGAAGTTGTTCGGATTGGTCACTGGCCAGGGTTTCGACTCGCCTCTCCAGGCGCTCAAACTCGCGGATAGAGTCTTCGTAACTTCGGGCAGCGTTCTTCAGATGACCGCCAACTTTGCCATATAGGTCGTCGAATTTGTCGAGTTCAACCTCGAGCGACTGAATCCCCCGCAGCACCTGCTCCGCGCGCTGGCTGATACGCAGACTGTTCAGACCGATCATGATGGTCTGCAAATAGGCGTAGAGAGAGTTGGGCGATACCGGCAGTACGCGCCGCTCGGCGCAATACTCGTAGAGGTCATCGCCATCGTCATTGCGGATGATCGCCTCGTAATAAACGTTCTCGGCCGGAATGTACATCAGTGCGAACGGAAGCGTGCCCTCCGCCGGCTGAATGTATTTGCTGGCAATCTCATCGATCCGCTTTTTGAGGTCCTTGAGGAATTCGCGGCGAGCTCCCTTTGCCTCAAGTTCCGAGGAAGTCGTGGCGATGCGGCGAAAGTTCTCGAGAGAAAACTTGGAGTCAATCGCCACCAGTCCCTGCGGCAGGCGAACAATGGCATCAACGATCTCGCCGCTTGAAAAACGGTGATGCGTGGCAAACTGCTCGCGGGGAAAAACATCAAGCAGCAGGCTCTCAAGCTGGGTCTCGCCAAAGCCGCCGCGCAGCTTGGGGGACCTAAGCACATGTTCCAGTTGCGCCATGGAACGGGCGAGTTCGGCGATCTGCCGCGCCTGTCCTGTGATCTCACCAACCTGATTCTGCAAACCGGCAAATGTACTCTGGACGCCGGCGATGCGAGCATTGACCTCCTGCGCGCCCGAGCGCATTGCTTTAGCGTTTTCTTGCAGGCGCTCGTTGACCTGACGGCTCATACTATCGAGGCGAGTACTCACCTCGGCCGTGGCGACAGCGAGAGAGTTGTGCATGGATGATTCCAGGGCTTGCATGCGGGAACCAACCAGAGCGTGGATGGCGAAATAGACCGCGAGAAGGGCCACGGCAGCCAGAACGATCCAAAGAAGGGTCCCCATTTCAAAGCACCTGAAGGGCCGGGACGGCCTGGTTTACCTCGATGTTGTACAAACGCTCCTCCTGCGTCGGACACACGAGATTAAAGTTGCACCAGCGGCAATGGTAACCCGGCTTGGGATCGAATCGTCCCTCGCGGACCAGATCGGCGGTTTCCCTCACCAGAGCGGCAATCCTAGCGAGTTGCGCAGAGGTGCGCGAAGTAGAGACGGCGCTGTCGGTCTCGAGATTGTAGTAAGTCAGCCGGTCCGGCGAGAGCTGCCAGCATTCGCGTGCAGCCAGCGCATAGAGCGAAAGCTGGACGCTCTCGTCCGCATCCTCTTGCGTTTGCGGATTACCGGTCTTGTAGTCAATGATCGCGACCCGGCCTTCGGGAAGGCGGTCGATCCGGTCGATCCTGCCTCGAACTTTGATACCGCTTACGTCAAAAGAGAAGCTTTGTTCCGCGCTGATCACATCCGGCCTCGCTTTGCCAGAGTGGGATTGCATGAACGCATGCAATTGCCTGGCCGCCTGTTCTTCCAATAGGCGCACTTGAAGAGGCTCATGAATCATTGCGCTTCGAAAAGACTCCCGAAATGCGCGAAGAACTTCAGCCTCGGAGGGCATTGACTTCGCTGCCAGATTCTCGCCTAAGAACTTGAGGGCCTTATGCATAGCCTCGCCATAGAGCAGCGAGGCTGTTGGCTCGGACTGGATCCTCCATTCGTGGGCAAGCTTGAACTGAAGCGGACATTGCTGATAGCGGTCTATTGCCGTTGCACTGAGGCTGAAACCAAGCTCTCTTGCTGCGAAAGGCGCCAGCAGCCAGGACGCCAGCCCACTCTGTGGCTCGACTGAGGCCGCAATTGCCAAGCCGGGCTCGCGCGCACTCCTCTCTTGCCACCAGTGGCGCAGGCCGGACTCGCTCATCAACTCACGCAAATAGCCCGGTGGTGTCGGGTCCTTCTTCCCTTGCCCCCTCTTGGAAGAGATCGTCAGAGTATCGCGGGCACGCGTCATAGCGACGTAAAAGAGCCGCCTTTCTTCTTGCGGATGAAGCTCACGCTCTGAGACCTCCGGTGCATATCCCCGCAACAAGCGCGCAGGAAACTCGAACAGAGGCTCACGAAAATTACCCGGAAACGATTGCGACGTGGCACGCAAAACAAACACGTGCCTGAACTCAAGCCCTTTGGCTGAGTGTACGCTCATGAGCTGGGTGACTTCTTCGCTGCCGCACTGCGCAGCAATGACTCCGCCAGACTCCTGGTAGTACTTTAAGTACTCCAGGAACTCTGGAAGCAGTTTCGTCTTGGTTGTCGGCTTCTCCTGCCATTGCTCCACAAATCTTCTGATGGCCAGGGCCGTGGCAGGCGCCATTTTCAGATCAAATGCCTGCATGACTGCGTTGCATACCTCAGCTGCTGCCGCTGTCTCCAGTGCTACCGAGGAACGGACTTCATCCAACCTAGAAAGAACCTTCTGGCCCTCAGGGAGTGCGCTCAGCAGGGCGCGAAGATCAGGGTCGTGTTTCCTCCACAACAAACCAACCAGTTCATCGCCATTCACTCCAAACTGCGTAAGCGAAGCAACGCGCAATAGGCTGAGGCTCTCCTCCGGGAATGCCAATGCGGTCAGGCAGGCAATGAGGTCCCGAACTTCAGGCGTTCCCAAGAGATCCAGATTGGCCACGGCGAAGAGAGTTCCCTGCCGCGCAAGCTCACTCAACAGGATGTCCTTATGAGCGTGCAGTCGGTAGAGCACGGCGCAATGGCCCTTGCCGCACGGCTCGCGCTCATGGAGCTTTGCCAGAGCAGCTGCAACCTCGCCGGCCTCGGCTTCGTAGCTGGACCCGATTGAGATTGCAACCGGGCGCCGAACGTCCGTCGCTCCCATCACGCGCTGCCGATCGCGCTCGGACTCGAGCGGTTCGCGAGCGAATCCTGCGAAGCGCTCGCTCCCGCTGCCTACCTCGGGGTTTCGGGAGATGACAGCATGCGCCAAACGTAGAATCGGTGTGGTTGAGCGGTAATTGCTCTGCAGCCGGACCAGAGCTGCGCGAGGATAGCGAGCGAGGAATTCTTCGAACGCCCAGCTCGAGGCGCCACGAAAACGGTAGATGGCCTGATCGGGATCGCCAACAGCGAATACATTTTGCCGCTTGCCGGCCAACAGCTCCGCCAATGTGATCTGCGCCATGTTCGTATCTTGAAATTCATCAATCAATATGTACCGGTATCTCTTTTGCTCTACCGCCAAGAGCTGAGGGTCGCTTTGCAGAAGACGGACTGACTCTGAAATCAGATGCCCAAAGGTGTAAAGCTTGTCGGCACGGAGCATCTCCTCCACCTGGCGATAGGTGTCTGCAATCTCCTGGCATCGCGCCAATGTCTCCTCTTGGCTCAAAGATTCATCGGGCTTGGAGACGCGCGGCGCGGGTAATCTTCCGGCCCTAACGTCTTCCAGAAATCGCTCATAATCCTCAGGCGTGATCAGTTCATCGTGACAGCGGGTGAAGAACCTGTTCAGCTCGGTCAGGAACTGACCAAGGTTCGCAGCTTTGATGAAGCGACTGAGCGGCAGTTCGGCAACACGGCGGCGCATGTAAATCCAGAGATCGCTCTCTGCGGTGAGCAGGCCAAACTCGCGGCCGGCGCGGCGCAGGAGCCCATAGCAGTAACCATGAAACGTAGTGCCCGGCGCGCCGGTGGAAAAGAGGAGGCCTAGATTTGCAGCTACCCGCTGGCGAAGCTCAGCGGTCGCATTCTCCGTATAGCTGACGGCTAGAATCTCGTCTGGGGCCGCCAGATTGCGGCTCACTAACCGGTGGATGCGCTCCACTAATACGGATGTCTTGCCTGTGCCGGCTCCGGCTAAGACCAGCATGGGACCGCGCTCATGCTCGATCGCGTGCAGCTGCGCTTTGTCCCAAGTCGTAGTCATTATCTGGTCCTGACACCGATTATGCGTCAGCGTGAGGCCATCAGCAACTTGGCAGCAGATCAGCGCGGGTGAGTCTGGGATGCTGCGATGCAGATAGCGATAGCGGCTACCGCAGCTGTCTCCGCCCGCAGGATCGCCGTACCAAGCGAGGCTGGCTTCCAGCCCGCCTCGGTGAAGTCCGCCAGCTCATCATCGGTCCATCCACCCTCCGGGCCAATGGCCAGTATCAGGGAGCGCCCGAAGCCAGAGCTGAGCGAATCGGGGAGAGTCAGACAACCCTCCCTCTCTGAGAGTACGATGCGCAAATCACCCTCCAGAGAAAGAGCCTGCAGCAGAGGCACCGGTTCGGCAATCGATGGAAGCTCGGCACGTCTGGATTGTTCCGCTGCCTGCAGGGCTATACGTTGCCAGCGATGGCCGCGTTTGGTCGCGGCCTCGGCAAAACGCTTCTCTGTGCGGCGAGCAATTACCGGATAGATGGCTGCAACGCCAAGCTCTGTCGCTTTCTCAATGGCCCACTCCATACGGTCGAATTTGAAGACCGCCAGCAGCAGAGAAATCTTCAGATACAGGCCCGGGGCCCCTTCAAGCGGAGCGCCCAACTCAAATTCAACCCGTGAATCGCTGACTGAGAGAATCGTTCCCAGATAGGTACGCGGTGCAGAATTAGGTCCGACGCTTATTTCGAACTGCTGGCCGACCTTAGCCCGCAGCGTACGGCTAAGATGCGCGGCGTGCTCACCCAGGAGAGCGGCACGGTTACGAGCAACATCATGTTCATCGGCGATCCAGCGGCGGCGAGTCATTCTTCCGCTGGCCGTTCAGGAGAACATATCCTTGACTTTTCGAAGCAAAGTCTTCGGTTGAGGACGATTTTCAATCGTCAGGGTTTCGCCGAGCTCCTGCAATAACTCTCTTTGCCGCTTGGTCAGCTTGCCAGGAATCTGAACACGGACCTCAACGAATAGGTCTCCTCGTCCGTGACCTCGCAAGACGGGTACACCCTTTCCTTTCAGACGCAAGGCGGTCCCGCTCTGTGTGCCCGCAGGGACGCTCAGCTTGAGCTCGCCATCGAGGGTTGGCAACATGATCTCCGCGCCCAACGCTGCCTGAGCTAACGAAACGGGTATAGCGCAGTACAAGTCCCTCCCTTCGCGCTCGAAGAAAGCATGCTCCCGAACCTTAAGCGTGACGTACAGATCACCGGCTGAACCACCCTGCACACCGGCATGCCCCTGGCCGGAGAAAAGAATCCTGGTCCCATCCTCAACTCCGGCCGGCACCTTAACGCTAACGGTCTTTTCAAGCGGCACCCGTCTCTCGCCGCGGCAGCCACTGCAGGGATGTGCAACCACGCTTCCCGTACCAGAACACTTTGAGCACGGCCGCGTTATGCTGAAGAACCCCTGCTGAAAGCGCACCTGGCCTCGTCCGCCGCAACTTGAGCAAGGAACCGGTTGTGCGCCGCCCTCGCCGCCCGTCCCGTTGCATTTCTCGCACTCCGATAAAGCTCTTACGCGGACTTCAGTCGTCTTGCCAAAGATTGCTTCTTCAAACTCGAGAGCAAGTTCCACCCCCACATCGGCGCCCTGGCGCACTCTGCCGCGACGGGAATTGCCACCTGCTCCGAACAAGTCGCCGCTGATGCCAAAGAGGTCGCCAAAGATGTCTGAAAGATCCTGGAACGGAAAACCGCCGTCGAAGGGATTTGCAGGGACATTCACCCCCCCGTGGCCAAAGTGGTCGTAGCGGGAGCGCTTTTCCGAATCAGCAAGAACGCTGTAGGCTTCGGATGCTTCCTTAAACTTTTCTTCCGCCTCGAAGTTTCCCGGGTTCCTATCAGGATGAAATTGCAGAGCCAGCTTGCGATACGCACTCTTGATCTCAACGTCGGAGGCTGAGCGTGCTACTCCTAGAATCTCGTAGTAATCGCGTTTCGCTTTGGCTGGCAGTTCTATCTTCCTCGTTCGGAAAAGAAGCGCTAACTACGGGGATTGCTTGCAACCCGCACCATCGCTGGTCGAAGCAACCGATCCTTGAGCCTGTAGCCCTTTTGCAAGACTTCCATCACCTGATGATCAGGTAGATCCTTGGCAGGCACCATTTCCACCGCCTGATGCAACTGTGGATCAAAAACCGCATTCTGGGCAGGAACCTCATGTAATCCCAGCTTGCTCAAAGTGTCGTGAAGTTGCTTGGCGGTGAGCTCGACACCGGTTTTCAGTTCAGAGTGTTCCTGGCCGGCATTCTTCAAAGCCAAATCGAGACTATCGAGCACTGGCAGCAGCAAGCGGACAGCTTCTGCTACTGCATATTCTCTGAACTCCTGTTGCTCACGCTGCGCGCGCTTGCGGTAGTTCTCAAATTCCGCCTGCAGCCGCGCTAGCCGGTCGAGGAGCTCATCACGCTCCCGCCTGGCTTTCGCTGACGTATCCTCCGCGGGCACTGCAGGAGCAGCATCAGCAACAGGAGAGTCCGGCTCCCCGGGCTCCGCCACGGGCAATTCATGCGCCAAATCCTCTGGCTGAATCGGATTCACCTGAATCTTGGGCATAGCGTTCTCTAACAAACCTCAGTAAGGCTTAGATTCTTCTTCAGTCGCATTGAGGATGCGGTCAAAGAGCCGCGCGATATAAGACACGGCGGTAATCGTGTGCTCGTAATCGATGCGCGTAGGCCCCAACACGGCCAATGAGCCCATTACCTCGTTGCCGATGCGCGCGGGGGCGCCAATCAGCACAAAATTTCGCAGGTTTGGAAGCGTGTCTTCAAGACCTATGACCACGCGCACAGCCTCCTGGCGCACATCCAGATAGGCAGCCAAAAGGTCCGCAACTCTTTGCTTCTCTTCCAGAACCTGCAGTAACTGGCGGAGACGGTCGCGATCCTCTTCATTGGCAACCAGGTTCGAGACTCCCTCCAGGTACACTTCCTGAGTTGGCTCCTCAGGCGCCAAAGCCCCGCGCCTGTAGAGCTGCTCCAAAGAGCGCATCATGCGGTCGTAATCGCTTCGCGCTTCGTCCAGGCGACGAGCGACTTCGGCGCGAAGACGTTCCATCGTCCAGCCCCGGAAATTCTCATTGATGTAGCTGGCTGCCAGGTCGAGATCGGCCTGAGTGAGATCGCGCTCCAATCGCAGAATACGGTCCCTCACCACGCCAGACCTGGTCACAACCACCGCGAGAACTTTGTTCTCCGCCTGGCGCGAGAAATAGACGTGCTCCAACGCATTGGTCGCACCGGTGGAAGTCATTGCCAAGCCAACGCCGCTGGAGATGAGCGAAAGCACGTGAGAGGTGCGCTCCATGAACTCCTGCACATCGGTCACGCCGCTGAAAGAACCCTCGATCTTGTCCTGCTCGCTCAACGAGAGTGTCGCCTTGCCACTGATCTGTTCGACAAAATACCGATAGGCTTCGGCCGTCGGTACGCGTCCTGCGGAGGTGTGCGGTTGTTCAAGAAAACCGGCTTCCGTCAAATCAGACATCACATTTCTGATAGTGGCTGCGCTCAAACCCTCACGATTGTCTCTAGCCAGCGTGCGGGAACCTACCGGCTCGCCGGTGGCAATGTAGGTCTGCACGATCGCTGTGAGAATCTCGCGTCCGCGAAGCCCGATCTGTGGCGACTGTGGCATGTAAGTCTATGATAATGAAACTGTTATAAGAATCTTGAAATTATTTTACCACGGCGAGGAAGAGGTTGGCACTCTAGTGCCAACAGTGCCAAGCGCCCATATCCCCTTACACGATTTGGATGACGCGGTCGCCAGATGCAGCGTTCACTTCAGCCACGCGGGCGGTGACTCGGGCGGCAAGTTCATGAAAGGACCTGGCTGAGGGATTCGTTTCGGGCTGCAGCGCAATCGGCCGACCGCCGTCGCCACCCTCGCGGACTCCCGGATCGAGGGCAATCGAGCCCAGAAAAGGAATACTGAACTGCCGTGCAGTTCGCTCTCCACCTCCCTTGGAGAATATATCGACTTCATGCCGGCAATGCGGGCAGATGAAATGGCCCATGTTTTCGACGAGCCCAAGGATATCCACTTTTAGCTGGCGAAACATCTCAATCGCTTTGCGAGCATCCTGAAGTGCAACATCTGAGGGTGTAGTCACAACGACGGCACCGGTAACAGGAACAGTCTGAATCAGAGATATAGCCACATCGCCAGTGCCGGGTGGAAGGTCAATAATCAAGTACTCCAACGCGCCCCACTCCACCTGCTGCAGAAACTGCCGGATGATCGAATGCAGCATGGGGCCGCGCCAAATCAGCGGCTTATCGCCGGGATTCAGCAGACCAACGGAAATGGTTCTAACGCCAAACTGCTCAAGTGGTTCGATACGGTTTTCCCCAACGACGCGCGGCTGGGCTACAGTCCCCATCATTAGCGGGACATTCGGGCCGTACACATCCCCATCGAGCAAGCCGACTTTGTGACCGAGGGAGGCCAAAGAAACCGCGAGGTTGACGGCAACTGTAGTCTTGCCAACGCCTCCCTTCCCAGAGCCGATGGTGATCACATTCTGGACTCCAGGGAGAGTTTGCGGGCCTGGCGCGGACGGGCCAGGATGATGATGTGAGTGAGCGCCCATGGTTTCTGTTCCGGATGCAATTATACGTGCTAAGCGGGTCTATACCGAGGGAGGCGGTCTGGCGAAAGGACCTTGAGCCTAGGAAGCTGCTGGTCTTTTGCAGAAAGCAGCGGCGAAGCGATATCCCAACCGATGTTCAGATCAGGGTCGTTCCAAATGATCCCCTGTTGATCGTCAGGGTAATAGTAATCCGTGCACTTATAGAGAAATTCGGCCGTTGGGGAGAGGACCAGGAATCCGTGGGCGAAACCTGCTGGGATAAAAATCTGGCGATGATTCTCAGCGGTCAGGAGTTCTTTTGCCCACTTACCAAAGTGAGGAGATTCCAGGCGGATGTCCACAGCCACGTCGAGAACGGCCCCTTGTATCACGCGGCAAAGCTTGGCCTGCGGATGGACCAGTTGAAAATGCAAGCCGCGCAACGCTCCCTGAACTGATTTTGAATGATTATCCTGCACGAACCTTGCTCGGATACCGAGTCTTTCGAATTGTTCTTCTCGGTAACTTTCGAGGAAGAACCCTCGATCGTCCTGAAAGACATTAGGTTCGATGACGACGACCCCTGGCAACGAGGTTTCAATGAGCCGCAAGCAAAGACCTCTCGTGAAAGACTGGATATTCTATCCGTTGAATTGAATCAAGTGGGATGAACTGGTGCAACAGTTGCCGCGATCTCACGAGCTCGCAGTGCAATCTTTAGAGCGGCGACTCCCTGCTCCAACGGGCATTCGGTCGCTACCCCCCGTTCCACGCACTGCAAGAAATGACGCATCTCATCCACGTACATGGTATTCACTTCCCAGCCTGCCGGAAGTTGCTGACGCCGTTCCAGTCCAGATCCACTCCGTACCTCGACCCAGGGCTGTTCAAAATCCCAATAAATGGTGCCCAATTCGCCTACAATCTGACAGCCACGCCGATAGTCGCGCTGCATAAAACTCAGGTTAATGCTGCTGAGCACGCCGCTGGCATGGTGCAGCAGGATTTCCGCAGTACCCTCGACTGGGATTTGCAATAACTCAGCCGGAACAATGGCGGCAGCCAGCACCGTCGCGGGACCGAAGTACCAGAGCGCCAGGTCGATCTCGTGAATGCAGTCTAACAAGACTCCTCCTCCGCGATTAGGATCAGCGGTATAACTCTTGCGGAAATTGGAGGAAGGACGCCAATCCGGGAGGTACGAGCCGGTCTGGATGCGAGCTGCAGTCACGGCCCCAATCGCACCTGAGCGCAGGAGTGCCTTTACTGCCGCGGGACCCGGGTGAAAGCGCATGTTGCAGCCCACCATGGTCACCAAAGCACTACTCCGAGCCAGTGTTTCCAGCTCCGCCAGACCTTCCAGGCGATTGCTAAGGGGCTTTTCCACGAACAGATGCGCCTGACACCGAACCGCCATCAGCGCCAATTCCAGATGGGCTTCCGGAGTCGCTGTCACAAGAACAGCTTGCGGCTTGCATTTCCAAACCGCCTGGAGGGTCGAACTGGGCTCCAGCTTCGGAACATTGCGAAGAAAGACCGCGACATCGGGTTCGGGATCGTAAACAAGGAGCTCGTGGCGCCCTTCGGCCTGCAGATTACGCAGGTGGCGGCGACCAATGGATCCGCAACCGAGCACGGCGATGCGCATTGTTTGTGAGAATAGCAGTTTGCCGGATTTTCACCAGAACAATTCAACGGGAATCGGCGGTGCGGGGAGGTACCTTTCCTTCAACCACTGCCGTGACCAGCTCCAGGAACGTCTGGGCGTCGTGCAAAGAAGCGCTTTCAGCGGCAATGGGTTCGTGGCAGAGCACACGCAGCATCTCAGTCGCACGACGTATTCGATAGCCGTGGATGAGCAGATCGGCGTCGGCACCCTGCCGGCTCGCAAGCTCATCAAGGTAATACCAGAGAAATCGCCGTAACTCATCCACAGCCGCTTTGAAACGACTTAGAACCTCCAGCCCTGAGGGGTCGTTCATGAATTCGTGCGCCGGACCGGGCTCGGGGGTCAGTGCCCGCCGGTACAGCTCGCTTTGCACTTCATTCAGTTCTTCTGTAACTCTCTGAATCTTGATGAGGATGTTGTCCATTCGCGGTCCGCCCTCTTAACCAACAGGCAAAACTGTATTTTGCAGCGGGTTGCGAGAATGGTCAAAGCACGAAGGTAACCGGGTTGACTGTTCGCGATGCGCTGACTGCACTATCCTCTTGCTGTTGAAAAGATGTATGACCGGGCCTCTTTCCACCAGCCGCTGGAAGACTGCACGCAGCTTCCCTCGGTTCGCCGTCGACTTGCCGCTGCAAGTCAAGCGCGCACAGCAGACGGGAACCCTGCAGTGTCGAACGGTTGATATCGGCCTAGGTGGCCTATGTGGCGCCACCGGCAGTGAGATCCTGCCAGTCGGCGAGCGCGTACAGCTCATGTTCGCTCTTGCCAGGGATGGCCCGGAAATCGCGGTAACGGCGAAAGTGCGCTATTCTTTGCCTCCCCGTCATGGTTTCCAGTTCCTGAACCTGAGCCCGGAGCAGCGGGAGCGTATTCGGCACGCATGCGAAGCTCTTACAATCGTGTGAGAGAGAAGCGTTGCAAGCTGTGAGTCGCCGATTCCTAGAGTGCGTTCAGAAAGTTGACCAGATCTGTCTTTTCCTGCGTTGTCAGGTGGATTTGAAAGCGATTGTCGTAGAAATTCACGACGTCAAGGAGAGTTGCGGCCCCACCATCATGGAAGAAAGGGGCACGCGCGGCAAGATCTCGGAGTCCGGGAACCTTGAATTTAGCAATATCGGCACATTTGCCGGTCGTGAGAGCAAATCCAGGATCGCTCACCTGAAATTGGCCGCCAGCATTGCATTTGAAGATGTAAAGCGGGAGATCAGGCGTTCGGCGATTCGTATCGGCAGTGCCGATATTCATTGGATTATCAACAGGGAAAGCACCCACATTCGGAGTGGCGTGACATGTGGAGCAGCTTCCCATGATGGTCACCTGCCCAGCCACGTCGTTCAAACCAGCGACACCATCGATCGTGATAAGTCGGTTATTAAAAATGGCCTGTCCGCGAGCGATGGAAAGGCGCGCCTGGGTGACACTGTCACTGCCAGACAAGTTCGACCAGGAATTGTACAGAGTAAAGACGTTCGGGTTGAAACCTGCGCCAAAGAAACTATTGGCCCCGGGAGTGAAGGCCTGTTGGGAAAGATTCTGAGCGCCCCCTTTTCCACCACTGTCAGTAAGGGAACCAGCGGCCGAATCTGTGCTCTGCGCTGTAAACAAAGCCAGCTCGAAATTGACGATGCTGGTCAACTGCGCATCCGTTGGCGGCCCATTGGACTGAGCGTGGGTAAGAGTGGCATCCTCCGCCTGACTTTTCAGGTTATCGAAGAGCTGCGGGGTTACGTTCTCTCGCTCATCCCACATGATCGTGGTTTCGAACTTCAGGTTGGTGGCCGGCAGTGGACGCCGAAACATGGCGATGTTGGAGGCACTGGTGCAACTGTATGGATCATCAACCGACTGCAGGGTAAAGTCCGCACTTGCTGGGACGGGGCGCGCGATGCGAATCAGCCCCTTGTTCAGGAGCAGGTTGTAGGCAGTCTGTTTTGCAGAAATCGTAGAGACATCGTCGGTCGGACAGGTGGACCCGTCATTGGGCGTGAAGACCGGGTCAGTCCCATTGCTGCTGCTGAAACGGGCCTGCACATGGGACGGGATGATCGTCCAACCGTCGTTTGGTTGGTGGCAGCTAACACAGGTACGTCCGTTCGTCCCCAGGCTCTTAAAGAACTCGTTGTTGAAGTTCACCGAGCCGTTGGTCGAGAAAGTCGTGAATTGACCGGAAGAGTTCGAGGATGGAGGCAGCTGGCCTGAGCTGGCGGTTTGCCCCGAACTGGTATTCGAGGCGGACGAGCCGGAACCACCACATCCCGCACTTAACAACGCCAGGCCAACTGCGGCGGTCAACAAGAATCGCCTAATCCACCTCGAATTCGAATCTCTCCCCATACCTCTCCTTAGGGTTGCCGAACTTCATCACAATTCTGGGGGATACAAACGGCTACATTAACACACTTCAATCTCGATGGAAATGGCTGAATCTCGCCTTGTGGGCCATGTACTAACGAGGAAGTTCGTCTAGGTCAGAGGCGATTGATTCGATAAGGGCCGCTTCAGCTTCGAGCACCGTGGCCACAACAGGAACACCCTCCTGAGCTTGAGCGTAATGCCGTTCTTCCAGCGGCTCACGCACTGCGGGTAATGTCTTCACGCCATAGCCGGTATAGGCTCCAGGGGCATAAATCTGGTGTTTGAACCACGGGCGTTGAGCCAATCCCTGGGCAGAGGTCAGAGCACGTTCACAACGGATGAGTTTCGCATTGAGCTTTCGTAGCGTTGCCTCAGGCAATTGAATCCCCGAAGGCTCACTGACCTTCTTGAGAACGGTCTGATAATGTTCAGCACTGCGGGTAAGGTCATCGGCTGCGTTCTGTAGAGGAGCAAAATTCAGGTACGGCGCGGGCGTCAGCTTCTGCGGTGCTGCCAAAGGCCGCTTTGGGTCACTAACCGCATCGTAGACACCCTCATCCATTTCCTTGCTGCGTTCTTTAGCCTCGTCCTGCTTTTTCTTGAGCAGCTTCTGGAGTTCGTCGATGTACTTATGAATCGTGTCGGCAAAATCTGTGAATTGATAAGGAAGCAGATCCGCATCTGCCAGCCGCATAACAGCGGTGCCTCCCGTCTGAGCTAAAGCACGGCCGTATGCGAAGTCAGTGTCAGAAAAGTGCGTATACCAGTAAAAGTCGTCATAAATAGAGTGATAAATCCCGCTGGGGTCTTCTTCACCGTAGCCGATATCGAGCGCGGAAACCCCGAGAAAATCCAGGAACCCTGTGTAGTCCGAGCCGTCGCCAAGGGCATCAATCCGCAGATCTGGGCGCTCGCGGGCTTCGCGGCGCTCGTCTTCATCGTCTCCGGAGATGGCTGAGAGCTGAGTCCTCTTCCAGACGGATATGTTCTTCTCCGGGTCATTGATGTCTTTAACCACGCCGTTAATAAAGTTTTCCAGGGAATGCGAGCCGGCTGCGCTGAAATAGCCTCTACCGTTCCCGTCAGAGTTTATATAGACGGCGGCGTGCTGGCGCAACTCATCGGCGTGCGTTTCTACCCATTCTACCGAGCCCAAAAGGCCAGGCTCTTCTCCATCCCAAGAGGCGTAAATAATGGTCCGCTTTGGTCTCCAGCCCTGCTTCAGCAAGACTCCCAGGGCACGAGCCTCTTCCAGCATCGCAACCTGGCCCGAAATGGGATCCTCGGCGCCATTCACCCATGCGTCATGGTGATTGCCTCGGAGAATCCATTCATCCGGGAACTGTGAACCGCGGATACTGGCAATCACGTCATAGACCTTCTTCGTATCCCAATTCGACTTCATGACCAGATGCACCTTCGCTGTCCCCGGCCCAATGTGATAAGTGATAGGCAACGAACCACGCCACTCTTTCGGAGCAACCCTGCCCATGATCGCTGACATCAGAGGCAACGCGTCGCCATAAGAGATCGGCATAACGGGAATGGTCAAAATGGTCTTTGCTTCTTTGATTCCAAGACGCTTGGTGCCCGGTACAGAGCCCTGGCCGGGAGTGAGCGGATCACCGGGATAGTCTGTATCCATCACCGACCCGCGCTGGACACCCTCTTTCGGCCGCAGCCCCCCCTGTGGAAATACCTCGCCAGGTCCGTATCCATCCTGCTGGGGATCAGAGTAGATCAGGCAGCCCAGCGCGCCATGCTCAGCAGCAACTTTGGGCTTAATGCCACGCCACGAGTGCCCATAACGGGCAATCACGATGGCGCCTTTGACCGAAATCCCCATGCGATCAAGAAGCTCATAGTCATCGCGCAAGCCGAAGTTCACATAGACAAGAGGTGCAGTCACATCACCATCGCCGGAATACGCATTGTAGGTAGGAAGTTGTTCTGCCTGCTGGCTTGAGGTAGGGTCAATCGCCAGAGCAGGTTCTTGCAAGCTGGCCCTGAAATGACTCGGCTCGACCATCTCCACGAGCCGTTCCTCTGGGGTTGGAAAGAGGACATCAAAATCCTCGATGTGTGCGTCCCAACCCCATTCCCTGTACTTCGAAAGAATCCACTCCGCATTTTGCTTGTCGTATGCTGAACCGACGTGATGCGGATGCGCAGTCAAGATCCGCATGCTCTCGCGCAAGACAGCGGGATCTGGGAGTGCTCTGAATCTTGCCTCCCAGTCTCGCTCGGACAAGGAGCCGCCGCTGGAGTATCCATACAGAACAGAAGGTTCGTCAAGGCTGGCTCCGGTGAGCAGGAACACCGCAAGAAGAAGAAAAAGTGTGAGTAGCCGCCGCTGCAACATCGGGATCCCTCGCAGAACTTCTGACACGCGCGCTGAAGCAAATAAAGCGGTAATTATAGCAACCAGTGTATTGCGAAGCATGAGTGTCCTATAATAGTTGCAAACTAGATTCAATAAGGAAACATCATGCCGATGCCGAAGACCGAGGCCCCGGGCCGCCTGCAGGCCGAACTAGCCTCGCGCGGATTGAGAATGACCCGACAGCGCCGCACGATTCTGAGTGTAGTGGAAACTGCGAAACAGCACCTCGACGCTAGCCAAATCCTGCGAAAGGCTCGCAAGATCGAGCCGGCCGTGGACCGAGTCACAGTGTACCGCACGCTAAATCTTCTGAAGCGTCACGGTCTTGTAGACGAACTTGACCTGATGCATCTCGAAGGCGAAAAACACTTCTACGAGCGTCGTCCCCAGCGTGATCACATCCATATGGCCTGCCTTCGATGCGGGAAGATCACCGAATTCGAGAGCCTGCTCTTCGATCGTCTGAAGGGTCAAATCCATCGCGACTGCAACTTCCACATCGTGGTCACGCGCCTCGAAATCGGAGGCTATTGCGACAAGTGCCGGACCGCCTCTGCCTAAGATGTGCTCGGTGTTGCAAGTGATTGCATGAACGTTGAAACAAAAATATCTGAGCAGACTTGACAGCACCCCACCAGAGATTTAGATTCATCCAGTTGCAACTTAGTTGTATTAAGACAAATGCGAACAATCGCCATAGCGGTTCTACTCACTTTGGGCTTGGCCCTCGGCTCCTGCAAGGCGCAGGAGGCTCCGTATTTTGTTACTTATTCCCAGCACATGGAGGAACCTGGCAATCTTGAGATTGAGACCTTTGGAGTTGCCAGCAACCCACACACTGGGAATCCATTCCTGGGCGGAAACATCGAGTTCGAGTACGGTTTGTCAGGATGGTGGACTACAGAGTTCTACCTTGACGGCCAGGTGACCAGGCACGACTCCACAATCTTTACCGGTTTCCGATGGGAGAACCGCTTCAGACCGTTGATGCGAGAACATTGGATCAATCCTGTGCTCTATGCCGAATTCGAGGACACCAGCGCAGACAAAGCCTTGCGCGAAGTTGTTGGTCATGATGGCAAGAACGATTTTGCAGAGCCTAACTATTCGGCTCGTGAAGTGAAGGAAAGGGAGTTCGAGCTAAAGCTCATCCTCGGGAGCAATTTTCACGGCTGGAACCTCAGTGAGAACTTTATCGCGGAAAAGAATGTGTCAGAAGGAGAACCCTGGGAATTCGGCTATGCCCTTGGCATCAGCCGTCCACTCAAGCTCGAGGCCAGCGCACACGATTGCACTTTCTGCCTGGAGAAGTTTCAGGCGGGCGCCGAGATGTATGGTGGCTTGGGTGACACCGAGGGTTTTGGAACGAGGCTGACCTCACACTACCTGGGCCCAACCCTCAACTGGCAAAGTCCCCACAATTTTACCTTTTCATTCTCTCCGCAATTTGGGTTGAACAATTACAGCATTCCTGTCCTATATCGGTTTGGCATCTCGTACGAAATCAATCAGCTGTTTAGTCACTTTCATCGCTGAGGATTACGGTGTCTCATCTTCAATCCAGAACGTGGATAGCGCTCATGCTCGTCTTATGTAGCGCCTTGCTCGCGCCTGCCGAGTCCGACGGCACCTGGCTGCAGAAGGTTCCCGGCAAGGAGCGGCTGAAGGCGAATCCCTATCATGAGCGGCCCGAGGCTATTGCCGCCGGCCAGCGCCTGTTCGCTGACCATTGCGCAAGCTGCCACGGCAAGTCAGCAGAGGGCAGCAAGAAACGGCCTTCCCTGCGAAGTGAGCGGGTGCAGAAACAGGCGACGGAAGGCGATTTGCACTGGCTGCTGGTGAATGGAAATCGGTGGAAAGGGATGCCTTCCTGGTCAAAGCTGCCAGACCAGCAACTGTGGCAGCTCACGGCGTTTGTAAAATCCCTCCACGATTGAGAAGGCCCTGAAACGGCAGCTTTTTAACGTCACTGTAAAGCTTGCTCGGCCACAATTCGCCAATGGCCGCAGCGGACATAGCTTTTGCTTGTCCTGGAGTATTGCTGATCCTTGCTTATGGCGTGGCTTTGTGCCGCAAGGCAGATTCAAAGCACTCCTTGATGTTCGATATGCTGGGGAAGTCAGGCTTCTCCGAATCGCCGGACGAAACTCAGCGAGTGCAGCGGCCAGTCACGCCTGATCCAGCAAACATTCCCGAGGCTGCGTTTTCTCCCAAGCGGGAAAATTCTTAATGTGATTCGATGTGTGGCCCAAGATAGAGCTCATTGACCAGCCGTCTTTGCTCGGCGGTCAGCGGCGTGAACTCGAGGCCGTGTTCTACGCCATTACTATGGCGCACGGCAGCCATGATAGAGATACTGGGCGCGTTTCCAATCTTATCCAATCTCAACACCAGCTTGTCGCCGACCTGTAAGGGCTGGGACACAAACGCCAGCGTTCCGCCCTCGCCTATATCCTTGGTAAACCCGGGGCGCTCATGGTCATTCAGAATCAGCGTAATAGGAACAGAGAGCCTATGGCGGCGATAGCGACGACCATCAACTGCACGGGCGGATCGGCGGGCCATGGAGCACTCCCTCGGGGCAAGTGAGGTAGCTTTGTAACACTTCGGAGCGCGATTGGCAACATCTGATTTTCTGCTACAGTCCGGCCGCGCCGCCTGCAAGTTTCTATCGTAACGCCGGCTGTGGCTCGTATGATGATGAACGCTGCAAAGTGGAGGCCGGAACTGAGAGTTGTTGTCTTGGCAAGAGTGTTAATCGCGCTTGTAGCAGCATTGTGGCCTTTGGGCTTGCTCTGCGCACAGGACCTTGCCCCACGGGCCTATGTCATCACCCCGATACATTCCAATGCCGTCAATCTCACCTACTCTTACTTCAGCGGCAACATTCTGCTTGATGGGGTACTCCCGATTACGGGCGCAACGGCCAAGGTGAACCTACCCGTGTTCAGCATTTATCACTCGCTCCATTTTTTTGGACGGTCCGCCAACCTCACAGCCTATCTCCCTTATGGTGTAGGCAACTTTCGGGGCACGGTTGTAGGCGCAGAAACACACGCTTACCGATCAGGGCTATGGGATTCTGCTTTTCGCTTCTCTGTAAACCTTAAGGGTGGACCGGCCATGGACATACGCGACTTCAGCAAATGGCGGCAGAAAACGCTCGTGGGCGTGAGTCTGAAGGTCGTGGCGCCAACCGGCCAGTACGATCCGACAAAATTGATCAATTACGGCGGTAATCGATGGGCATTCAAACCAGAGATTGGCCTGTCGCAAAAGTGGAAGCAATGGATATTGGACGCCTATGGTGCGGTGTGGTTCTTCACTACAAACCCAGAGTTCTTTTCACACAATCAATACAATCCAGGACTGACCTCACAATCGGAAAAGCCTATCGGCGCGTTTGAGGGACATTTGAGCTACGACGTGCAACCCCGGCTTTGGTTTTCTCTGGACGGCAACTTCTGGGTAGGTGGTCATACGAGCCTGAATGGCGTACAGAATCCCAAGACACTGCAGAGGAACTCCCGCCTGGGCGCCACGGTGTCGGTCCCAATCACCAAGCATCAGTCCGTAAAGTTCAGCTACAGCGACGGCGCATACATCCACTATGGGGGGAACTACCAAAATGCTTCGGTCGGATGGCAATATTCGTGGCATGGCAGGCCTGATTAGAAGCCAGAACAGCCCTCTTATCTAGGCAATCTGAGCTCCGAGCGGGCAGCCTAGGCCGAAATCAGATTATGGCGGAGGGCGTATCGTATCAGCTCTGCATTGCTCTTGGCGCCGAGCACACCCATGATCCGGTATTTGTGGAAAGCGACCGTTCTCGTGGTCATTTTGAGGATATCGGCAACTTCCTTCATCTGCTTCCCTTCAGCCAGCAGCGATAGCACTTCCAGTTGCCTCTCAGTCAGCTGCCCGTTGCCATTGGCAGCTGTTTCTCTGCGCTGCATAGAACCGTTCGCTCCACTTAACTGCTTCGAAATGTTGAAATTGACCTCAAGCACTTCTCGAAGAGTCGTTATCAGTTCTGAAGAGTTACACGTTTTCAGTAGACATGCGGAGGCACCTCGTCGAAAAGCTTCAACCGCAATCTTGGGATCAGAGATCATCGTCAAGTAAACGAGTTTAACCCCTGGCAAGACCTGCTTCGCCATCGCTCCGGCATCCAAACCATTGAGCTGAGGCAAGGCAATCTCGAGAACAATCAAGTCGGGCTGCAGCTTCGCAGCCGCACGCACGAGAGCGTGCCCGTTTCTCACTGTACCTACCACGTCAAACTCGGCTTCCAACAGATTCCTACACAACTCCCCGAATAGCGTGTGGTCGTCAGCAATCAATATGCGACGCCGACCCGGCGGCATACTTGTTCGTCTTCGCATAGGCGCCTCTCTTCAATACCAGCATCCAACCACGACGAAAGACGGTCAGTGACTTACATCACGCCAGTCGAGTGCTGTTTTGGAATTTGCTAGAGGTTCGAGGCGCCTCGTTCCTCCTGGGCCAAATCTAGCCGCCGGTTGGAGAGTTGCTGACCTTCCTCAGCAAGGCCGCCTCAGCGTTGCGTGCCTGCAGTATATCTTTGGTAAGGGCTCCATTGGCCTGGATAATCGTCGCGATACAGCCAGTCCAACCGGTCTGGTGGCTGGCGCCGATGCCGGCGCCGCTGTCACCGTGGAAATACTCATAAAAAAGCAGGTTATCTCGCCAAAACCGGTCGGTCTGAAGCTTTTCAGATGCGCCGAAAACCGGGCGACGGCCGTTCTGATCTCGCAAAAATGTGCTGATCAAGCGCTCGCCCAACTCAGTGGCAACTTCAAGCAGGCTACATTGTTTTCCTGAGCCAACGGGACACTCGATCGTGAAAGAATCGCCATAATAGGCGGCAAGGCGCAGCAGCGCGATATACAGGAGGAAGTTCACTGGCATCCAGACCGGCCCTCGCCAGTTGGAGTTTCCGCCAAACATTCCGCTATCGGAATCGCCTGGTACATAGGCGACACGAAACTGCTGGCCATTGAGATCGAAAACAAATGGATGTTCATGGTGGTAGCGAGATAAGGCCCGAATTCCATGCGCCCCGAAAAACTCGTTTTCGTCAAGCATCCTTGACAAGATGAGGCGCAGTTTTTCTTCGTTGACGGTGGCCAGCAGGCGCCTACCTGCAACTCCTGGCGAAGATGGCATATGCAGATTAGCTGCCAGCTCTGGGTGGCGCTCCATGAATTGCCGAGCGTGCTTGCGAAAAGCGGGCAGTCGTTGCAGGATATCCTCCTCAAATATTGCAACCGCTGCAAGTGGCAGCAGGCCAACCATCGAACGAACCTTCAAGCGAAACGCGCTTCCATCGGGAAGTCGCAGAACGTCATAGAAAAAGCCGTCTTCTTCGTCCCACATCTCATCATGATGCTCGCCAACCCTGTCCATAGCGCCCGCGATCCACATGGTGTGCTCAAAGAACTTCGATGCGAACTCTTCGTATTGTGGATTGTGCAAGGCCAGCTCAACAGAGATGCGCAGCATCTGCTGGCTGAAGAAAACCATCCAGGCAGTGCCATCTGCCTGCTCTAGAGTGCCGCCGGTGGGTAGGGGTGAACTGCGATCGAAAACGCCGATGTTGTCGAGTCCGAGGAATCCTCCCTCGAAGACATTGTTTCCCGAACGGTCCTTACGGTTGATCCACCAGGTGAAATTCACCAAGAGCTTTGAGAAGGCATATGTCAAGAACCGGAGGTCCCCTTTCCCATGATTCTGCTCTTTATCCCTCAAGTAAATCTGCATGGTGGCATAAGCATGAATCGGAGGATTGACATCGCTGAAATTCCACTCATAGGCAGGTATCTGGCCGTTGGGATGCAGGTAGTCATTGCGCAGCATCAAATCAAGCTGGGACTTGGCAAAATCCGGATCGACCAGGGCCAAGGCCAGCGTGTGGAATGCGAGATCCCAAGCGGCATACCAGGGATACTCCCATTTGTCGGGCATGGAAATGATGTCGTCATTGAACATATGAAACCACTCGGCGTTCCGCACGCGCTTGCGCATGTCAGGGGTTGAGCCAGGTCCGACATTGTGCTCCCTGAGCCAGGTATTGAGGTCATAGTAGAAATATTGCTTGGTCCACAGCATTCCTGCTAGCGCCTGGCGCATGACCACTGCGCGGTCTGGGTCCGATTGAATTGTCGAGGGAGTAATGCTCGAATAGAATTCGTCGGCTTCTGTCTTGCGCTGATCGAAAATCTCATCAAATCCGCTGAACGGACGATCGATTGGTGCCGAGTTAACCCGTTTCAGCCGCAGGCGCAAGCCCTGTGTGTCACCTGCATCTACTGTTACGAGATAGTCCGCTGAAACCTTGGTTCCTGTGGCCTGCGGGTTTACAGCATCTTTCTGCCCGTCGACCACGTAAGTATTGATGCCATCCTTAACGTAGGGAGATAGGTTTGGCGAAGCAAAGAGTCTCTGGTTATTCGTCTCATTTTCAGTGAACAAAAGAAGAGGCTTTCCTTCGCAGAAAAGCTTGTAGTCAGCGAGTGATTCCTGGAAGAGTGGATCGGTATGATGAGCAGAAACCACGCTTGCACCGGATTGTTCCCCGCCCTTCAGGACAGGCTTGGAACCGCCCTCGCCCCATGACCAGGTGTTGCGAAACCACAAGGTCGGTAAGACGTGCAGCGATGCCAGTTCTGGTCCTCGATTGCTAATACCGATCCTTATCAGCAGATCTTCCGGGTCCGCTTTGGCGTATTCGACAAAGACATCAAAGTAGCGATCCTCATCGAAGACCCCGGTATCCAGCAGTTCGTATTCCGGCTCCTGCCTGCTCCGCTTGGCGTTGGTGTTGACAAGATCTGCATATGGATAGGCCTGCTGTGGATACTTATAGAGATACTTCATATACGAGTGCGTGGGCGTACTGTCGAGATAGAAGTAGTATTCTTTGACGTCTTCACCATGATTGCCCTCGCTGTTGGTCAAACCAAACAGCCGTTCCTTGAGAATTGGGTCACGACTATTCCAGAGCGCAATCGCAAAGCACAGTACTTGGTGGTCATCTGAGATTCCGGCCAAACCGTCTTCGCCCCACCGATAGGTGCGAGAACGTGCGTGGTCATGCGGGAAATATGCCCAAGCATTGCCATCCTGGCTGTAGTCCTCCCGCACGGTACCCCACTGCCTCTCACTGAGATACGGGCCCCATTTCTTCCACGGCTGGCTATTTGCCGCCGAGGTTTTCAGCCTCTCATGCTCACGTGTCATGGATGATTGCTCTTTCGTTCCAGGCTCTTGCTACGGGAAGACCTGCCGGTCAAGACATCTCAGCATGTCAGTGACAAGACTCTCAGCCCTGACTTTGGAGACATGCAGCATTGTAAATGTTACGAGCCAGCAAGAGGGATATGACCGGAAGTGTGCGAGCCCAATCTAGCGGATCCGCCAACATGGAAACTAGAATCAGTACTTCTCGGGAACGAAGCGCCTTCCCTTCAGCAGCGCTTGGTCGTCGTATTCATCCTTGGTCTTTCGCGCCGGCAACTCAATCTTGTTTCGAGGAGCCTTACCGTAAGGAATCGAGCTGAGGAAATGCGAGATACAGTTAAGCCGGGCCCGCTTCTTGTCGTCGGAGCGGACGATGTGCCACGGCGCGTGCTTCGTATCGGTGGCTTTCAGCATCATATCCCGAGCGCGGGAATACTGATACCAACGGCGGTACGATTCCAGATCCATGGGACTGAGCTTCCACTGTCTAAGTGGATCGTTGATCCGAGCTTCGAAGCGCCGCTTTTGCTCTTTCTTGCCGACTTCCAGCCAGTATTTGAGCAGAATGATTCCGGCATCGACGATGTATTTCTCCATGAGGGGACAAAGCTTCAGGAAGCGCTCATGCTGCTCGTCGCTACAGAAACCCATCACATATTCCACTCCCGCGCGGTTGTACCAGCTCCGGTCGAAGATCACGATCTCGCCGGCAGCAGGAAAGTGAGACATGTAGCGCTGCATGTACATCTGGGATTTCTCGCGATCGGAGGGTGCGGGCAATGCGGTGACGCGAAAAATGCGAGGACTGACTCGCTCGGCGATGGCACGGATGGTACCACCCTTTCCTGCGGCATCGCGACCTTCAAAAACGACCATGATACGCAGACCTTTGTACTTGACCCAATCCTGAAGCTTGCACAACTCCGCCTGAAGCTTGCGCAGCTCCTTCGTGTACTGTTTGTTGGTCAGCTTTTCTCCGTTTTTTCCGTTCTTTTTAGCCATAGTCTCATTCCTGCCAACCACCGCCGAGGGCATTGTAGAGCTGCACCAGCGCCAGCCGTTCGCTCAGTTCCGCTTGAGCGAGACCGATCTGAGCTTCGAAATACCTGGTGTCACTGTCGAGCACCTCGAGGTAGCTGGTCACTCCTCCGCGGTAGCGGATATCAGAAAGGCGAGTAGCATCCTGCGCCGCCCCGGTCAGCAGCTCTTGCTGCTGTCGAAACTCCTGGTTCTTGCGGTAAGCTACCAGCGAGTCTGATACCTCGCGAAACGCTTGTTGGATAGATTGCTGATAGGTAAGTACTGCCTCTTCTTTCTGCGCTTCGGTAAGCCTGACGTTTGAGCGGAGTCTACCAGCTGTGAAAATCGGCTGCGCCAGCTGGCCCCCAAAGCTCCATAAGCCAGCCGGTCCAGTGAACAGGCTGCTCAAGGCCGAGCTCTGAAAGCCTCCCACCGCTGTAAGTGTGATCTGGGGAAAATAAGCCGCTTTGGCCACGCCGATCTGGGCGTTTGCTGCCACCAACTGCTGCTCGGCAGCTTGCAGATCAGGGCGCCGCTCCAAGAGCGACGAAGTCAGGCCTGCGGGGACAGTCGGCAGAATCTGGTTCTCAACCAGTGTCCTCCCTCGCGTTATGGGGCCTGGGTTTCTCCCCAGGAGAATGCTGATAAAGTTCTCCTGCTGCTCGATCCGGCGCTCCAGGTCGGGAATGGCCGCTGCCGCTGTGTAGACGAGTTGCTCGGACTGGCGAACATCCAGCATGGAGGTTGTGCCGCCTTTTTCGCGAATCTGCACAAGACGGAGCGACTCCTTCCTGGAAGCGAGCGTGCGCTGGGATATTTCCATCTCCGCGTCCAGCTCGAGCAGAGCGAAGTAAGCGGAGGCCACATTGCTAACAAGGCTGGAAATCACCGCCTTCTCGCCCCATTGGGTCGCCAACAGCCGGGCACGCGCCGATTCAGTAGCCCTGCGGAACTTGCCCCAGAAATCTAGCTCCCAAAAGAGAGATAGGTTGACGGCATTTGCGCTCGTCTCATAGGCCGGGGTAAGCTTTGTCTCTGGATTCCGCAGGTTGACAGCCGCAGCATTTCCGGTGATCGTCGGGAATTGGTCGGCGCGGGTGATCCCAAGCAAAGCTTGCGCCTCGAGTACCCGCTGCGCGGCAATACGGACATCGTAATTCTGCGCGAGTGCCTCTTTGATCAGCGCCTGCAGTTGCTGATCTTGAAAGACAGTCCACCACTTTTCGTCGCCCAGCGACGCTGTGGTTTGTGGCGAGGCATCGGGTGCGAGCCCACGGTAGGCATCAGGAACAGAAACCGCTGGGCGCTTGTAGTTGGGCCCAACGGCGCAACCGGTCAGCAACAGAAGAGTTGACAGGATGAGCCATGGCTGGCGGTTCATGCTAGTCTCCTCCTGTTGGCGCCGGCAGGGCCGCAGTCTCGGGCGACTCTTTCTTACCACGATGTGATATCCGTTCGACGACGTCAAAGCTTACCGGGATCAAGAAAATAGCCAGCACCGAGGCAGCAAGCATCCCGCCAATGACTGCAGTGCCCATCACTCGCCGTGAAATGGCGCCAGCACCGGTTGAGATCCACAAAGGTACGCATCCCAAAATGAACGCGAATGCCGTCATGAGAATGGGTCTTAAGCGCAGTTTGGCAGCAATCAGAGCTGCTTCCTCGGCAGACTTACCTTTTTCGAACTCCATTTTTGCAAACTCGACGATCAGAATCGCGTTCTTTGCAGCCAAACCGATCAGCATCACCAGACCGATCTGGGCATAGACATTGTTCTCAAAGCCTCGAAACCAAAGAAACGCGAATGCGCCGAAGACTGCGATCGGTGTTCCAAGAAGCACACTGAACGGAAGCGACCAACTCTCATACTGGGCAGCCAGGATCAAGAAGACGAAGAGCAGGGACATCCCGAAAATGACCGACGGTGAAACGCCTTCTGCAGCTTTCTTCTCCTGATAAGACATTCCCATGTAATCGAATCCCATTTCCGAGGGCATTGTCGCGGCAAAAGTCTCCTCCAGGGCTTGCATCGCTTGAGAAGAGCTGTAGCCCGGGGCGGCGCTGCCATTGATCTGCACACACCGGAAGAGGTTGTACCGCAAAGTAAATTCGGGTCCGGCGCTTGGTCTTATCGTTGTCACGGCGCTTAGCGGCACGGGCTGCCCGACGTCATTAGTGACATAAAACTGTCCAACATTCTCCGCCCTTGTGCGTGAGTCTCCCTCCGCCTGGATGTAGACCTGCCACTGCCGGCCGAAGCGGTTGAAGTAGTTGATTAAGACGCCACCCATGAAGGCTTGCATTGTCTTATAAACGTCAGACAACTTAACCCCCTGAGCAATCACCCTGGGGCGATCCACATCGACATATACTTGGGGTACTGTCGGGAGAGCAGTGGTATAAATGCTCCCAAGTTCAGGGCGCTTCTTCGCCGCGGCCAGGAATCTCGCCATGTTTTGGGTCAGGAACTGCGGATCCTTGCCGGATCTGTCTTCAAGCATGAATGTGAAACCGCCAGCCGCACCCACACCTGGGATGGCGGGCGGCGGGAAGGAAAAGGCAATGCCCTCCGTGATCCGACTGAGCTCCTGGTTCAGGCGCTTCTTTATGGCTTCGTACTGCTCCTCAGGCGCCTTGCGCTCCGACCATTCCTTGAGCGTGATCCAAAAGAAAGAACTGTAAGTGTTCTGGGCGCCGCTCAGCATGCTATAGCCAACCACAGATGTCACAGAGTGCACCCCAGGTGTCTTGAGGATGATCTCCTCGATCTTCCGCGAAGTCAGGTCATTCCGCTGAAGGGATGCAGCATCGGGTAGTTGCAGACCCGCGAAAACGTACCCCTGGTCTTCATCGGGCAGGAAGCTATGTGGCAAATGTGATCCAAACCATCCAGCCATGATCGCTACACCCAGCAGAAGCAACATGCTGAAGCCGGCTTTGCGAATCAGAGTTCCGCACAGACTTACATAACCGTCCGTAGCGCTGCCGAACACCCTGTTGAACCAACGGAAAAACGCACCCAGTGGACCGCGGGTTTCTTTCTTCGGCTTAAGCATGAGCGCAGCAAGCGCAGGACTCAGCGAAAGTGCGTTAAATGCAGAAAAAATGACCGAAATCGCAATGGTGATTGCGAATTGTTGATAGAGGCGTCCCGTGATGCCGGGAATGAACGCGGTAGGAACAAATACTGCCGAAAGAATGAGGGCGATGGCGACGACCGGGCCAGAAACCTCTTCCATCGCCTTGTAAGCCGCATCTTTGGGGGTCAAACCATGTTCGATATGGTGCTCCACCGCTTCCACGACGACGATGGCATCATCTACTACGATTCCGATGGCTAGAACCAAACCAAACAATGACAGCGTATTAATAGAAAAACCCAGGAATGGAAATACGACGAATGTACCGACCAAGGAGACCGGGACGGCCATCAGCGGGATCAAGGTTGTCCGCCAACCCTGCAAGAAAATATAAACGACAATGATGACCAGAACGATGGCTTCAAACAGCGTGTGCTGAATCTCTTTCAAGCCTTCTGTCACCGCCAGAGTTGTATCCAGCGCTATATCGTAGTCGAGATCCTGCGGAAAGCGCTGCTTTGCTTCCGCCATGAGCTTTCGAACGCCCGCGGCCGCGAGAACAGCGTTGCTACCAGGAAGCTGGTATACGGCAACGACTGCAGCCGGCTTCCCGCTGTACCGACCTATGAGGTTGTACGTTTGCGCGCCCAGTTCCAGTCGTGCTACGTCCTTAAGTCGCAGAATCGAGCCATCCGGATTCGCTCGCACGACGATCTCGCCGAACTCCTCGGCTGAGGGCAAGCGACCCTGAGCTCGAACCGCATAGGTGAACTCCTGGCCCTTGGGCACAGGCTCGCCGCCGATCTGTCCAGCCGGATTGACAGTATTCTGCGTTTGAATTGCGTTGATGATTTCCGGGACAGTGACATTGAGCTTGGCCAACAAGTCAGGCTTGACCCAGCAGCGCATCGCGTATTGACCCGCACCGAAAACGGTAACGCTGGCTATCCCAGGCACGCGGGTCAACTGGTCATTGAGGTTGATATAGGAATAGTTGGCCAGAAAAATATTGTCGTACGTTCCCTTTGGCGAATAAAGCGTGATCAGCATTAGAGGCGCTGTAGTGGACTTTTGTACCGTCACGCCGTAGTTAACCACGTCGGTGGGGAGCTGCGAATTCGCTTGGTTTGTACGCATCTGCGCCAGAATCTGGTCGGTGCTCGGATCCGTCTTAATGTCGAAGTTCACGGTCAGCGTCATCTGGCCGTTGTTGGCGTTGTTGGAGTACATGTAGTTCATGTTGTCAACGCCACTCATCTGTTGTTCGATGGGGGTAGCTACTGACTGCTCCACGGTCTGGGCGTCCGCCCCAGGGTATGTGGCTTTGACTTGAATCTCAGGCGGCGCGATGTTGGGAAACTGCGCAGTGGGCAAGCCCGCCATAGCGACGACACCAATGATCACCATCAATATGGCAATGACCATGGCGACGATCGGACGCCCGATGAAGAATTTACTCATGATTACTCACCCGCTTGCGCCGTCGCTGCGCGCTTGGGATGGACTGGCGTCCCTTCTCTGGCCTTCTGCACACCTTCGACGATCACCTGCTCGCCAGGCTTCAGGCCGTCTGTAATGATCCACATCTGGCCAACACGCTCTCCCACCTTCACAGGGCGAATGGAGGCCTTATTGTCCGATCCAACAACTACCACGCTGTACGAGCCCTGGGTTTCGATAACTGCGCGCTGCGGCACAAGCAGTGCGTCTTTTTCGACTCTTGTTGCGGTTCTTACCCTCCCAAACTGTCCCGGACGAAGAAGGTTGTCCGGGTTATCAAATGCTCCTGCGACTCGGATCGTGCCTGTCTTTACATCCACTTGCCGATCAGCCGTAACGATCCAGCCTTTGCGTGGGTACACGCTGCCATCGGAGAGAATAAGCTCAAGGTTTCTTGGAGTACCCTGGTCGTCTTGCTTGGCGCGGTTAAGAACTGAATCGATCTTGGCTGCAGCAATCAAATACTGTTGTTCGCTGATCGAAACATAAGCCTTAATGGGATTCACCTGAGACACTGTCGTCAGAACCGTCGTCGGTCCAACCAAGTCGCCGATCTGCCCCTTGGCAAATCCAGCAATACCATCAACCAGCGAACGTACCTTCGTGAAACCGAGGTTTAACTCAGCTTGGTCTACCTGTGCTTGGGCTGCGGCAACCATAGCCTTTGCGGCCGCGTTGGCTTGAATGTCGTTGTCAAGCTGCGCCTGCGGAATCGCCCTTTGCTGGGCTAGGGGCGTGTCGCGCTCCACGTCGAGATTGGTCTTGCTTAGTTGCGCCTGGGTTTCAGCAAGCTGCCCTTTCGTCTGTTCCAGTGCAGCCTGAAATGGACGAGGGTCGATTTCAAACAGCACATCGCCTTTCCGCACCAAGGTTCCCTCAGCGTAGTTCTGCTTCATCAGATAGCCGGTAACTTGAGGTTGGATCTGTGCATTCACATACCCATCAAGAATGGCAATCCATTCGTTGTATATAGGGACATCCTTCTGTTGGACATCCGTGACTTCGACCTCTGGGGGCGGAGGGGGAGCAGAAGCCTCTTTCTTATCACATCCACTCAGGAGCATCAGCCAAAGTAAACTGAGCACGGCTATGCCCCAGCCAAGCCCGTCGTGCGAATTGCTGTGTCTCGCTCGCGCGTAAGCCCTCATGCGCCGCCGATCGTTGCTGTCTATTCGGTATTGCATCTCCACGCTCCTGATTGTCACCAAGACTGGCCTAGATACTGATGATGTGCCTTACTGGACTGAAATCTAGAGGCCGATAAGGTTAGACCCTTGAGCTTGGGTAGTCAAACTGGCAGATGTTAGCTAGCCAGAGCCGCATTCGCTTAACTGTTAAAATGTGCCGTTCTGTGCAGGAATTGAGAACTGTCACAAGTTACAGGCTGCTCCCCGAACACTGTGTATCTACCCTGGGAGTCGAATGCGCTCCTAAAACAGGCGGCGAGTTCCAATGGGGTCGACGCGAAAACCGCAGTGACGGTTGGGTCAATGACGATTATCAGATTCAGTTTGGGTTGAAATACAGCTCTTCTTTCGATGTGTTCGGAGGAACCAAGCAATAATATCGGCATCATTTTTCAGAAGTTGATGCCTTTGCCCTCGAGTCGGCCTCACTGCTATGAAGCAGCGAATGGATGTGTTTAGACCTCTTCAGCCGGAGACCGAGCCTTGCAAACCCAAGCCGAGGACCAGAACCATGTGACGTGCAATCATCAGCTCTTCGTTGGTCGGAATCAGCCAGACAGAAACTTTGCTTTGGGCGGTAGAGATGCGGCATCCTCCTCCAAGATTCGCCACAGGATCCACCTCCATCCCCAGCCATGCCGAAGCAGCACTGATTCGCTGCCGGATTTCCGGTGAGTTCTCTCCAATTCCAGCCGTAAACACCAATCCATCGGCACCACCCAAGACTGCCGCCAAAGCGCCTATCTCCTTCGCCGCGCGATACACGAAATAGTCCACAGCTAACCGTGCTTCTGGTTCGCTACTGGATAACAGAACCCGCATGTCATTGCTGATTCCTGATATTCCCAGCAATCCCGACCTCTCGTAAAGGATCTGTTCAACCTCTACCGCTGAAAACCCCAGCCCCTGGAACAGATACAGAACCGCGCCCGGATCCAGAGATCCAGGGCGCGTACCCATGCAGAGACCATCAAGCGCTGTAAAACCCAGACTGCTCTCTACGCTCACGCCGTTCTTCAACGCGCACAGACTTGCTCCGCTACCAAGGTGTGCAACGATCACGCGCCCCTTGGCAATTTCAGGAGCTACGGCAGGCAGAACAGAAGCGATGTATTCATAGGAGAGGCCATGGAATCCGTAGCGACGCAGCCCGAATCTGCAAAGGTCTTTTGGCAGAGGCAAAAGCTTGGCCACCTGGCTATGGCTTTGATGGAAACCTGTGTCGAAACAAGCTACCTGCGGCACATCCGGCAGCCTCTCGAGCACCGCTTCAATGGCTGCCAGATTGTGGGGCTGATGCAGAGGGGCCAGAGGAATGAGTTCCTTCAGCTCCACCAGGACTTTTTGATTCACTAGCGTCGGCTGCGCATAGCGGGCACCGCCGTGAACGACGCGATGGCCCACACCGAGTATTCGCGCGTCATGATACTTGCTGCGAAGCCAACCAGCCACGACGTCAATGGCGGTGCGTCCATCAGGAACTTCCGTGCCAAGGACCTTTTCCTCTTCCACTTCACCGAGAGCGCCTTTGGCCACTAGACGTGGAGAAGTGCCGATTCCTTCGATCTGACCTCGCGAGCGAACCCGCCATGTATCTTCCTGCGTGCACTCATAAACGCTGAACTTAAGGCTGGATGACCCGGCATTGAGGATGAGTAGGTAACCTGCCATTATTGCTCCTCTGCAACTAATCGCGACCCGAGCGTGCGACGGTGTCACGAACGGACTGGCGGCGAATCCGGAACACATTATCCGCCAGGCTCATCAGAATAATCGGCAGTCTTGTACTTGACCAGCCGCCAATATCATCATTTGCCGGAACAACCTGTTGCCTGGCAGGGAGTGGCGCACATCACATGCGCAGCTCATAATCGAAATCCTTGATTCATGTACGATGTCCTCTGCCGTAACGAGGCTCGAAGTCAATGCTAGAGTCCCCGAAAGGCGTTCGTTGAACGATACTCCACTCTCCTATACCGAGCGACTAATATGAGCACTGTTTGCCGACATTTTGCCGTCTTCGGACTCCTCTGCGGCTTGTTCTGGGGCGAAGAGAAACCCACGGCCAAGCCCACCAATATTGACGTCGTCGTAATGAAAAACGGCGATCGTCTCTCTGGGGAGATCAAGAGGATCGAGCACGGTTTGCTTTATCTCGAAGCGCCTTACATTTCGGGAGAACAAGTGGCCGTAGACTGGCTGCAGGTGGAGCGTATTGACTCGGTACGTCGTTTTCGAGTCGAACTCGACAATGGTGCGCGTTTGACCGGACAGGTGAGTCTGGCGACTTCTTCCGAGTCCGGTCGATCGGAGTTCAGCATCCAAAGCGGTGGTCAGACGGTGCGCGCGCCTCGCGAAAGCGTTGTCGAGATGGGAACCCAGAAACCGAATTTCTTTCGCCAGCTCAAAGGCAACATCGACTTTGGGTACAGCTATACCAGCGGCAACGACCAGGTTCAGGGAAACTTCGATGCTACTTCCAAGTTCGAGTCGCCGACCTACCTGATCGAAGGACAAATCGACTCCACCATCAGCCTGGTGAGTGGTGCGAACGAAACAAACCGGCAACAACTCACCACCCTTCTTGGCCGATATTTCTCCAAACAAGACCTGTTGTTTGCCGGCGCTGACTTTCTTTCCAGTAACCAGCAGAGACTAGATCTGCGCGCAACTTTCGCAGGTGGCTATGGCCGCAGTTTCATCAAGACGCCGCGCACGGAGCTCACGTTACTCGCCGGCCTGGCGTACAACCACGAAAGATACGATGCCTCTGCTGGCCAGCTGCCCTCCCATGACAGCGCTGAGTCCTTGTTTGCTCTTCGCTACTCCACCTTCCGGTTCAATCGCACGGAATTTTCAAACGGCCTTCAAGTGATTCCCAGCCTGTCAGATCCGGGTCGTGTCCGTTCCAACTTGAACAGCGCATTCACACTCAAATTAGTCAATAACCTGCATTTCCAGGTGAATCTTTGGGACACCTTCGACAGTCAGCCGCCTATTAAAGCCAAGAAGAATGAATTGGGTGTCAGCAGCGGGCTGGGGTGGACCTACTGAAAGGGTAGCAATCTTGAAGCGCAGAATCACCCCAACCGCTGGGGGCTTGAGCATTCACTCCATTCCCTTCCCAGCGAAAAGAACCACCACCGATCTTGCCCCGGCGTCGTAAGCTCTTGTGGAAATTACTGGCGCTCTGCGCCATTCGATGATGTCCTCAGGTGCGTTCAGGCTGGTATCAATCCAGCGATGCCATCGGCTTTCCGTGCTGTCTGGGATTTGAGGGAGTTCAAAGCTGAGTGGTTCCCAATATGCATTGAGCAGCATGTAGAAGAAGAGATCCTGACTGCGAATCTCTGCGGAGAGTGCCAGGCTGTGTGAATCTGCTCCCCAGTCAGGTTGATTCAGCTTCACCCCATGCCATACCTTATTCGCCTTCCCGAGCAATTGGTTCAGGCTTCGACGTTCGTGTTCAGGGGTTTCGTCTCTCAACAAACGTCGCTGTATCAGCAGCCGGGCAAAACGGTGCACTTCGGCATGCCGTTTGAGCAAGCTCCAATCCAGCCAGTTCATCTCGTTATCGTTGCAATACGCATTGTTGTTGCCGTACTGACTTCGCCGCATTTCGTCACCCATAACAATCATCGGCACACCCAGAGAGAGCACTGTCACGGTGAGAAAGTTCTTGACCTGTTGGTTCCGCAGCCTTTCGACTCTAGCGTCATCAGATGGGCCCTCGGCCCCGCAGTTCCAGCTGCGATTGTCATTAGCGCCATCGCGGTTCTCTTCTCTATTATCTTCATTATGCTTCTGGTCGTAAGAGACCAGATCGTTGAGCGTAAAGCCGTCGTGGCAGGTCACAAAATTGACGCTTTGCTCTGCTTCCCTCTCCTCATGGCCATATATGTCCGGGCTACCGACAAGACGGTCTGCCACTGGTCGGACAGTATGCGGCTCACATCGGAAGAAGCTGCGGACATCATCGCGAAATTTTCCGTTCCACTCCCGCCAGCTATCTCCTACGAAGCTGCCCACCTGGTAGAGGCCAGCCGCATCCCATGCCTCCGCGATGATTTTCGTACCGGCAAGCGCGGGGTCTGATTCGATGTCCCATAGAACTGGCGGGTTTGCCAGAAGATGTCCGGAAGAGTCGCGCGCCAGGATTGACGCCAAGTCAAATCGAAAACCATCCACGTGCATCTCCTCTACCCAGTATCGAAGGCAATCCACAATCATTCGCCTGACGACTGGTTGATTGGCGTTTAGGGTGTTTCCTGTTCCGCTGTAATTCGCATACCTGGAGCGATCGGTTTCCAGGATGTAGTAGGTACTGTTATCGACTCCTTTGAAGCTCAACGTTGGGCCGTTCTGATCACCCTCAGCAGTGTGGTTGAAGACCACGTCGAGGATCACCTCGATCCCAGCCTGGTGCAGTGCTTTGACCATGTCACGAAACTCATCGATTGGGCCGGAATGGTCCTGGCGCGAGCTGTACGCCTGATGAGGGGCAAAAAACGCAATAGGTGCATAACCCCAATAATTGATCAATCCCGGCGGACAGTCGTGCGCATCGAATTGAAATACCGGTAGCAGCTCTACAGCCGTGACTCCCAAATCTTTGAGATATGGGATTTTCTCGATGACGCCGGCATATGTACCACGCTTCTTCTCGCTTACTCCGGAGCTAGGATGCCGCGTAAATCCGCGCACGTGCATCTCATACACAATCGTTCGCGACGAGAGAAGCCTTAATGGCGCATCGCCCTCCCAGTCGTATCTTTGCGTATCGGTCACAACATTCTTCATCGCGGTTGCGACATTGCTCGCGGCTTTGGTTGCAGCTTCGCGGCTATAGCCTTTGGGCACAACCACGCCCCGACCGTAGGGATCCAGGAGAACTTTATTCTTATCAAAGCGCTGTCCGCTCCCCGGATCGAAAGGGCCGTCAACTCGATACGCATATAGTTGACCAGGCTTCATGTCTGCTACGGACACATGCCAGTAGTAATAAGTGCGGTTTAGGAATGGATCAAGGGTGATCACACGAGCCGGCTGCTCATCATTCTCTCCGTCAAAGAGCAGCAGCTCCACCGCGGTCGCATGTCGTGTGTAGATACTGAAGTTGACGCCGCCGGCCCAGACCGTAGCCCCAAGGGGTGCGCTCTTTCCTGCGGCTGGCAACTGGCTCATCTTTGTGTGTTCACGCTGACTCTGTCAGTCTCAGCGGGCCTTTCACCACATCACTGCACAGGGCACGGCTTGGCATTCCAGATCTCTGATGCGTATTCAGCAATCGTGCGATCGCTCGAGAACCTACCCGAACTGGCGATATTCAAGACGACTTTTCGCATCCATCGGTCCGGGCTGGCATACAGAGACGTGAGCTGGTCGTCTGCAGCCAGGTAGGACCTGAGGTCGGCCAGGTGCATATAGTGATCGCCGTCGGCCAGGAGCGTCTGACGAATTGGCTCGAATACCCCCGGTTCGTTGCGACTAAAGAAATTGGAGAAGATCATATCTAATGCAGCTCGAGTCTCCGGCTCATTTTCATAGTGCCAACGCGGGTTGTACCATCCGCGACTGCCAGAGACCTGGTCTGCCTTAAGCCCGAACAAGAAGAAATTATCTGCACCGGCTTCTTCCGCCATTTCGATAGTTGCGCCGTCCCATGTGCCGATGGTCAGCGCGCCGTTCATCATGAATTTCATGTTGCTGGTGCCACTAGCTTCATAACCTGCAGTCGAGATCTGGTTAGACACTTCAGTAGCCGGGATCAGCCGCTCAGCAAGGGAAACGCAGTACTCTGGAAGGAAGACTACTTTGAGGCGTCCCTTTACAATTGGGTCGCCATCCAGGGTTCCCGCTAAGTTGTTGATGAACTTGATGATGAGTTTGGCCAGTTGATATGCTGGCGCCGCTTTACCTGCGAACAGGAATATGCGAGGTGTCATTTCAAGTTTGGGATTCTCACGAAGCCGGTTGTATAGCACCACCACTCGCAGAGCATTCAACAGTTGCCGTTTGTATTCGTGTATGCGTTTTACCTGGCTATCAAAAATGCTCGTGGGATCAAGGACCTGGCCCGAGGTTGTCTTTAGCCACCTGGCAAATTCCGACTTGGCTTCGAACTTGGCCTTGCGAACGGCTTCGCGAAACGCCTTATCTTCCGCACGCGGCTCCAAACTGGCTAACTGACTGAGATCTGTGATCCAGCCATCGCCTATGGCATCGCTGATGACACGGGCGAGCGCGGGATTCGCCAACAACAGCCAGCGACGAGGTGTAACACCATTTGTCTTGTTGTTGAAACGCTCTGGAAACATCTCGGCAAAGTCCCTGACGACATTTGTGCGTAACAACTGTGAGTGGATGGCCGCCACGCCATTTGTGCTGTGCGAACCGACAATAGCCACATTGGCCATGCGCACCTTGGGCTGTTCCCCTCCTTCAATCAGGCTCATCCGGTCCAGCCGCGCTTCATCCCCTGCGAAACGGCTGCGCACTCGATCCAAGAGTCGTTTGTTGATTTCGTTGATGATTTCCAGATGACGCGGCAGCAGCATCTCGAACCATGAAACCGGCCACTTTTCAAGAGCCTCGGGCAGCAGCGTATGGTTCGTATAGGCCAGTGTTCGCTGCGTAAGGTCCCAGGAAGTGTCCCATCCGAGTTGCGCTTCATCCAGCAGAATCCGAATGAGTTCTGGGATTGCCAGAGTCGGATGCGTATCATTGAGTTGAATCGCGACCTTTTCCGGAAACCTTGTCCAATCATCATTCGATTGCCGGAATCGGCGCACCAGGTCTGCCAGAGAACAAGCCACTAGAAAGTACTCTTGGACGAAACGCAGGGCCTGCCCCTTGGCAGTCGAGTCATCCGGATACAGCACTCGTGTAATGGTTTCGGCGCTTAGAGTATCAGCCAGAGCGCCAGCAAAATCGCCGCTGCTGAACTCCTCAAAGTCGAAGTAATCTGATGCCGAAGCAGCCCACAGACGAAGCGTATTGACTGTCCTGCCGCCGTAGCCAACCACAGGCCGATCGTACGGGACCCCGTTCAGACTCCAAGGACGACCGACAACCGCCCGCAGGCTCCCCCCTCGCAGCTCAAATGAACAATTCAACTTGATTTCGACACTGTCCTGCGGTCTGGGGACCTCCCACGGATCTTGGTACCGGAGCCAATTGTCGGCAGTCTCGTGCTGCCAGCCATCTCGGATTGCCTGCTTGAAAATGCCATATTCATACCGCAGCCCATAGCCCATAGCAGGCAGTTGCATGGTCGCCATTGAATCCAGGAAGCAGGCCGCTAAACGCCCCAGGCCGCCATTGCCAAGGCCCGCATCCGGCTCTTGCCCCAGCAAGCCAAGCCAATCAATCCCTTTTACTTGCACCGCGCGCTCAACCAGGGGACCGAGCAGCAGGTTGGTCACATTGTTTGCCAGCGAACGGCCGATCAGGAACTCCATCGAAATGTAATAGACACGCTTTGCGTTCTCGCGGGTGTACGTCTTCTCCGTCAGGACCCAGCGCTGCGACAGAATATCGCGTACCGAACGAGCCAGAGCCTCAAAGCGAGGATGGGTTCCCGTGGCTGCCGGATCAAGGACTTCGTCGAAGATGAGATGCCGTTCATAAAGCGCGTCGTCGGTACCTGAGAACTGAACCGGGCCGCAGCCATATTGGGTCAGCAGCTCCTCAACTTTAGTCGCCGCTGATTTCGCCGTGGCAGAAGTTCTGTTTGCCGGCCTGTCTCCAGGGTCACCCGTCTTGTTTCCGCTCACGATCGGTACCTATCTGCACCCTAGTGTCCGCTACGCCTGCAGCCCCGGTCTACTGTTAACTCAAACAGTTCTTGATCCGGAGCCTTTTCACATAACATGAACATCCTAGACTGTATATTGGGGGGTTTCCATTGGCCAGCCATGCAAACAAGGTGACTCGACCCAAGTCTGTGGACGAGTGGGAGCGCGCCTGGCGGAAACACTGGCAAAAGGCCGGGTTTACCGCTTACGAACTCCAGTTCAGTGAATCGGAAGGCGCGCACCGAGAGCGCGGCTTTCTCATGCAGCGTAGAACCCTGGTGAAGGAACGGGTTAGGTTGAGCCGGATCATGCGCGAGTTCGAACAGGGTTTCCTTCGGCTGCACAAACTGGGCCCGGCTGTTACTGTCTTCGGTTCTGCCAGGTTCAAGCCTGGTCACCCCTATTACGAGCTGGCTCGCCAGGTAGGCCGGAAGCTGGCTGAGGCTGGGTTCACTGTGATTACGGGCGGCGGCCCGGGTGCAATGGAAGCAGCGAACCGTGGTGCTCGAGAGGCGGGCGGTCCCTCCTATGGGCTCAACATCACTCTGCCGCATGAGCAGAAGCCCAATGAGTACGTCGACGAGAACATCGAATTTCGGTACTTTTTCGTCCGTAAGGTGATGCTTGTGAAGTATTCGTGCGCATACATTGTGCTCCCTGGAGGGCTGGGCACGCTCGATGAGCTATTTGAAGCTGCAACGCTGCTGCAGTGCGGGAAGATCGGGCCGTTTCCGTTGGTTCTTGTGGGCTGGAGTTTCTGGGGCAGGATGAGAGACCTTCTTCTGTTTATGGCAAACCAGGGTGTGTTCGGCGCTGACGAGGTTGGCTTTGCCCGAATCACTGATTCAGCCGAGGAGGCTGTCGGCTCTGTGCTTCGCAGCCTCCCTCCAGCGCTCAGAGGTCGGCTTAAGCCTCAAGAACCTTTGAAAAACCACTAGCTCTCAGCCTGCTTGGCTGCGCGCGACCGCACATTTAATGCAAGTGCAATAGGAGTTGGTGAAACTTAAAGTTGAGTGATGTCCATCACAACCAGTTCTGAGCTCCTAGCTGTATCGTGAAATCTGGCGGAGGACAAACATGGCCAAGAAAGCACGCAGACGCACAAGAATTTCGATCGACCCAAGGCTGCTATCGCGTATGGACGCCTATTGGCGCGCTGCCAACTATCTCTCTGTCGGGCAGATTTATCTCTATGACAATCCCCTCCTCAAACAGACACTCTCCAAGAATCACGTGAAGCCACGTCTCCTGGGCCATTGGGGCACCACACCCGGTTTGAACTTCATATACGTCCATCTCAATCGCGTGATCAAAGAAAACGATCTCAACATGATCTATGTCACTGGGCCTGGCCACGGAGGGCCCGGCTTGGTTGCGAACGTTTATCTGGAGGGAACCTACAGCGAATTCTATCCAGATATCAGTCAGGACGAAGAAGGAATGAAAAAGCTCTTCAAGCAGTTTTCATTCCCCGGCGGAATCCCAAGCCACGTAGCTCCAGAAACCCCCGGCTCGATACATGAAGGCGGCGAACTTGGATATGCGCTGAGTCATGCTTATGGAGCAGCTTTCGACAACCCGGATCTCATCGTTGCCTGCGTTGTTGGGGACGGGGAAGCCGAAACCGGGCCCCTCGCCACCAGTTGGCACTCCAACAAATTCTTGAATCCTGCGACGGATGGCGCCGTTCTGCCCATCTTGCATCTAAACGGATACAAGATCGCAAATCCGTGTGTCTTAGCTCGCATCAGCCATGAAGAGTTGGATCACCTGCTTCGTGGCTATGGGTACACGCCTCACTATGTTGAAGGTTCCGAACCGGCCGAGATGCATCGGCTGATGGCCGAGACGCTGGATCGCGTTATTGCCGACATCAAACGCATCAAGAGTGATGCCAGAAGAAGCGCCAGTTACAGACGGCCTCTCTGGCCCATGATCGTCCTCCGCACGCCGAAAGGCTGGACCTGCCCTAAGGTCATCGATGGCAAGCGTACAGAAGACTATTGGCGCTCGCACCAGGTGCCTATGGGAGAGATGCATGACAACCCTGAGCACGTACGACTGCTGGAAAAGTGGATGAAGAGCTACAAGCCAGGGGAGCTCTTCGATAAGGACGGACGCCTCAAGCTCGAGATTGCCGAACTCGCTCCCAAGGGAACTCGACGCATGGGTGCAAACCCGCACACCAACGGCGGTCTATTGCTGAAGAATCTGCGTCTGCCGGATTTTCGCGATTACGAGGTCAAGACACCTTCACCGGGCGGCGCATCTGCTGAAGCGACCAGGGTAATGGGAAAGTTCCTCCGCGACGTCATGAGCAAGAATGCGGAGACCAGGAATTTCCGTCTCTTCAGCCCTGATGAGAACAACTCCAATCGCTGGCAGGACGTGCTGGAGGTGACGAATCGTGCGTGGAACGCGGAGAAATATCCTTTCGATGACCATTTGGCTGTCGACGGCAGGGTCGTCGAAATGTTGAGTGAGCACCAATGCCAGGGTTGGCTGGAAGGCTACTTGCTGACAGGCCGCCATGGCTTCTTCTCCTGTTACGAAGCCTTCATCCACATTGTTGATTCCATGGTGAACCAGCACGCCAAATGGCTGAAGGTGTGTGACCACATACCATGGCGCCGCCCCATCGCTTCACTCAATTACCTGCTCTCGTCGCACGTCTGGAGGCAGGATCACAACGGATTTAGCCATCAGGACCCCGGGTTCATCGATCATGTCATGAACAAGAAAGCCGAGATCGTGCGTATCTATCTCCCCCCGGATGCCAATTGTCTGCTGTCTGTTACGGATCACTGCCTTCGCAGCCGCGGGTATGTGAACGTGGTGGTCGCAGGCAAGCAACCTGCTCCCTCCTGGTTGACTATGGATCAAGCGATCAAACACTGCACCGCCGGCCTCGGGATCTGGGACTGGGCCAGCAATGACTTGCGTGGTGAGCCGGACGCGGTTATGGCCTGCTGCGGTGACGTGCCAACTCTGGAGACCCTCGCCGCAGTCGACCTGATGCGCAGATTGATCCCCGAACTCAAGATTCGAGTTGTGAATGTTGTCGACCTCATGAAACTTCAGCCCATCGAAGAGCACCCCCATGGTTTGAGTAATCGGGACTTCAACTCCATTTTCACGGAGGACAAACCCATCGTTTTCGCCTTTCACGGATATCCCTGGTTGATTCATCGCCTGACCTACCGCAGGACCAACCATCACAACATCCATGTGCGAGGCTACAAAGAAGAAGGCACGACTACTACGCCCTTCGACATGTGCGTTCTCAATCAGATTGACCGTTTCAACCTGGCTTGCGATGTGTTTCAGCGTGTGCCCAAGTTACGCGATTATGCGGCCCACGCCCAGCAGGCTGTTCGCGAGAAGCTTGTGGATCACAAGAACTACATCTCCGAACACGGCGACGATATGCCCGAGATCAAGAGCTGGCAATGGCCGGGCTCCGGCACAAAGGCAAGCAGACGAGTCGCCGACACGGCTGCCGATAACGTCTGAGACGATGGGAGTAGGGTCACAGCCGCATGTGACCGCAATCACTGCTCGCTTTCATGATGCGAATTAGTCTGTATTCAGAAAGGAGGGTAATTATATGACGCAGTTGACTCGTTGGGAGCCATTTAACGAACTGATGAATTGGAACAATCGCTGGAACAGACTCTTCGAGCCATTCAAGAGCTTTGGCTCTTTCCCCGAGAACGTACCATTCAACACGATGACGGGTTTCACTCCCCCGGTTGACATCTATGAAGATGAACACAAGATCACCCTGAAGTTTGAAGTTCCTGGATTGGACGAGAAGGACCTCGACATCAAGGTCGAAAACTACACCCTCACGGTGACCGGTGAGCGGAAATTCGAAAAGGAGGAAAAGGAAGAGAACTACAAACGGATGGAGCGTTATTACGGCGCCTTTAGCCGCTCCTTCGTGCTGCCCACCACGGTTGATGTGGAGAAAGCATTTGCTGAGTACAGGAATGGCATCCTCTACATCAATTTCAACAAGAAAGCAGAAGCTAAACCCAAACAGATCAAAGTGGGGATCGGTCTCAAGTCCGAAGCCCTTGGCAAGGCTGCCTAACCACTCCGCCTTTGCCGAAGAAGAGCGGGATTCCCGCTCTTCTTTCTTTTCCAGCACAGGCAACACCCATCCCTTCGCACGTGTGACATTCGTCACAGAGCTGATGTGAGGCCAAGCCCTAGACTAATCGCTAAAGTCAGGTGAGGCTCGCGGAGGTTCAAAAATGCATCCTACCGGCAGTTTTGAGATTGTCGAAAGCTGCTTGACCTGCCCCGTGCGCCATCAGCGTATGTTCTGCGACTTGCCGGATGATGCGCTCAAGGCTCTGGAAGCCATCAAGGTGACTACCGCATACCCCAAGGGCGCTTTGCTCTGCATGGAAGGGCAACCCGCACGGGGAATTTTCCTTCTCTGTACCGGTCGCGCCAAGATTTCCGTAGGTGCTGAAGACGGTAAGACGGTGATCTTGCACATCGCCGAGCCTGGTGAGGCGTTGGGGGTCACTGCTGTGGTGGAAGGCAAGAACTACGATGCGACTGTGGAAACTCTGGAGCCCACACAGACAAGCTTTATCTCAAGGCAGGACTTTGTCGCTTTCCTCACAAAATACAGCTCTGTCGGCATGAAGCTGGTTTCACAGCTCAGCCGCAATTGCAAACAGGCGTACGATGAGATCCGTTGCATGGGTTTGTCGGCTTCAGTTCCGCAAAAACTCGCCCGTCTTATCTTGCATTGGTCTGAGCACCCCCTTGCCAGTCGGAAAGGGCCAGCTCAGATTCGCGTCACCCTGACCCAGGAAGAGATTGCGCAGAGTATCGGAACAACCAGAGAAACCGTCTCTCGTACGCTAGGCGGCTTCCGCCGCGACGGCTGGCTGACCATTAAAGGCTCCCTTTGGACGCTTGCTAACAAGCCGGCTCTGGAAAGGCTTGTAGGAAATTGAGTCACAGTGCCAAGTGATAATGGTCACTGTACCGCTTCTGTCGTTGCAACAAGATTCTTACATGACTGCTGAGGACTCTTCGAAAGGATTCCAGGTTATCCTCCATTCCTTGCCCATGGAGGGGCGCGAACAACTGCTCGAAGACATCAGGTCCCGCCGCGCCGAGTCCGGCGCACCACTTGTGGTTGCCGGAAATGCAAATGAAGTTGTAGCCATTGTCTCGGGTCAAGCGAGTCTGCGTATGCCAGTCGAGGGAGGTTCGTGGATCGAAATAGGTCGCTGTGGCCCGGGGGAGATATTCGGCTTCGAGAGCTTCATGCAAGGCTCGGTTGAGCCGCTTGAGGTCGTGGCCCTTGGTCCATGCCTTCTCCAGGTTCTGGACGGGTGCTCTTTCCAGCGCCTGCTTATGCGCTTTCCCTCCGTCTATCTTGGCATCACCCGCGTCCTCAGTCGGCGTCTAGAGACAGCCCAGGCCATTTTGAGGGATCAACGCCTCAAGTCGGCGCCGAAACGGCCCCTATCAGATCGAATCCACTGAGGGGTCAGATTTCAGTCTTCACCTTTGCGAGAAACTGGGGCTTCGGAAGGCGGAAGCGATACCAGGGACCACAGAAAAACCAGAATCCCCAAGCCTGTGCACGCCACGCCGATACCCGCAAAAGCGATGAAGGAAAGCGGATGATTCCAGAACAGACTGATAATCTCAGTGAGCAATCCCAGGATCAGCAGAGTTCCTGAAATGCGCAGACGGTGGCCGAGATTGCCTCTAGTTGGGCTCATGATTTGGGTGGGCTCCACATCTTGGCATCCTTGAGATGCTCGATATTGTGAATCGTGTCATGACAGCCAGATGTGAGGCACGACATGGAGTTGTTCTTAAGGTCATCCATCATGGCCGAATGGGTTGCCTCTTCTTCAAAGCTCCTGGCGCCAGCGTGGCAGTGCAGGCATTCTCGGTTGTTATACGGCTCATAGAGTCGCAACGGCGGCTTGGCACCTTCAACGTACTCCACCCAAATATGATGCAACCCGGTCATCTTGGCCCTTATGTCGCCATACATCGTATAGGTCGTATGACAGGTAAAGCAGGCCTCCTCCCGAGGCACGCGATGGTTTTCGTAATGAGATGCAGGAATCCAGGACTTATCGTCTACCATGAGACTGCGCCCGTATGGCTGCATCACGTGGCAGGAGAGACAAAAAGATGTCTCCTTCGAGCGCTCTATATGTACACTGAAAGCCCACAGTGTGCCCAGCGTCGGCAACAGAAAAAGCGCTACAAACGCCATGATCTTGCCGCCACGGGCCTCGGTGATCTCCGGCGCCCGCACCAGCGCGCCGATCAACACCATGGTAATACCCAGCGTCAACAGCAGCATGGCTGTTGGTGAGATCATGGCAGGTTTTCGCTTCCTGTGATGGTGGCGCTACTTGCCTAGGGCCCGAACATAGCTGACCAGAGCTTTGATCTGGTCGTCCGTCAGCTTGCCTTTGTAGGCCGGCATCTTGTTCTTGCCGCCCTTAGTGATGTCGAAGAGCTCTCTATCACTCATCTTGGTCACTTCAGGCGATTGAAAATCGCGTGCCCCCAGCTTCTTACCCGAAGCGGTGGCGCCTTTGCCGTCAGCGCCATGACAAACGCTACACTTGGCTTTATAGGTTGCGGCCGCGTCCTCTGCGGCAGCTGAAAGGCTGCAAGCTGCAAGAGCTAGAACCACGAGTACGGCAACGCGGCGGGTATTCATCAAGACGCCTCCTCACAAGTGATATTTCATCGAAAGTGTGAACACATTGCCGTGGAAATCGCGCGGCAATGTTGGCCCGGGGTCAGACTTCTCATTGTAACCGTAGTAGTTCCAACCCGACTTGAACGTCCAGTGACGCGCTAAGTCTATCGCAAGAGACGCCGTAGGCAAATGGTAGTTGAAGCTGAGCGGTCCGCTCGGAGAGAGCGGGTTCAGAATGAGTGTAGAGCCGGCCGTGCTGGTGATGGTGTACCCCACGTTCGCCGTTACACGGTTGACCGGCTTGAACCCGAAATTGAAGCCGCCATAATTCTCGCGGTCCTTGTAAAACGAGACAGCGGAAAGATACGCTGATGCGCAGCTCGGTGAGAATTCCGGCGCCGGAGTCGCAACGAAGCAGATCAGCGTGCTCGAGAAGATGTCGGCGTAGTTGTAATTCACTTCAAGATCCCAGCGCTCTGAGGGCGTGAACACTGCACTGAAGGCATAGTTGCGATTGTGTTGATGATTGTCGATATCGCTTTCCGTGTTGCGCTTCTCGACGATGTAAACGCTGCCGCCCAGGTCTACCCAGGAGACCGGCTTGTAGTCCGTGCGGAAGCGGTAGAGCTGCATGTTGCGCGGCATGATGCGGGTAAAGACGTTGTCGGCAGTGTAAATCTCGGTGTCAAAGTTCAACCGCCAATTGTCGGTCGGTCGCGCCCATAAGCCCAGAAGGCCGGAGTTCTCGTTGATCTCAGTCTCCGAGCTGTCTGCGTCCACTGATGGCGGGGCCGGAGGCGTGACACCAGTGGTCGTATCCGAGTTGGCCCCAAAGATATTTCTGTGTCCGTACCGGTAGCCGATATGGCCCCCGAAGCGCCGGGTAAAGTCGTAGTCCACCTCGAAAGTATTCAGCTTCGTATCGTCCTTGAGCGCATTCAGGAATGCACTGCTGCTGACCGTCGTCTTGTTAGGAGGCGCGATCGCGGTAGGTGCCGCAAGCGTAGTTGTGTCAAACACGGCATCGCTCGGAATGCGGAAATTCGACCAATGGAACGAGTCGACCAAACGCAGTTTGTCCGTAATGTGGATCGTGACGCCAAACTCCGAGCCGGCTACCACGCGTTTCGACTTTCCTGATCCACCGATGCCCTGGCTCTGGGTTGTGCCGCGTGAACTAAAACCTTTGAATTCCTCCTGATAGACAGGCATGTCCGTATCTGCCGAGCTGTAGGTGAAGCGTCCCGAAAGATCTAGTCGGCGAAGGAAATTGCTCTGAAAACTGAATTGTTCAGTCGGATAGAACGATGTGTAAGGGCTGAACTTTGAATATGCCGTGAACTGGTTGCACTTCACCGCCACTGTGCCTGTAGGTGTAAACGGTGCTGCGCAAGGCTGGCTGGCAGGCGTATTGAACGGAATACCCAGATTCGTAGGTGTGCCGTTCGGCAGCAGGAATGGCACGCCATTCAGCGACCAGGTCGTCTCTCCCTTGAAGTGCGTGAAAAACTGGTCGTAGTTGATCACCGTCCGCGGCATGACTTTGAACGAAACACCTAACTGATAAGAGTCGGTGGTATCTCGCTCGGGGGCTATCAGGGAGCCATCTGTCCCCTCATGCAGACTAGTGAGTCCTTCGCCTTCATAGACATCATGAACATAGCCAAGCCGAAAACTCACTGCTGACAAGGGCAGCAGCGTCAGATGCAGGTCGGTGTTGCGTCGCACCAGGGAAAGCAGATGCGGAGAATTGGGCACAGGCACACTGGGATTCGAGTTCGCCGGATTCAGCGGGTTTGCCAGCAGGTCATAATCAAAATAGTTCAGGTCCCGTCGAAAGTTGGCGCTAAAGTCATACCAGCGCCCTTTGCTGATGTTCAGTCGAGTAAGGTTGTTTGGGTCGCCGCCATATCCGTAGCTATACATCGAGAGATCATCGAACAGTACGCCATCGTGATTGATCGAATGCATGTCCAGCGATTGTTCCATCAGCCGGGGTCCGCTGAACCGGTTGACATAGGTGCTCCATAGGGCGTCGCTGCCGCCGTGGCTCTCGATGTTCCCCCCAAACTCAAGGCTCATCTTGATCAGGTAACCATTTGATTCGACCCCATCCTGCGCGGGTGGGGCTGCCGGTTGAGACTGAGGTTGGTTCTGCGGCTCCGGCTTTGCAGTAGAAGACGACTGCTGCGATGACGACTCCTGCGTCTCAGCAACTTGCGGACTGTCGCTTTCCTGGCCCCACGTTGACATTGCCCATAGCAGGCACAGCAACAAGGCCAGAGACGCGCTGCCCCGCCTCAAGAGAGCTTGCCCTTTTCCGGTCATCGGTGCCACCTCACCGCCTGAAGAAGAATCGATCAGTGTTCGAGCCATGTATGCCTACGTGACAGAGTGTGCAAGCCTGGTACTTCTGGGCCTGGTTATGGAACGAAGGAATCGCTGGCGCTGCGGAATCCACTGTAAACGTGTGGCATTCCAGGCATAGCAGGTTCACTTGAGTGCGCCGCAGCATGTGCGGCGTGCCCGAGCCATGCGGCACGTGGCAGGCTATGCAGCCTTCCGTCTTCACCGGCGCGTGCTCAAAGATGAATGGCCCGGCTTTGTCCGTATGGCACGTGAAACAAACCTGGTCCTGGGCCGCGGTCGAGCGCAGTTGGCGTGTGAGAAATCCGCCGTGCGGGTTGTGACAATTGCTGCAATCAATCAGGCCTTCATTGACGCGGTGGTGGACTGGCTTGACAAAATCAGCCCTAACTTCCTGGTGGCAGCCATAGCAGAGTTGAGGCTGTGCGATCTTGAGCAGCTTCAATTCTCTCTGTGGTTTGTGCACCGAGTGGCAGTCCACGCAACTCACGTTGTTGAGCATGTGTTGCGAGCGCAGGTAGTTGGAGTGCTCTTCCCCTACCTCATGGCAGTCCAGACAGCGCCGGCTGGCTTGCGCCGCTGTCAGCTTGCTGAAGCTGATGATCTTTGTTGCATCCCCCGACTCAGCATGCTCTTTTCCCGGTCCGTGGCACGCTTCGCATCCCTGCCACTCCGGACCGCGGTTCTTGACTAGCTCGCTCCGCCAGTGCGGGCCGTGGTCATACCCCTTGGCCTCTTCTGCGTGGCACGTCTTGCACGTGTCGCTGCCGACGTAAAGCGCTTTGTCAGTGGGACGATAGGAACTGATCTGGTTCGACTTTGCTTCCCCTTGACTCCTATCCGCTGCAGCGGCGATTGCGCCCACGAGGGAACAGACAACGAAGGCCAGGCCTATGACACGGATCTGCCGCCCGATGTACCCCATTTGGAGACCTCTTTGCCGTGTTATTTTCGTCTGCTTGCTGCCAGCCAGAAAATTGACGCGTTTTATACCACCTCTTCCCTCGTGCCTGCAACTGGAAGAACTGACAGGTGGTGCCGATTCTGGGCCAGCCGAGAGTTGTCCGTGATCCCGGATTAACTGGTGCCACTACTTGACTTGCTTCACAACTCGTTTCAGGTGGGCCGGAAGCCGCGTTGTCAACGAAGATTGTTTGGCGTCCCCGACGGGATTTGAACCCGTGTTACCGCCGTGAAAGGGCGATGTCCTAGGCCGAGCTAGACGACGGGGACGGCGGGTGAGCTGACTCAATCTTTTGATACTAACAGACCGCGAGATTCTGCCGGAAGTGTGGTCGCAACGCGTTCCCAAAGTCAGAGTGCAAGCTAGCTGAATGAGGCTAATGCGCTGGTTTCGTCGGGATAGAAATCAAAGACGCGGTCCAGCCGCGTGACTTTGAATGACTGACGCACCACGTCGCCCACCCCGACCATTTTCATCTTGCCTCCGGCGGCGGTGATCGCCGAATGGCAGCGGATGATGCTCCCGATGCCGGAGGAATCGACCATAGGCACTTTGGTCATATTCAACACCAGGTTGTGCGAACCGGTGGCCACAGCGTCGTTCCACTTGGCCCGAAACTCATCCAGGCTGGGGCCGAGCGAGAGCCTCCCCTCCAGCTCCAGGATGGCGGTGTTGCCCTGTTTGCGCATGGAAACCGACATCGGCCAGCATCATACACTCTCACCTGCCTGCGGCGGAATCCCCACCGCACCAAGAAAGTTACAATAGTCGTCAGCATGGCGGATTCGCTCTATCTGAACCTCTGGTTCCCCAAATTCCGCGAGGCTGAGATGCTTCCTCGCGTGCTCTGTCTTCTCCACCACTTCCCTTTTTCCGAGAGCCGCAGCGGGGTGGGATTTGTAGGGGTCCACGGCGTCAGCTGGAGCGAACCCCTTCTCTTTCAGCACACTTTCGATTTCCGAGCCCAGCCCGAGCAGGCTGTCCAGCTGGCGAGCGAATTCCTGCACAGCGACAACGCATATGTCTTCGAAGTCATGTGGGACCTCTGGACGCCGGGCCAGACCTATGATTCCTGGTTCAAGCAGCCGCATCCGGTGATGTTCATCGTCCACGGCGCCGATTTCGAGGAAGGCACTTCTGGTGAGAACGGACACATCCAGGTCGACCTTGGCCTCGACACGCCGTTTCTCTATGGCGACATGGAATTGACCGAGATCGGCGAGCAGCGCATTAAGGAAAACATCCAGAAGCTGGTCACATTCACGGCAGATGTCGAGAAACACTGCTACGTCAGCAGCCGGCTGCTGTGGTCAGAGTCAGAAGAGAATCTCGCGCAGAAGCTGATCAACCGTTTGCAGAAGGTGAACTAGCACTCCTACTTCGTCCGTCCCGCCTCGAGCCCTAGCTTTTTCTTGGCTGCCGCCTGCGCGCCCGCCAACCGTGCCGTCAGTACGCGGAAGGGAGAGCAGGAAACATAATCGAGGCCCACTTCGTAAAAAAACTCGATGGAAGAGGGCTCGCCGCCATGCTCTCCGCAGATGCCGACCTTAAGGTTTGGATTGTGCTTGCGGCCCAGCTCCGTCGCCATCCGCACCAGTGCCCCCACGCCTTTCCGGTCGAGCGCTCCGAATGGGTCTTGTTTCAGGATCCCCTGCGCGGTGTAGGAAGGGAGAAACTTGTTCACGTCATCGCGGGAGAATCCGTAGGTCAATTGCGTCAGGTCGTTTGTGCCGAACGAGAAGAAGTCAGCGACTTCAGCGATGTCATCGGCCACCAGCGCCGCCCGCGGTAGCTCGATCATGGTGCCGACCAGATACGGCACCCGCGCCTTCTTCTCGGCAAACACCTTCTCGGCGGTCTCATCCACGATCTTTCTCTGGTGCACCATCTCTTTCGGGCTGCCGATGAGCGGAATCATCACCTCGGGATGAACCTTGTGACCTTCTTTCGTCACTGCCACAGCAGCCTCGAAGATCGCTCGCGCCTGCATCTCAGAGATTTCCGGATAGGTGATTCCCAGCCTGCAACCCCGATGTCCAAGCATGGGATTGAACTCGTGCAGCTCTTCCACCCGTGCCAGCAGGCAGCGCGCCTGCTTAAGCCGGGCTGAGGTGCCCTTCTTTCTCTCCAGCAACGCTACTTCCACCATCAAGTCTTCCCGTCGTGGGAGGAACTCATGCAGAGGTGGATCCAGCAGTCGGATGGTGACCGGCAGACCGTCCATGGCGCGAAAGACGCCGGCAAAGTCGCTGCGCTGCATGGGCAGAAGCTTCTGTAGCGCCTTGCGCCGCTCCTTCTCGCTGGTCGCCAGGATCATCGCGCGCATGTGGTCAATGCGGTCTTCGGCAAAGAACATATGCTCCGTGCGGCACAACCCGATGCCCTCTGCGCCAAACGCGCGCGCCTGGATGGCGTCGCGGGGAATGTCGGCATTCGCCCGCACTTTCATGGTCCGGAAAGGCTCAGCCCACCCCAGGAATGTCTGCAGCTCTGGGTCATCCGGAGAAGCCGGCACCGTATTCAGCTTGCCTTTGAGCACGCGTCCCGTAGTGCCATCGAGCGAAAGCCAGTCGCCTTCTCTCAGTACTTGGTTCTTCACCCGCATCTCGCGCAACTTCTCCTGCACCTGGATCTCTCCAGCCCCGGCGACACAGCACTTCCCCATGCCGCGTGTGACCACGGCTGCATGGCTGGTCATTCCGCCGCGCGAAGTCAGGATCCCAGCCGCCACCTCCATGCCGTGTATATCCTCCGGCGTGGTCTCGGCCCTCACCAGGATGACGGGCGTCTTCTTGTCTTTTTCTCGCCTATTCACCGCCTCGTCGGCCGTGAAGACGATCTGGCCCACTGCGGCTCCCGGCGAAGCGGGCAGGCCGCGCGTCAACTCGTTCACTCTTGCGCTCCGCTCATCCAGCCGCGGCAGCAGGAAGTCATAGAGTTGGTTCGGTTCCACGCGAAAGACAGCCTCCTCCTTCGTGATCAAGCCTTCTCCCACCATGTCGATCGCGATCCGCACAGCCGCGCGTCCCGTGCGCTTGCCGTTGCGCGTTTGCAGCATGTAAAGACGGCCTTCCATCACCGTGAACTCAAAATCCTGCATGTCGCGGTAATGCCTCTCGAGCCGCGAGGTGATCTCGCGCAGCTGCTGGTAGATTCCCGGCATGCTGTGGTCAAGTTGCGCGATGGGCAGCGGAGTGCGGATGCCGGCGACGACATCTTCTCCTTGTGCATTCATCAGATACTCGCCGTAGAACTCTTTGGCTCCGGTCGAGGGATTGCGCGTGAATCCCACGCCCGTCCCGCTGTTTTCTCCCAGATTCCCGAAGACCATGGCTTGCACATTGACCGCTGTGCCTAAATCATCGGGGATCTGGTTCATGCGCCGGTAATGGCGGGCGCGGTCGTTGTTCCACGAGCGGAACACCGCGTCGCGCGCCAGCATGAGCTGTTCCATCGGTTCCTGCGGAAATTCGCGCTTGGCATGCTTGCGGATGATCTTCTTGTACGCTTCGACGATCTCCTTCAGCGCGCGCGCATCCAGATCCGTGTCCAGCTTTGCCCCGCGCCGCCTCTTCTGCTCCTCGAAGACCTCGTCAAATTCCCGCTTGGGGATCTCCAGCACGATGCTGCCGAACATGTGGATGAGGCGCCGGTAGGAGTCCCAGGCAAAGCGCGCGTTGTTACTCCGCCGCCCCAGCGACTCCACGCTCGCATCATTCAGGCCCAGGTTTAGGATGGTATCCATCATCCCAGGCATGGAAGCGGCCGCACCCGACCTCACGCTGACCAGCAAAGGATTCTCTGCCGCGCCCAGCCTGCGCCCCTCAAGCTCCTCCAGCCGCGCCAGCGCCGCCTTCATCTGCTCGTCGGCTTCAGGCGGCACCTTGCCCGCGCTCCGCATGTAATCGCGGCAGGCTGCGGTCTGAATGGTGAAACCCGGTGGCACCGGAAGTCCGGCGTTCGTCATCTCTGCCAGGCCGGCGCCCTTGCTGCCCAGCTCCGCTTTCATGTCCTTGTTGCCGTCAGCCTTTCCCGAGCCGAAGAAAAACACATAGCGCGCGGAATCGTCACGCGTCGATGGCATCTGACCGCTGGAAATAGCTGCTGTTTGTGTGCTCATGAGCTTCCCCGGCCGATACCGGGGAGGATGAGATATTACGAGGTTTTGCCTTCCGTAACAATCTCAGAAAAGTCGGCGATAGTGGAGAAGTCCGTGAGTATCCGTCGCAACAGAGCCAGGCGGTTGGCGCGCAGCTTCGCATCCTCTGCCATCACCATCACCTTGTCGAAGAACTTATCCAGCACCGGACGCAGCTTGGCGATCTCAGCCAAGGCGGCAGCATAATCAGTTTCGTTGCGATGGCGCTCAACCGCTGCTCCCAGCGCAGCGCACTCCTTCACCAAATAGCGCTCCGCGTCTTCCTGCGCCAGTTCCGCCTTGACACCGGCTGCCGGCTCGATCTTCCTCTCAGCCGCCTGGCGCAGGATATTCTTGATGCGCTTGAACGAAAGTGAGATGGCCTCAAAATCTGGCTGGCTCCGCACTGCAGCCACCGCCTCTGCCCGCGCCAGCGCGTCTCGTACATCTTCGCTCCCCGCGGCCAGCACGGCATTCACCGTATCGTAGGCGAAGCCCCGCGCCTCCCGCAGATAGAACTCCAGGCGCTCGCAGAAGAAAGCCAGCAGGGCCTCCTCGTAGGTGGTCAACGCCGCCGTGGTGTGAACCTTGCGATTTTCATAGACCGCGCGTGTCATACGGATGATCCTGCGAATCCCCACATTGAGCTTCTTCTCTGCCAGAATGCGCACTACTCCGTTCCCCTGTCGCCTGAGCCCAAAAGGGTCTTTCGATCCAGTGGGATGCAGCCCAAGGGCAAACATGCCTACAATGCTGTCGGTCTTATCGGCGATGGAAAGCACCGCGCCTTCCAGAGTCCGCGGAATCTCATCTTCCATGGATTGCGGCTTGTAGTGGTCATAGATGGCATCGGCCACCACCGCCTCGTGCTCCTGCTCCCGCGCATACAGACCGCCAATCACGCCTTGCAGTTCAGTGAACTCTTTCACCAGCTCTGTCGTCAGATCAGCCTTGCATAACCACGCTGCCTCGGCAACCGCCTGGCGGTCGACGTCCGAATCGTCGCTCAACTCCTCGGCGATCTTCTGCGCCAGCTTCTCCACCCGTTCCGTCTTGTCGTAGTAGTTCCCCAGATCGCGCTGAAATGTGACGTGCTTGAGCAGGTCGATGCGGTTCTTGAGCGGTATTTTCTGGTCGGCCTGCCAAAAGAACCGAGCGTCATTGAACCTGGCGCGCAGCACCCGCTCGTTGCCATGGCGGATGAGTCCTTCGGGATCGCCTTTGGTATTGAGCACGGCCAGAAAATGCGGCAGAAGTTTTCCCTTCGAATCCTCCACCGCGAAATACTTTTGATGGTCGCGCATCACCATGACCAGGACCTCTTCCGGCAGCGAGAGAAATTCTTTGTCGAAGTTGCCCAGGATCGCCGCCGGCCATTCAGTCAGATTGACCACCGTTTCCATCAAGCCGGCGTCGCTGCGCCAGCGTGCTCCGGCAACCGCATGGGTCGCGTGGTCCAATGCCGCGTGCACACGCTTATCTCTTTCCTTAACATCAACTAGTACTTGATGTTTCTCCAATAATGCGCTGTAGCTATTCGGCGCTGTAATATGCACTCGGATCGCAATGGATCGGTGGCCGCTTGAGATGTCTCCCGCTCTTACCCCGGCAAACTCAAGTGGGATTACCTCGCCATCCAACAAGGCGACCATCCAGCGGATCGGCCTCACGAACCGCTCCGGCGCGCTTGCCCGCCAGTACATGCTCTTCGGCCAGTAGATGCTCGCGATCTCCTTTGGCAGCAGCTCGCTCAGAATCTCTCGCGCTGTCCGTCCCTTCTTGACCACCTTGGCTGAGAGATACTCGCCCTTGGGCGTTTGCACCTTTTCCAGCTTTTCCACTGCGACGCCGGCCTTTTTTGCAAAGGCCTCCGCCGCGGCTGTGGCCTTGCCGTCCTTGAAGGCAACCTTGACCGAAGGGCCTTGCAGCTGCTCTTCCGTATCCTGCTGACGCGTCTGGATTCTTTCGCACCTCACCGCGAGTCTTCTGGGAGTGGAATAGCTGGTGACCTCGCTTCCTTCGCTCAGCTTCTGGTCGGCCAGCAGCTTGGCGATCGCAAACTGCAGATCATTCTGTGCCCCCGAGAGCATGCGCGCCGGAATCTCTTCGCATCCGATTTCAAGCAGGAAATCAGGCATGGGACTCCACTGGCTCCTGTGCTCCCACCTTGCTCTTGGCCAGATAGGCTTTGGCCACTGCCACCGCCAGATTTCTGACACGAGCGATGATGCCCACGCGCTCCGTCACTGAGATCGCGCCCCGCGCATCCAGAATGTTGAACAGGTGCGAGCACTTGAGGCAGAGATCGAATGCCGCCAGCACCGGGATCTCCACACCTTCGGCGGCCTGTTCCTCCGTTACAGTCAGCAATCCGCTGCATTCAGCCTCGTAAAGCCGCAGGTGCTCCCAGGCGCTCTCGACCTCTGCCCGCTCGAAGTTGTAGATGGAAAACTGTCGCTCTTCCTCCAGCCGCACCTCGCCGTATTTGACCTCGGCGCCGCTCTGCGGGTCGCGCGTCCAGACGATCTCGTAAACACTGTCCACGTCCTGCAGGAAAGCCGCGATGCGCTCCAGCCCGTACGTTAGCTCGGCCGAAATCGGGTCCAGGTCCACACCGCCGCACTGCTGGAAGTACGTGAACTGGGTGATCTCCAGCCCATCGAGCATCACCTGCCAGCCGATGCCCCAGGCGCCCAGCGTGGGCGACTCCCAGTTGTCTTCTTCAAACTTGATGTCGTGTTTCTTCAGCTCGATGCCTAGCGCGGTCAGCGATTCCAGGTACAGATCCTGAATATTCTCCGGCGGCGGCTTCAGGACCACCTGCAGCTGCATGTGCTTATAGAGGCGGTTGGGATTTTCTCCGTACCGGCCATCTGCGGGACGACGCGAGGGCTGCACATACGCCACTTTGTATGGCTTGGGCCCAAGCACGCGCAGAAACGTCTCCGGCGCCATGGTGCCCGCGCCTACTTCCACGTCATAGGGCTGCTGCAGAATGCAGCCGCGCTCCGCCCAGAAGCTCTGCAGCTTGAGGATGAGTTCCTGGAAGGTAAGCGCGCTCTTTGCCATGAGGAAAAATCCAGACCAGTCAGTTTAAATGAATCGCCGGGAAATGCAGAACTGCCGCTGCTTCGGCTGGCTAGCTCACCTTCTGCAGCATCTCGACCGTCACCAGCTTCTTCTCGATGAGCCGTTCGACTCGCTGGGCAACGAACTTGCGCAGGTCGGCGCCCCGCGTCCTCGGCCAGGGCTCGGCCAGCATCTTCTCCAGGGGCACGCGGAAGATCTCTGCCGCGACCTGGCGCGACTCTTTCGAGATCTCTGCCGAGGCCAGCCGCTTGTGCTCGGCGCACATCAGCCCATCGCTCAGCGGGTGGAAATACGCCGCCGCGCCATTCAGCACGCGCCCGCAGGCGATGCACTGCCGCAGGTCCGGCAAAATGCCCGCCAGCCGCGCCATCCAAACATCGAAGTAAGTCAGTGGCAGCCAGATCGCGCCCGCGCGCATGTTGGAGAGCACGCTGGCCGCCAGCCGGAAGATGGAATCGTTCGGCTCACGGTCAGGCAGCAGCTCATCCAGCAACTCGCCGACATGCGCCAACGCCACGGCCCGCAGATAATCCACAGAGTCTGCCAGCGGAGACTCCAGCACCTCGCAGGAATCCAGCCGCGCCAGCTCTGCCCGCGGACGGTCCTCGTAATGCAATATCACGCGGGTAAGCGGCTCCAGCGATCCGCCGAAGCGTTTTTTTGATTTCTTGGCCGCTCGCGCCACGCCGCGAACTTTGCCCTCGGCCCGCGTAAACAGCGTGACCAGAAGGTCGGACTCGCGCAGCGGATAGGTGCGAAGAACGATCGCCTCTGATTGCTTCAGCATGATGTGCGCAATGCGATTGTAAACCGGGTTCAGCCGTCACCCTGCCTTGAAAGCTGCGGCCGAATCAAGCATTATGAATCCGCAGCATGTTCTCCGATATCCCAGCTCCGTACCTGGTCTTCATTCCGCTGCTGCTGCTGCTCGCTGGCGGAATGTTGGCGCTCTGGCGCCGCCAGCACAGGCTCGCGCAGCGGATCAAAGCCATCGGCGACTCCGAGGCCACCTATCGCGCTCTGGTGCAGGAGGCTGCGTGTGGCATCTTCCGCTCCAACGAATACCGGCTGCTCTTCGTCAACCCGGCGCTGGTCAGGATGCTGGGATACGGCTCGGAAGCGGAGCTGCTGGCCCTGAATCCGGTAAGCAGGCTCTACGCTGACCCTGCCGGCCGCGAGCGTGTCCTCGAGCAGTTGCGGGTGCACGGCTACGCTCGCAGCATGGAGCTTCTGCTCAAGCGTAAAGATGGCTCGCAGGTGCGGGTGCGCATCAACGGCAGCACGGTGAGAGACGACAAGGGCAACGCCGCCTTCGAAGGCATCGTGGAAGACATCACCGCTCGGCACGTGCTCGAGGCGCAACTGCGGCACTCAGAGAAACTGACCGCGCTGGGACGTCTGGTCGCCGGCGCGGCCCATGAGATCAATAATCCACTCACGGCCATCCTCGGATACGCCGAGCTGCTCGCAGGCAACGCAGCCATCTCCGCTGAGCATCGCGGCTATCTCGAGCGGATCCAGCAGCAGGCCCGCCGCACCAAAGCCATCACCTCCAGCCTGCAGCATTTCTCCAGCCAGACGGTGGAGCAGAAGCGACAGCCGCTGGACCTGAACAACATCATCGCCAACGCCGTGCGCATCGAAGATTTGAGCTTCGGCGCGCACCAGGTCAGCTTCCGCCAGGAACTTGACCCCAGCCTGCCCAGGATCCTCGGCGATGAATACCAGTTGCTCGAGGTCTGCATGCACGTCCTCAACAACAGCGTGGATGCGCTCAAGAGCTGCGGCGGAGGCACAGTCACCGTCCGCACCTCGCTCGATAACGGCTCCGTGGTGATGGAGATGCGCGACACCGGCCCGGGCATCGAAGATGTCTCGCGTGTCTTCGACCCCTTCTACACCACCAAACCGGTGGGCAACGGCGCCGGATTGGGATTGAGCGCGTGCTACGGCATCATCAAAGAGCACGGCGGGGAGATCCAATGCGTGAACCGGCCTGAAGGCGGAGCAGCGGTAATCATCCGATTGCCGGCGGCGCAGGTCTAGGAATCAGCGGCCAAAGTACTTGGCGTTGATCTCGATGTAGTTCTTCCACTTATCCGGAACATCATCGGCGGCGAAGATGGCAGAGACGGGGCAGACCGGCACGCAGGCGCCGCAATCGATGCATTCGACGGGATCGATGTAGAGCATCTGGTCGGTGGCGTGCTTCGGCTCGTCCTTCTTGGGATGGATGCAATCCACCGGGCACGCGTCAACGCAGGCTGCGTCCTTGGTGCCGATGCAGGGTTCCGTGATCACGTAGGCCATTGGCTAGCTCTTCCTCAGAGAATGAACTTGGGTGCTGAACCTTTTATTGTAAGCAGGAATCCCTGCTTGCGCAATTCACTAGGCCGAAACCAACTCCGCCTTGGCTGCCGGCTGATACTCGGTGATGTAACCGGCGACGGCGCTGGCGGCGACGGTGAGCGGCGAGGCCAGGTACATCTGGCCCGGTCCGGAGCGTCCCGGAAAATTGCGGTTCTGCGCGCTGATGACGATCTGCTCCGGCCGCGTCGAGACGCCCGGCCCGGCGTTGATGCAGGCGCCGCAGCTGGGCTCGATGATGGTCGCGCCCGCCTTCTTGAATATCTCCAGATAGCCCTTCTTCACGCAGTATTCCCGCGTCGCCTGCGAGCCGAACTGGATGTAGAAGCGGCAGCTTTCGGCCACGCGCTTGCCCTGGCGCAGCGCGTCTTCCAGAACGAGCGCGTACATATCCATGTCTTCGTTCTTGCCTGCCGTGCAGGTGCCGCCATAGGCGATCTCCACCGGGACCGGCGTGTGCAGGTCGCGGACGAACTTTCCGTTGCCGGGGTCGCCCGGCGTCGCCACCATGGGATAGATTTCATCCGCGTTCAACTCGATGACGTGCGCATACTCGGCACCGGGATCGCTGGCGAGGCCGGCGAGCATCTTGCGGGCCAGCTCTTCAGGCATGCCGCGCCGCTCGTGCAGGAACTCCACCACCTTCACATCGGGCGCGACGATGCCGGTGAAGCCGCCGATCTCCGCCGCCATGTTGGTCATGGTGGCGCGCTCATCAACGCCAAGCGCCTCGATGGCTTCGCCGGTATACTCCATCACCTTGGCCAGCGCCTTGCCGCTGCGGATGTAATCCATCGCCAGCAGCGCCAGGATGTAGTCCTTGGCGGTGACATTGGCGCGGCGCCTGCCACGGATGATGACCTTCACCGATTCCGGCACCTTCACACGAACGTCTTTGGTGATCCACGAATTGAAGACATCGGTGGTGCCGATGCCAAAGGCCACGCAGCCCACAGCGCCCACGTGCGGCGTGTGTGAATCCGAGCCTATGTTCAACTGGCCGGGCAGCGCATAGGTCTCGGCGACCAGCGAATGACAGATGCCCTCTGAGCCTTTGCGGTCGGTCAGCTCGCCGTGCAATTTGATGCCCTGCGACCTGGCGAACTCCATCTGCTTCAGCTTGAGCTGCGTCGCCAGATCGAGCAGCCCCATCTTCTTCTTTTCCTCTGAGATGACCTCATCCAGAAAAGTGAGATGGTCGCGGAAGAAGAGGATGGAAGCGGCCTCGTTCACCGGCGCATCTTTGCCGACATAGCGCTCATAGAAGATCGCGGCCATGGGCGTGACGTATTCGTGGCTGAAGCGCAGATCGGCGCGGGCAAATCCGGTATCGCCGGGCTTCACGAAGGGCACGCCCGCCTCGCCTTTTTCGTTGATCATGTGCCGGGCAAAGATCTTTTCCGCGATGGTCATGGGCCGCTTGCCGGTCTGGATGGGCGGCAGAAAGACCTTCTTCTGCATGCGCGCGACGTTGAAGGGGAACAGGCCGCCGTATTCGATGACCTGGCGTGTGATCTCGTCTTCGCCCGCGGTGAACTCGCTGAGCGGGATCTCCTGCCCGGCGCGGATCTTATCGATCATGCTGAAGTTCGTTGAGGTGAGCACGCCCAGGTTCTGGCAGTTCTGCTTGTAGATGCGCTCGATATTTTCCGCGATGACGAGCTGGATGCCGGCGCACATCTCGGCGTAAGGCGATTGCTCGCGGCTGCTGCCCTTTCCTCGCCGTTTCCCGCTGACGGCGGCGACGAATCCGCCGCGCTTCACCGCGCCGCGCGTGATGGGCGTCTCATTGCCGCACTTCAGGCCAAGATAGGGGACTTCGCCCAGCGTCTCATCGAAGTAAAAGCAGTAATGCGCGGGCGTTATCTCATCGGTAGAGATGTCATCGCGCAGCTTGGGATTGGCGGCGGGATCCGATGTCGACCACGGCATGTCCCAGCCGGCAAGCTGTTTCCTGATGAGCTCAGGGTCTTCGGTGAGGAAGAGGATGCGTCCGCTGAGCTTTACGCGGTCAGGACGCTTGCGAATCTCGCGAGTGAGCAGCGAATCGGGCACAGATAAAGTTTAACTCAGCGGAGAGTCCACAGTTTAGAGTTCCCAGTCACTCGGAACGTTCATCGCGATGTTGAAGGCGAATTGCAGCAGGCGGCGCTGCTGAGAAGAGATGGGATGGCTTGGCCACGCTTCGGCGAAGTTGCGGATCGCGAGCTTGGTTGGATCCGGGCGCAGCGCGAGCCGCTTTTGCGCGAGGCGAGTGCGGCCCTCAGGGTGGTGATAGAAGCAGAGTGATTCACCGCGCAGAGCGGGCGAGCCACAGTGTTCGCACTGGCGATAGCCTCTAGCAGGTCTTGGCGAAGTTTGCATTCTAGTAACCCCTACTCCATACCCCCTGATCTAATGGAATCAACAGGTTAACCCATGTTCGGCTGGTAAAGTCTTGAGTCGAAATGAGTTAGAGGTAAAGTCTTGCCGGTAAAGGAGTTAAATCGAGGTTTTTCTAAATGCGGATGAATGGACATATATTCGCTTTTAATTCTATTTTTGTCAAGGGGAATTTTTGAAATTTTTCCGTATCGCCCCGATGGGGCCTGCTCACTTCTCTTCATCTCCTCTGTCCCAGGCCTCCCGGTCTGGGCCACTAGGGTTCCGGTCGCAGGAGCGGCCTCGGGTGTAGTACGAACGGACCCCGTGCCTGAACGAGGATTCGAGGCTTTGTTGGGAACCTAAGCATAGGGAAACCTAAGCAGAGGAATTACCCGCAGATCCCGCCTTACACCGCCAGTTTGTTCAAGCGCAGCGTGTACAGGTCCTCCTTCTGAATCCGGCCGGCGTTGCGGATGAGCGCGTCGAGGTCGTCGGCGAGATGGAGAAAGCGTCCGGAGAGCGCATCGGCGCGGCCTGAGCATAGTTCGAGGGTGAATTCGGCGACACGCTCCGGCGGCGAGTCGTTGCCGGGAGCGAAGAGGGTCTTGACCCAGGGCGCCCACTTTTCGGCCTCGGGCGAGGTGAGCAGCGGCTCGGTCATGGCGGTACGCACCGGGCCGGGCGAGATGGAAAAACCTTGACGCCATAGGGCGCGGCTTCGGTGGCAAGAGACTCGGAGAGGCGCACCAGCGCGGCCTTGCTGACGGTGTAGGGCGTAAAGTGCGCCATGGGCAGGTAGGCGGCGCCGCTCGAGACATTGATGATGTATCCGCGGCGGCGCGAAACCATGCCGGGCAGCACGGCGTGAGCGCAGAGCATGGGGCCGCGCAGGTTGATGGCAAGCGTATGCCACCAGCGCTCGGGGTCATCTTCCCAGAGGGGGCCCATCTGGCCGGCGTCGCCGGCGTTGTTGATGAGGATGTCGCATGGGCCGAGCGAACGCTCGATCTCAGCAAAGATTTTTTTCACTGCCGCCGGGTCGGTGACATCGAGCGTGAAGGCACGGGCCGTGCCTCCTGATCGCTGGATGAGCACTGCGGTGGCTTCTACTTCCCTGGCGGAACGGGCGAGAACGGCGACCCTGGCGCCGGCAGAGGCGAGCGACTGGGCGATGGCACGGCCGATGCCCCGGCCGCCGCCGGTGACGATGGCGGTCTGGTCTTTGAGATTCATGGCGGTCTGATTATTTCATGTGGCCGGACGTGCACTAAAGCAACCGCAAGGTCCAGCGAGCAATACCGGCGCTCAGGATGACAGACAGCTCAATCCGGGGCCAAGTCCTGGTACCAACTCGTGAACCGCACGCGGACCATCCAGAAGAGCAGCAAGCCAAGCGCGGCGAATTGAGGAGCAAACAAGAGGACCAGGGGAATGTGCACTGTATGCGGAAGCAGCCGTGGCAATCCGTTGCTGAAGGCAGAACCTGCCGCCAGAGCCAGTCCTAAACACATACGCCAGAGATGCCGCGCAATGCGCCGCGCGCCCGCGATGCCCCTGGCACGGAGCAAGCGGGCGTCTCCTATGGCCGCCATGGCGACCAAGGAGCTGAAGCTGTATATCGCGACGCGGACTGGGCCTTCCAGAGGAACAGCGCTCTTGAAGGAAGGCCGCAAACCGGCGGCCAGCTGAAAGCTCAGAATCGCAAAGGGCACCAAGAGGCACAGAATGACAAGCAGCGCAATCTTCTCAGGGACACCCACAGACTGCGCATTGCGACGCACAGTCAGCCACGCGGTGGCCACCAGATATATGGTGAAAGTGCCAATGAACAAGTTTGGAATCTGCGCGGGAATCGCGACGGCGAGATAATCGGCAAAGATCGCCATAACCAGCATGGATATGAAAAAAACCGTTCCCGCTATGCGGTGTGCGCGCCCGCCTTTGGCGGAGGACACAGCAACGGTCCCCGCGAGCAACGCGACCGTACCAGCAATGACGTGAAGGCTGATAGCCAGCCTGGTCACGGGGGAGCTCCTTTTCCAGCGGTACGCCAGCGAAGCTGGCTTTGTTCCCTCGGAGTCAAAGGAGCCTAGTCGCGGTTCGCAAGCTGCGCCCGAGCGGCGCTACAGAAGCTGCGCCCTTGCGAAAGAAATTCTCAGGCTTTCCAGGCTGCCGGACTGGGCAGCGGCTCGAGGTCGCGGGCGGCGAAGACATCGGCCATCGTGGCCAGCAATTCGCGGTGGATGAGGCCGTTGGAGGCGAGGACTTCGCGGCTGGAAATGTCGAAGGGCTGTCCGCTGAATCCGGTGACCAGGCCGCCGGCTTCGCGGACGAGCAGAACGCCGGCGGCGGTGTCCCAGGGATTGAGGTTGAACTCCCAGAAGCCGTCGAAGCGTCCACAGGCGACGCTGGCCAGGTCAAGAGCAGCGGAGCCGGCGCGGCGGACACCGTGCGAGCGCATGGTGAAGCTCTGGTAGAAGTGGATGTTGGGATTCTTGTGGCGCTTCTGGCTGGGGAACCCGGTGCCGAGAAGACTTTCGCTGAGGCGAGCGGTCCTGGAAACGTGGATGGGCCGGCCGTTGAGCACGGCGCCACTTCCCTTCTCGGCGAGAAACATCTCGTCGCGGGAGGGATCGAAGAGCACGGCGGCGGCGAGCTCGCCGTTGTACTCGAGGCCGAGCGAGATGCAGAAGACCGGAAATCCGTGGGCGAAGTTGGTGGTGCCATCAAGCGGATCGACGTACCACTTGAATCCGCTGCCGGAGGAGTGGCGGGCGCCCTCTTCGGCCATGATCTCGTGCTCGGGCCACTGAGCGCGCAGGCGGCGGGTGAGCAACTCTTCGCAGGCGCGGTCGGCTTCGGTGACCAGATCAGCCTCGGCCTTGTACTCGACGGTCACACGGCGGCGGAAGTACTCCATGAGCAGCGCGCCGCCCTCGCGGGCGATGTTGGCGGCCGTATCAGCAAAGCGGAATGAGGGCATGCAGGGATTGTAATTTGATTTGCGGATCGGAAAACTTTCGAATTTGCGGATCGTGACCGGTGACTAATCGGGCTTGGAGGTGTAGTAGCCGGTGCGGTGGCGGACGGTGAAGGGGCCGCCGGGAATCCCTGCGGGGCTGACGCGAATCTCGATCTGGCGGAAGTCGGAGTCGGCCACGCGGCGCGACGGGTAATATGCCAACAGGTATTGAGTGCGAAGCTCAGCGCTGATCTGGGCAAAGACTTTATCGAGCTGCGGGGTGGAATCGGCGTAGTAATACTTGCCGCCAGTATCGCGGGAGAGCTGGATGAGGGCGTGCTCGCCGCCGGTATTGCGGCCGGCGCTGGCTTCTATGGGCACGATGATGATGGAGTAGATGATGGCCTCGGCCTGCTGAGCGCGGCGGACGGCATCCTGATAGGTGACATCGCTGCCGGTATCGCCGCCATCGGTGATGACGACCATCACCTTGCGTCCCTGGCGGTTTTCGAGCGACTGCGAGCCGAGAAAGATAGCGTCATAGAGCGAGGTGCTGGAGCCGACGCGAATCTGGTCGAGGCCGGAATCGATGCGAGCCAGACTGCTGGTAAAAGGCACGAGCTCGCGAACCTCGCGATCAAAGGCATAAAGCGAAAGCGCATCGTGGTTGCGGGGATCGAGGACGTCATGGGCGAAGCGGCGGGCGGAGACGATCTCGAATCTCAGATCGTCGCGCGTGCTCAGGCTGGTGTCTATGGCAACGACGATGGAGAGCGGCAGATTCGACTGGCGGGCAAAGACCGCCGTGTTCTGCGGGATGCCATCTTCGAAGATATGAAAGTTGTCTTTCTGCAAGGCTGCGACCGGCGAGCCATTGGCATCGGTGACCGTGGTAAAGACGTTCACCAGCTTGACGCTGACTCGGATGGTGGAATCACTGGAATCCTGGGCGAGAGCGAGCACGGAGGAGGCGCACAGCAGGACAAGGAGTCGCGAAGCGGCTTTCATCTGAGACTAGTTTAGATGGGGAGGCACATTGATAGGTTGCTGAGACCTCTGACGCTCAGGGATGCGTGATCTCCGGCGGGAAGGCCTCGCCATCGGCCCAGATGGCGCCATCGTGAAAATACTCCTTTTTCCAGATGGGAACAGTCTTCTTCAGAGTGTCGATGAGCCAGCGGCAGGCGTCAAAGGCGGCGGCACGGTGGGCGGAGGCAGCTGCTATGAGCACGCTGGTCTCGCCGATCTCCAAGCGGCCGAGGCGGTGGATGATGGCGGCCTCGCGGATAGCAAACTTCTGGCGGGCTTCGGCGACCAGCGCCTGCATCTGCTTGAGAGCCATCTCTTCGTAGGCTTCGTAATCGAGGTAGAGCGTGCGCCGGCCGCGGCTGTTGTCGCGCACGATGCCTTCGAAGACAGCGACAGCGCCATCTTCGGGGCGCTTGAGCGAATCGGCAATGCGGCGCGAGGCGATGCGATGGCGGACGAGAGCAACGGCCGGAGAGAGCTGGTCGCGGACATCTGCTTCGGGACTGCCTCCGCTGACCGGCGGCAGGAGGGCGACTTCGTCATTCTCGTGCAATGGGGTCTGCCGAGAAGCGTAGTTCTGGTTCACCGAACAGGCCAGCGAATCGAAAAACCTGGGCAGCGCAGGAAAGTCTCTTCCGCATCGGGTAAGCAGATCGGCGAGGGTTGCATTCGCAGGAAGGTCAAGGGTGTGCGCGGAACGACCGGCAGCATCCTTGAGCATGCCGAAGAAAAGAACGCGGACCTGCATGGATAAAGAATACGCCGCTGAGGTCAGTGGACGCGGGTGAGGGCCTCTTCAGGCTCATCCTGCTTCTCTTCGGCTTTTTCGGCGAGCGCGATGGCCAGCACCTGGCTGATGTTCTTGACGTAGTGCATAGTGACACCGGCGAGCTGGTCGGGGGTGAGGTCTTCATCCACATTCATCTTGTTCTCGGCGGAGAGAATGACGTCGCGCACACCGGCGCGGCGTGCGGCGAGGACTTTTTCCTTGATCCCGCCAACAGGCAACACGTTGCCGCTCAGCGTAATCTCGCCGGTCATGGCGGTATAGGGGCGCACGCGGCGGTTGGTGAGCAGCGAGACCAGAGCTGTGGTCATGGTGACGCCGGCTGAAGGACCATCCTTGGGGATGGCGCCGGCGGGCACGTGGATGTGAATGTCGTGGCTGGAGAAAAAGTCTTCCGCAATATTCAGTTCGGCGGCGTTGGAACGGACCCAGGTGAGCGCCGCCTGCATGGATTCCTGCATGACCTG
>Ga0187777_10000074_pt1 | contig 73522 bp, 61 predicted proteins | sample 1015_Q2_SP5_10_M_FD_132416 | JGI IMG/M metagenome (GOLD analysis project Ga0187777, IMG submission 132416) | Tropical peat soil microbial communities from peatlands in Department of Meta, Colombia - 1015_Q2_SP5_10_MG | ecosystem: Environmental > Terrestrial > Soil > Wetlands > Peat | place... | reverse complement strand
GAGACGTTCATGAAGAGGCTGCCCGCGAGGAAGACCCAGTAGCTGAAGGCGTTGAGTCGCGGGAACGCGACGTCGCGGGCGCCGATCTGGAGCGGAATGAGGTAGTTGAAGAAAGCCGCTGAGAGCGGCATCACCACCATGAAGATCATGGTGGTGCCGTGCATGGTGAAGAGCTGGTTGTACGTCTCGAAGCTCACCAGCCGTCCGTTCGGTCCGTAGAGTTGCGTGCGGATGATCTCCGCCTCGAAGCCGCCGATGAGGAACCAGGCCAGCGCGGTATAGAGGTAGAGCTGGCCGATGCGTTTGTGATCGGTGGTTGCGAGCCAACTCCAAATGCCCGACTCGTATCTGGCTGGGCCGACGGCGTGTCTGGGCGCAGCGACGGTCGTTGCCATGCGTTATCTCCCTTACTTCAACGCCGAAAGATAGGCGGCCAGGTCAGCGATCTGCTGATCGTCGTACCCGGCCGACTGGGGCGATGTCTTTCCCATCGCCGGCATGATCACGCCCGCCTTCATGGCTGGCGCGTTCTTGATCCAGAGCATCAGGTGCTGCATGTCGTTCGGGTAGAGCGATCCGGCGATCGTCGTCCGGCTCCCGACGTGGGTGAGGTTGGGCCCGATCACCCCGGCCGAGACGCCCTGGATAGTGTGGCAGGCGATACACGGCGCGGTCTTGAAGAGCGTGGCGCCGCGCGTCGCGTCGCCGGGCACGTTCGCGACGGTGAGGTTGGCGGGCGTCGGGGTCGCCGGAACGACCCAGCGCGGCAGATTCTCGCGGCTCACGGTCCCGGTCGGCCCCGATTGAGCCGTCGTGGCCGCTGTTGCCGCCTTAGCCGTGTCGCTCGGCGACGGAGCCGCACTCGGCGCTCCGAATGCCGGACCCGACTTCTCATGGGCGAGGTAGGCCTCGAACTGCGCCGGCGTCACCGTGAACACACGGAAGCGCATGTTCGAGTGGGACGCGCCGCAGAACTCGGCACAGAATCCGTTCCACGCCGACGCCGAGTCGGGGGTGAACCAGATGTAGTTCGTGTGATTCGAGATCAGGTCCCGCTTGCCGCCGAGCTGCGGGATCCAGAACGAGTGCAGGACATCGGCCGACTTGAGCGCGAAGTTCACCGTCCGACCGACCGGGAGGTAGAGCTCGCTCGCTGTCGTGACGCCGTATTGGGGATAGCGGAACTCCCACCACCATTGGTGTCCGATGACCTCCACCTGAAGGGCGTTCGGATCGGCCTTCGCCTGGGTTTTGAAGATCGTCTTGACCGTCGGCACCGCGATGCAGGCGAGAATGATCGCCGGAATCGCGGTCCACGTCACCTCCAGCGTGGTGTTCCCGTGCGTCTGTACCGGCTCCACGCCCTCCTTCGCACGGAAGCGCACGAGCGCCACCAGAAGCAGCCCCTCGACGAAAACGAAGACGCCCGCTCCGAGATAAATAAGGAAGCGGGTCAGGTCATCGACCTGATGTCCGAATTCGGAGTGCGCGTTCCAGATGGCATTGGGCGCGCCGCAGGCCGCAAGCGCGAAGGCGAGCATCGGAGCGCGGAGGAAACGCACGAACCGACGCACGCGGACGGTAGCAGTCATCCCGATTCCTGAGGGGGCGTTCGTGAGCAAGGCGCGCAGGTGGGAGCGCGCGCCGCAAGGATCGCGTGTTTCGCGCCAGAAGCTAGAGGCACTGCGACGACAAATCAAGGTAATTCGCACCCTTGTGCGCGATGCCCGTCGACGATCACTCGACGCGCTCGAGGCGCGGATTGGGCCGATACGACCGCCCTGCCTTCGCCTGAGGCTGGCCGTCGACGAGCACAATGTCCGCCGTGAAATCGAAGCGTCCGCCGAAGAGCGATGAACCCACGCCGTAGGAGTCCACCGGCACACCGGTTTCTTCGAACGCGCGGATGCGCTCGGCGGTGAACCCGCCGGACGCCACGATCCGAACGCGCGAGAACCCTTCTCGGTCGAGCGCGCGGCGCACCTTCCACACGAGGTGCGGATTCACGCCCGTGGGACGGAAGTCGCCCATCTCCGGAACGATCGACCGGTCTACCAGGTTCTCCGACGTGTCGAGGCGAACGCCCCAGAGGCGCTCACCCATCGCTCGTGCCACCTCGAGGCTCGTTCCGACGCAATCGTTCCGATAGTCGACGAGGGCGATGACCTGCAAGTCGCCGGCGTTGTATTCGGCCAGCTTCCGCGTGGCGCGCACCGTGTCGCCGCCGTATGCGGCGATGAGCGAGTGCGGCACGGTGCCTACGCCTTGCGAGCCCCACCAACTCGCTTGCGCATCCGTCGACACCCCGATCGCGCCGGCAATGTGCGCGGCGTATCCATCGCCGGTCTGAACGAGCCAGTGATCGTGCCGGGCGGGGAAGAAGATGATGCTCTTCGGCCGCGCCGCATCGACGACGCGTCGCGTGTTGGTGCCGACGCGCGTGCGCCGCGCCAGGACGCCGAGGTAGAGGGTCTCGAGATGCGCGAACGATGGGTACGGGCCTTCGATGGTCATCACCGTCTCCCACGGCGCTACCATGTCACCGTCGTAGAGCGCGTGGACGGCGAGGGCGCTCCAGTCGTCGGAGCAGAGCTTCAGGATGGCGATCGCCTCGTCCATGCCGCCGAGGAAGGCGTCGACCTTGCCGAAGACCTGCATCAGGACGTTCGGCGCGTGGCCATCGGCGAGAAGTGTCTCGCGTGCGCGAACGAAGTACTTGTCCGAGTAATAGCCCTCGCGCATCCGCTCAACGGGGAGGTGAAAGACCGACGGATCGAGGCGGGGGCGCATGTGGCGTAGAGAGTAGAGACGCCCTGGAGGTGGGGCAAGCGCAGCTCGCTGGCATTTCATCCCCCGGCGACGTATCTAGCGAGGGTGATCTCCCTCCTCGAAGCGCATCTGCTCTGCTGCGCTCTCGTCCTGCTCGACCTGGTGACGCGGACCTGGCGCTACCAGTGGCTTCTGCAAGGGTTGGAGACGCCGATCTCCTTTCGCAGCGCGCTCGTCGTGAACGCGGTCGGGGACGCCGCGGCGGCCGCCACGCCGAACCGTTTGGGGGCGGACCCGGCGCGCCTCGCGGCGACCGCGTATGCTGGCGTGCCGGCCACGGCGGGATTCGTCGCCATTCTGATCGAGACGATCGTGATGTGGCCGGTGCTGATCGCCGCCGCGGGGTGGCTGGCCCTCATCTACGCTCCGCGCTGGTGGAGGACGGCAGGGCCGCTGCTCGCCGCGACGATGGAGCGTACCTGGCCGTGGGTGGTGGCGCTCATCGCCCTCGGCATCGTCTTGTGGGTGGTGTTGCGCCGCTTCTTCCCCGTTCTCTCGCACAAGATGCGGCGGAGCTCGCGCCGCGCACTCGCCTACGCGCGGCGGATGCCCGCCTGGCCGATCGCCGCCAGCGTCGTTCTCACGCTCATCAGTCAGGCGGCGCGTGTCGCGATTCTTCCGGTGATGGCGCTCACGCTGCCGCATCCGCCACCCATCGGGCCGCTCGTCTTCGGCTCGTTCGCGCTCATCTACTCCCAACTGCTTCTGCCGACCCCGAGCGGCGCGGGAGTGGTGGACATCGGATTCGTCGGTGGCGCCGTCGGCAATCTGGGAGAGCGCCACCGCGCGCTGCTCTTCATCTGGCGCTTCTACACGACGATCGTGCCGATCGCGCTTGGCGTGATTCTCGGCCTGCGCGAATATGGTCGCCCGGTGGTGACGGCGATCCTCCGTGGACGAGCGCAGCGCGAGGCGATCTCGGCGCAGGAGCGCGCCGGCGGCGACCTGTCTCCCTGACGACCCGGAATTATCTTCCCTCGCGGTCGTATCGCCAGGCGAGTCTTCCCTTTCGGAGCAACCCCATGTCGGTGTCTCGTCGCCGCTTCCTAGGGGCTGGTGCCGTCGCGGCGGCCGGGCTCTCGCTCGGCCGGTTCCGGACTGCCGGCGCCACACCCCTCTTCGCTCCGCTGCGATCCGCGCGCCTCCCGGCGCATCCGGTCATCGTCTCCTCCGCCAACGGGCTGCGGGGCGTCGCCAAGGCGTACGATCTAGTCGTCGGCGGCTCCGATCCGCTCGACGCGGTGATCGCCGGCGTGAACATCCAGGAGCTCGACCCTGAGGATCAATCGGTCGGCTTGGGGGGGCTGCCGAATGAAGAAGGCGTGGTGCAGCTCGACGCGTCGTGCATGCACGGGCCGACCAAGCGTGCCGGTGCTGTTGGAGCGCTCGAGGACATCGCCACGCCGTCGCTCGTGGCCAAGGCGGTGATGGACTACACCGATCACATCTTCCTCGCGGGAGCGGGCGCCAAGAAGTTCGCGCTTGAGATGGGATTCAAGGAGCAGAACCTCCTCACCGAGAAGTCCCGCCAAGACTGGCTGCGCTGGAAGGCGCACCTCGGTCCCGACAACAGCTGGCTGAAGCACGACGATGACGTGAAGGTGAAGTTCACCACCGGCACGATCAACATGAACGTCGTCACCACCAGCGGCGATCTCGCCTCGGTGACGACGACGAGCGGGCTCTCCTGGAAGCTCCCTGGGCGGGTGGGCGACAGCGCGATCGTCGGCGCCGGACAGTACTGCGACAACGCGGTCGGGGCGGCGGGTTCGACCGGTCGCGGCGAGGCGAACATCAAGGTGTGCGGCGCGTTCTTCGTCATCGAGCAGATGCGCCAGGGTGTCGCACCCCAGCAAGCCTGCCTGACGGCACTCCAGCGCGCAGTGGCGATGAGCGAGCGACGGTTGCTCGACCCGAAGGGGCGGCCGATGTACGGGCTGCAGTACTACGCTGTGGGGAAGGATGGGCGGTACGCCGGCGTGACGCTGTACGAGGGGAGGCAGTTCGCCGTGGCGGATGCGAAGGGTGCGCGCCTCGAGGACTGCGCCTTCCTCTATCGGCGCTCCGAGATGCCGCCGAGCGCGTGGTGACACGTCGCCTCGATCGGGGAGGCGGTGCACTCGCGCTTCTCCTTATTCTGGCTGCTTGCGGGTCACCGCCGGCCGCGCCGGCCCCCGCCATCACGCCTCAGCGGGCACTCGACATTCGCTATCGGGTGGCGATTCCGGAGCCGTCGTCCCACTACCTCCAGGTCGAGCTCGGAATCGCCGGATTGTCCGTCGACTCGATCGACTTGCAGATGCCGGTCTGGTCGCCCGGGCGTTACGCGCGCATGGACTTCGCCCGCAACGTCCAGCGCTTCGAGGCGACGGCGAGCGGCGGACGCGCCATTCCGGTCGTCAGGCGCAGTGGGTCGCTCTGGCGCCTCACGACGCGGGGCGACTCGGTGATCGCCATACGATATCGCGTCTTCGCCAACAACCTGTCGGGCACCTTCACCGTCGCTGATGCCGACCACGTCAATTGGAACGGCGGCTCGATTTTCATGTACGTCGTCGGGCACAAGAGCGACCCCGTCCGGCTCGCGGTCGTGCCGCCGGAAGGGTGGCAGGTGCTCAACGGCGCCAGCACGGACCTCGAGCAGCGCGACTTCGCCTTCCCCAATTACGACATCCTGATCGACACGCCGACGGAGATCGCGCCGCGGATCGCGGTCGACTCGTTCACGGTGGATGGGCGCGTCTATCGCCTGATGATCCATCTCGCGGGCGGCGATGCTGGGCAGCGTACACGCTTCGACCGTGATGTGGAGAAGCTCGTCCGCTACGAGAACACGATCGTCGGCCCGCCGCCGATCGAGCGCTACACCTTCCTCTTTCACATCGGCTTTCCCGGCGGGGACGGGATGGAGCACCTCGCCTCGACACAGATCATCAACCATCTCGCCTGGTCGGACACGGCCGTCATTCTCCCCGGCATCGGCACGGCGGCCCACGAGTACGTCCACGTCTGGAACGTGAAGCGCATCCGCCCCGCCGCGCTCGGTCCCTTCGACTACACGACCGAGCAGTACGAGCCGAGCCTCTGGGTGGCCGAGGGGTGGACGCAGTACTACGGCGAGATCGCTCTCGTACGGACGGGGATCGAGGACCGAGCAGCATACTATCGGGCGCTCGAGAGCCTCATCGCCTACAACAGCACCCTCCCGGCGCGCCGGTGGGTGTCGGCGCGCGACGCATCGTTCCTGGCGCCCTTCTGGGATGGCGCGGCGTCACCGATGCGCACCGACATCGACGAGAGCTTCATCAGCTACTACCCGAAGGGAGCCGCGCTCGCCCTCCTACTCGACCTGGAGATCCGCGCCCGGTCGAATGGAGCGCGGTCGCTGGACAACGCTCTGCGGAACCTGAAGAAGCGCTCGTGGGACGCGCCGAGCGCCAGCTACTTCCTGCAGGGGCACGGCTACACCGAGCAAGACGTCGAAGCCGCGGTGAGCGAGGCGGCGGGGGTCGACCTGCATCCCTGGTTCGACAAGTACGTCGGGGGGACGGAAGAGCTGCCGTTCGCCGACGCCCTGGCCCTCGTGGGTCTCCGACTCACGGTGCACGGCACCGGCGCCGACCGGACGTTCAGCGTGGAGGAGGCGGCCGACGCGACTCCCGCACAGAAACGCCTGCGTGACAGTTGGCTCGCCGGCACCACGTCGGCCGGAGACAACGCGCGATGAAGCGCGAGGTCATCTTCTGGGACGTCGACACGCAGCACGACTTCATGGACGCCGGCGGAAAATTGTACGTGCCGGGCGCCGAGTCGATCAAGCCGCTGCTGGCGCGGCTCACCGACTACGCGCACTCGAAGGGCGTACAGATCGTTGCCTCGGCGGATGATCACCTCGCCGAGCATCGCGAGCTGTCGTCGGAGCCAGACTTTCACGTGACCTTCCCCGAGCACTGCATGCGCGGGACGAGGGGCGCCGAGAAGATCCCGGAGACGGCGCTCCGGGAGGCCTTCGTCATCGAGCCCGAGCCGCAGCCTCACGACGCACTGGCGCGCCGGCTCTGGAGCCACGACGGCGATGTTCTGATTCGGAAGCACTGGTTCGACGTCTTCTCGAATCCGAACACGACGACGCTCCTCGAGGCATGGGACCCGACCGAGATCGTGGTCTACGGCGTGGCACTCGACGTCTGCGACAGGTACGCGATCGAGGGCTTCCTCGAGCACGGCGTCCCCCGCATTCACCTGGTACTCGATGCGACGAAGGCGATCCACGAGGATCAGGTGCCCTCGCTGCTCGAGCGCTGGCGCGCGCAGGAAGTGAACGTCGTGACCACCGACGATATCACGTGCGGGCGCGTCGTCTAGCCGAGTCGTTCTTCTTTCCGGGGCCGACATCCGTCCGCCCGGAGCTCCGCCGCGCGATGGCGCGGCCAATGGTCTGGCACAGGGGCGAGGCGATGCGGGCGTTGTTGCAACGCGTTCACCGCGGCCTGCCGCCCCTCTTCGGCACATCGCGTCCCGTGTACGTGCTGACCTGCGCCGCGACCGGCGCCATGGAGGGAGCGATCCGCTGCGCCACCCGTGAGCGGGTGCTGGCACTCGTCTCCGGTGCCTTCGGCGAGCGATTCGCCCGAATCGCCGAGATGTGCGGCCGGTCGGTGACGCGGCTCAGCGTGCCTGACGGTGAGACGGTTTCGCCGGAGCAGCTGGTGGTCGCGCTCGAGCACGGCCACTACGACGCCGTGACGGCGGTGCACGTCGAGACATCGACCGGGGCGATGGCGGACCTCGCGCCCCTGGCGCGCGCCGTGCGTGCCTTGCCGGACACGCTTCTCCTCGTCGACGCTGTCTCGAGCGTCGGGGGCACTCGGGTGGAGATGGACGCGCTCGGCCTGGACGTGGTGCTCAGCGCGTCGCAGAAGGCGCTGGGGCTGGCGCCGGGACTCTCCTTCCTTTCCTGCTCTGCGCGCACGATGGAGCGAGCGCGCACGCTGGCGGGGCGCGGGCTCTACTTCGATGTGCTCCGGCTGGATGACTTCTGGCGCGCGGGCGAGACGGCGACGACGCCCGCCATTCCGCAGCTCTTCGCGCTCGATGCGCAGCTCGAGGCGATCGCGCACGAGGGGCTCGCTGCGCGATACTGGCGACATGACGCGATGCGGGGGGCGGTCGAGCGCTGGGTGGCGAACGTCCGCGAAAAGGGTGTACCGGTGGGACTTCTGGCAGCGCCCGGTGAGCGTGCGCCCACGGTGAGCTGCCTCACCGTCGAAGGTGATGCGCGCCACGTCGTACAGGCGATGCGTGAGCGCGGCCTCACGATCGGCGGTGGGTATGGTGTGTTGGCGTCGCGCACCATCCGCATCGGCCATATGGGAGATCACACCGTCCGAGGTGTCGCGAAGCTCCTGGCGGAGCTCGAAGCCGTGCTGCCGACTCGGGGGCGCCGAGGGCGGGTGCGGAAGGAGCGACGGTGAAGGGCGTGCTGATGGCGATCGCCTTACTGGTGGTCGCGGCGACAGCGCGCGGGCAGCAGAGCACCCCGCGTCCACGGGCGCGCGATCTCGGGGTGCCATTCACCGGTACGCCCGGCCCCTTCAACGCCATCACCGATGTCGCCGGGGTCGAGGTCGGTGAGACGACGATCATCAGCGGCTCCGGTGCGAAGGTGGTCGGCAAGGGGCCCGTTCGCACGGGTGTCACCGCCATACTCCCGCGCGGACACGCGGCTTCGGATACGGTCTTCGCCGGCTGGGCGACGCTCAACGGGAATGGCGAGATGACCGGGACGACCTGGGTGAGGGAGTCGGGATTCCTCGAGGGCCCGGTGCTCATCACGAACACGATCAGCGTCGGCACGGTGCGGGACGCGGTGATCGCCTGGTCGCTCCGCAATGGTCGTCGGTGGGACTACGAGCTCCCCGTGGTGGCGGAGACGTGGGATGGCAACCTCAACGACATCGAGGGCTTCCACGTGCGAGCCGAGCATGTCTTGGCCGCCCTCGACGGTGCGCGCGGCGGCCCGGTGCCCGAAGGGAATGTCGGTGGCGGCACGGGGATGAAGTGTCACGAGTTCAAGGGCGGCACCGGAACTTCATCGCGCCGCGTCACCACCAAGGCCGGCAGCTACACCGTCGGCGTGCTGGTGCAGTGCAACTACGGCTTTCGCTCTCCGTTGCGCGTCGCAGGAGTGCCGGTTGGGGAAGAGATTCGGGATCTCATGCCCTGCTTCGCCGGCGGAGCGCCGGAGCGCGCGGTGCACCGGAGCGAGTATGCGCTGTGCGGAGCCGCCGGCGCGCGGGTCGAGGAGCGCGATGTGGGCTCGATCATCGTCGTCATCGCGACCGATGCGCCGCTCCTTCCGCACCAGCTCGAGCGGCTCGCGAAGCGGGCCACCGTCGGGATCGCGCGAAATGGGGGGTACGGGAGCAACACCTCGGGGGACATCTTCATCGCCTTCTCGACGGCGAATGCCGGTGCGGCGAGCGCCACGGACACCACGCGGGTAACGATGCTCCCCAACGATGAGATCACCCCGCTCTTCGCGGGTGTCGCTGAAGCGACCGAGGAGTCGATCATCAACGCTCTCGTCGCCGCCGAGACGATGACGGGGGTGGACAACTTCAAGGTGTGGGCGCTCCCGCACGACCGACTGCAGGCGCTCCTCAAGAAATACAACCGCCTAACTACTCCTGACTAGGCGGCGAGTCGGCGGCTGGCGATGGCGGCGCCGGATGAATCGGATCCACCCACGCCACGGCCTCCGGCACCTCGACCGGAGCGATGTCGAGGTTGACCACGATCGGCTCCTGGCCGCTGCGCACGAGCACGCAGTTGAGGGGCTCGTCGCGGCTGGCGTTGATCTCCTGGTGCGGCACGAAGGGCGGGACGTAAATGAAGTCGCCCGGCCCGGCCTCGGCGACGAACTCGAGTGCCTCCCCCCAGCGCATGCGCGCCCGCCCCGTCACGACGTAGATGACGCTTTCCAGCTCCCCGTGATGGTGCGCTCCGGTCTTGGCGTTGGGATGGATCGTCACTGTCCCCGCCCACAGCTTGCTCGCGCCGGCGCGCGCATGGGTGATGGCTGCGGCCCGCGTCATCCCGGGCGTCTGCGGCGTATTCAGATCCAGCGATGCGCCGGAGACGATCCGCACGCCGTGGTCGCGCCAGTAGTCCGCCGGTCGATCGCTCATGGGTCCGCGCCCCCCCCGTCAGCGACGAGGCCGATCGATTCACCGACCCGATCGGCCTCCTCTCTCACCGCCTGTCGCTTTCTTGCCGGGCGCCCGCAACTGCGCGGCCAGCTTCGGCGGGATCGGCCGGCATCCGCACTGCGCGGCATGCGCGCGGTGCCAGCGGATTCGCTCTGCCAGCGTCGCGTGCGGGGGCATCCGATGCGCCGCATGCCACGCGGCGTTGATCTTCCCCCGGCGGGCAACCATCAAGTGTCCGCTGCCTTCTTGGCCGTCGGCGGAAGGAGTCCGTTGAGGCGCAGGTAGATCGCCACCTGGCTGTAGTGATCGGCCCAGTCGCCTGTGGTGAGCGTCATGATGGCCGCGCGCGTGCGCGTGCTGCCGCCGAAGAAGGGGAGCTGCTCGCTCAGCTTGGAGTCGTCCAGATTCGACAGCGCCTGGTCGCAGAACTGGAATGTCTCCTTCAGCCGGGCGACGAGCGCATCCTTGCTGTCGGTGGCGGCGACCTTCGTCCGCGTCGGCGCCTTGACCCCGCCGATGGCGCCGCAGAGGTAGTCGTTCCCCTGGGCGAGGTGGACCATGACGTCGGCGAAGCTCATCTGCGCCGGCGTCGGCTTGTAGCTGTATTTGTCCGCGGGCATCTCCTCAGCGGCCGCGATCAGGTTCTTGCCTTCGTTCTTGGCGTTGTCACGAAAGGCCTGCGCCACCGGTGCGGATTGCGCGGCGAGGATGGGCGGCAGCGCAAGAAGAGCGAGCGACATGGCGTAGCGACGGAACATGGATGTCCACTCGGTTGAAGAGGCGCGTCCACTATAGCGGCGCTTGCGCACGGCTGTCCAGGGGCCGTCGGCGCAGCTGGGTCCTACTTCGCGTCAACCTTTCGTCCGGCATTGAGGTTGTCGAAGTTGAGAACGGTGTTGAGCACGAGGGAGTAGCTGCCGATCGTCTCGCCGCGCCACATCGGATTGTTGGCGAAGAGGACAACGTGCCCCTTCTCCACCGGGACATCGACCACCGCGGCCCGCTCGGCGATCTCCCTGGCCCCCTCGAGCAACCCGGAGACGAGCAGCTCGCGCTGATCGCTGAAACGCAGCGCCACGCGCGGCCGCCGCTCGGGGGGAATCACGAGGAGTGGCCTGAGGAGCTGCTCATCGGTCGGGGGAGGCGCCTGCCACGCCTCGACGTCGGGTTCCGTCGGGGCGGCAAATCGCTGATCGAGGGCCGGGCGACCCTGCGGGACATCCGCTTCGCTCGCGGTCCCGCGGCCGGTGGCGCGGGAGCTGTCGCTCGCGCTCTCGAAGCGGCGGAAGCGTCCTCCTCGCACGCTGCTCACGCTGAAGCTCTCGCCGCTCTCGCTGTAGACCGCCAGGTTGTCGGCGACGCCGTACACGATCGGGCTCGCGTCGTCGGCGATGCGCGTGCGGAGAAGGGTGCCGACGACCCTGCCGCGCGGCGGGTGATTCATCCGGACACCGTCCACCAGGTTGGTGGCGGCGAGGTCGGCTGTGTTGCCGACCGTCAGCAGGACGCCACCCGCAGCGACGAAGCTCTCGAGATGCTCCATCCCCTGCCATCCGAGTCCGGGGCGGATGTCGTCGGTCTGGGCCCAGGTGCCGATGTTGGGTGTCTCGGGCGTGTTCTTCCACGGCATCGGATTCCGCCACATCGGGAGGCCGTCGATGATCGAGCGCGTCGTGGCGTCGGCGGGGGGGAAGAGAATGACGTCGTACTTGGCGTTGAGCTGCGCATCCTTGGCGACGTCCTGCACGCTGATGTAGGTGTACGGGATCTGGAGGACGTCGAATGCCTGACGCCACCACCCCTCGGTTTGCGTGCCGATCCACGTATGCAGGATCGCCACTCGAGCGGCGCGGAGTGGATGGGTAGCGACCGATGGCGCGGTGGAGAGCGCGTAGGCAGCGACGCCGAGCTCGCGGGCCGCCTTGTCGAGATCGGCGGGAGAGACGCTGCGCACGACGACCGATCCACGCGTGAAGTGGCGACCGCCGGCATCGAAGGGCTCCTCGGCGGCGCGGAAATCGGCGGCCTTGAGCCGGTAGCGCAGCGTGGCGAGAGCGCCGTCGCCGGTGTAATTGATCGCGAAGATACTGCCCGAGCCCTGGACTCCGCCTGACGAGCGCACGGAATCGGCGACCCGCGTCATCGGCACAGCGAGGACGGTCGAATCGGTGACCCGGACCGCCTCGACGGCGAAGCCTTCGGGGAAGGTCCAGCCGGTATCGTCGTAGGGGGTCTTCTGCGGGTCGGACGGGCTCCAGTACTGATAGTCGAGGAGAGCGTCGGCGATGCGCGAATACGGCTGATCCATGCGAACGATATAGCTCCCGGCGGGGAACTCGCGCCTGGTGGGCGGCGCCGCCGGCAGAGCCTTGGCGCCGGTGTCGGCCGCGGCCGCGCGCCGCTTGTCGCGGGAGGCGGGCACCAGCACGGAGAAGGGCGCGGTCGCGCGCGAGATCTCGACGTGCTGCTTCTGGAGGACGCGGAGCAGCTCCGCCTGAGCGCCACGGCGCGCCTCGCTCGCGGAAAAGACGTAGGCCGCGGGCCCCTCGGTGCGGGCCTTCAGGATCGAGCGCTTGCTCTTCTCGTAGAAGTTCTGCAGGAAGAGGCGGCGATTGTTGGCGATGTAGCTGAGGGAGACGAGGAGGCCGGTCTGCTCGTAGTTGTTGTTGTTGCGGAGCGACCACCGAACGTGCGGAAGCGGCGGGTTCTGCCGATACCAGGTACGCGATGTCTCGCTCGGGTCGAGTGTCCGCTCGAGCGTCTCCGGTGTGCCGCCGTTGCCGAAGGTCTCATAGAGCCTGCTGATCCCGTTGTGCGTCGCGGCCATGAACATGAGATAGCCGGGTGACCAGGTGTCGAAGTCGCCGAACGCGAATACCCCCGGCATGCCGAAGCGCGTCATCTCCTGCACGTTGTTCCACCCGATCATCTGCCACTCGTTCGTGAGCAGTGGGTCGACCCAGGCGTTGTACGGCCCGTCGCCGATCGTGTTGTCGTACAGGAAGGGCACCGATTCGTGCAGGTCGTGCAGGACCAGGGCCTTCCATGCGACGTAGGTGTCCAGCACGTTCTGCGTCAGGCGCAGGGTGATGCCCATGGCATCCCGGTTGTTGTCGTGGCCGACGTAGTGGCCCCAATAGAGGAGGGGCGGATACGTCTGCCCCGGGTGGGCGAAGTGCCAGCGCACGATGTCCACCTCGCGATCACGGCCATCGACCTCGACGATCGGCGTGATCAGTGTGATGAGGTGTTCGCGGATGTTTCGGATGTAGGGGCTCTCGTCGACCGCCAGCCGGTAGGCGAGCTCCATGAGCGCCGTCGGCGCGCCTGATTCCGGGGAGTGGATCGTGCCGGTGATGTAGTAGACTGGCGTCGAAGCGGCGACCAGCTGCTCCGCTTGGGCGTCGCTCATCCCGATCGTGCGCGGATCGGCGAGCTTGGCGAGGGTGGCGGTGTTCTTGTCGAGGGCGGCGATGAGCGAGTCGGAGGCGACGGCGACAGCGATCATTTCGCGCCCCTCTTCCGTCTTTCCGATCGAGTAGACCTTCACGCGCGGGCTCGCGGCGGCGAGCTGGCGCATGTAGGTGTAAACCTCGGTGGAGTAGGGGAGCTTGGTCGGCGCTCCGGCGATGTCCCCGAGCACCGCCTTCGGTGTCGGGACGGTCTTGGAGGCTGGGAGGTAGTCGACGAGCGGCGAGAGGAAGAAGGGTTCGGTGGTGTATTCTCGGATCTTCTTCGTGTACTCCTCGTCGATCGCCTGACTCGGGTCGCGCCCGGGTTTGGCGGCGGCGAGATCGGCGTCGGAGGTGACGTGCCGCTCGGTGGCGCTCGCGCTCTGGGCGCTCACGGCACGCGGCGTCGCGGCGGCGAAAAGGGCCAGGGAGACGAGCGACAGAGCATGACGCCGCATGACGAGCCTCTAATGGATGGGGAATGACCGCCACCCCGACGCCCGAGAGCGTTACCGGGGAGGAGGGGCGCGATAGACCGGCGAATCGTGTGACTGGAAAATACGCGTCGTCGTGACGCTTCGCTGCCCGCTCCGGCGGAGCGGTGAGGGCGATCAGCGAACGGCAGCCCGCACGCCCATCGATTGGCGCAGGAGATCGCGAAGGTCGTCGAGACGGTTCGGCCACATGATCGCCCGCTTGGGGAGGTAGTAGGCCGTCTTCCGCGCGAAGAAGAGGAGAAACTCCGGTGTCTCGCGCACCGTCTCGAGCTGCTCCCAGGAGAGGGTGACGAGAAAGGTCTCGCCGGCGATCGAGAGGCCGTTCTCGTCGAGCGTGTAGCGCCGCTCCTGCTGGGTCGCTGGGTTGTGGCGGAGCTGGGCGCGCACGGCGCGCTTGAGCGCGAGAGGACGGGTGGCGGCGAAGGCGGCAAGCGCCAACGCCGGGACCACCACCCAGAGCGCCTCCGCCGGACGGATGCGCCCCTGGGCGCGCCACTGGCGGGTGGCGAGCGCGAAGATGATGGCCAGGAGGGCGAGGGCGGCGATCACGCGCAGCTCGCGCCAGATGCGCCGCGTCTGCCGGTGGTGCTGCTGCTTCAGGATGCGGATGGCGCGCAGATGCTCGTCAGGCTGGACGCGCCAGACGATGGTGGAGCTGGTCACGGCGCGCGGCGTTCAGCGCGCGGGCGCCACGGCGAGCGGCACCGGCAGCTCGACCGTACCGCCGCGGGGGACCTGCATGGCCGCCGTGTCCTGCGGCACCGGCTCCTCATCGAGCCGGAACGACGAGACGAGTGCGAGGAGACGGCGCGCGGCGTCGGCGAGAGCAGCCGCGGCGGCGGCGATCTCCTGCGTCCCGGCGCTCTGCTGCTCCGATGCCGCGGCCACCTGCTGCATCGTCGCGGCCACCATCTCGGTCCCGCGGGCGACGACATCGAGACGGCGGGTCGCTTCGGTCACCAGCTCGCTCGCTCGAGTCGCGGCGGCATCGATGCCGCGCGTCCACTCCTCGTTCTCCTCCACCGCTCGCTCGACTTCGTGGAAGGAGGCGACGGCTTGAGCAGTGGCGTGCTGGACATCATCCAGCGCCGCCGCGGCGTGTGCGCTCGATTCTCGCGACTCGCTCACCCGCTGCAGCACGCCGCTCACGGTGGTTTCTGTGCGCTCGGCGGCCGCCGCGGCGTGGGCGGCGAGCTTCCTGATCTCGGTGGCCACCACCGCGAATCCGTCTCCGTGCTCGCCGGCCCGGGCCGCCTCCATGGCGGCATTGAGAGCGAGGAGCTTCGACTGCCTCGCGATCCGGCGAACGAGGGTAACGAAGGAGCGGATCTCTTCCGACGCGGCGGCCAGCGCTTCCGCCGACGCCGCGCTGGCGGCCGCCTCCGCGTGCACCGCCGCGAGAGCGGCGCGACTCTCCTCGAGCCGCGCATGGTTGGTGCGCGCGAGTGCCGCCAGCGCCGCATTCCGCTGGACGCCGTCGCGGGCGCCGGAGGCGAGAGTGCCGGCGATCGCCATGAGGGCGTTCGCACCGGTGGCGGTCTCGCTCACGGCGCGGGCCATCTCCCCCGCCTGATGACTCAGGTCGCCGGACGTACGCGCCATCTCCGACGCCGACGCGGACATCTCCTCGGTCCCGGCGGTGATCTCCGCCGTCATGGCGGCGGTCTCGCGCGCCGACTCGCGAAGGGCGCGGACGAGACTGCGGAGCTCGAAGACCATGGCGCCCGTCGCGCGGGCGAGGCGGCCGAGCTCATCGTGCGCGTCACTGCCACCGACGCTGACGGCGAGATCCCCCGACGCGACGCGTTCGGCCACCGCCGCCAGCTGCGACGCCGGCCGGGCGACCCGGCGGGCGACGAGGCGACTCACGAAGACGAGCCCGATTTCTATGAGGGCAAGGAGCGTGGCCGCGGCGATGAGGGCGGCCTGACGGGCGGCGTGCAACCGCTCGATGGGTTGCCCCGCCAGCAGGTCGGAGAGCCATTGCAGGCTGAGGGCGGTGAGCGTGCCGACGACGAGGAGCGCGAGCACGCCGAGGGTCGCCACAATGCGGCGTTGCAGCGTCGCACCGAGCGCAATCGGGCGCGTGAGCTCGCGCGTCCTGCGCTTGTGTGGCATTACTCCGGGGGTAGATTTCATGGACGTCTCCGGGCTCGTGGGGCGAATCGTGCCGCCGCCCGGATCATCCGGCGCCTCGAGTCGCCCGTCGAGGGTGCGCGCCTTCCGACCCGACATGGCAACGTCGACACCGAACCCGGTTCCCGCCGCGGGGGCGAGCTATGACCCCGCCGCCGTCGAGCGCAAGTGGCAGACGCGCTGGCGCGAGCGTTCCACCAACTCGCCAGACCTCGACCGCGCCGCGCGCCCCTTCTACCAGCTGATGATGTTTCCCTATCCATCGGCGGAGGGGCTCCACGTCGGCAACGTCTTCGCGTTCACGGGAAACGACATCTATGGACGATTCCAGCGGCTCACGGGGAACACCGTCTTCGAGCCGATCGGGTTCGACGCCTTCGGCATCCACTCGGAGAATCACGCGCTGAAGGTCGGCATCCACCCGATGGAGCTGATCCCGCGGAACATTGAGAACTTCCGCCGGCAGCTGCAGCGCGTGGGGCTGATGGTGGACTGGACGCGGGAGCTGGCCACGACCGACCCCCGCTACTACAAGTGGACCCAGTGGATCTTCCTGCAGCTGCTCCGGCGCGGGCTGGCCTACCGGAAGACGGCGGCGGTGAACTGGTGCCCCTTCGACAAGACGGTGCTGGCCAATGAGCAGGTGATCGATGGCCGGTGCGAGCGCTGCGGCACCGTGGTCGAGCAGCGCATGCTCGAGCAGTGGTTCTTCCGCATCACGGACTACGCCGGACGGTTGCTCGAGAACCTCGATCACATCGACTGGTCGGCAACCACGAAAACGGCGCAGCGGAACTGGATCGGCCGCTCCGACGGCGCCGAGCTCCGCTTCCCGGTCGCCGGCACCCAAGCCGCGATATCCGTCTTCACTACCCGGCCGGACACGGTGTTCGGCGCCACTTACATGGTGCTGGCCCCGGAGCATCCGCTGGTGGAGGCGATCACCACGCCGGAGCAGCGGCCGGCGGTGGAGTCCTATCGCGAGCGGACCTCGAAGCGCGACCTCGTGGCGCGGCGGATCGGTGACAAGGAGAAGACGGGCGCCTTCACCGGTGCGTACGCGACCAACCCGGCCACCGGCTCGGCGGTGCCGATCTGGGTGGCTGATTACGTGCTGATGGAGTACGGCACCGGTGCGATCATGGCCGTTCCGGGGCACGATGACCGCGACTTCGCCTTCGCCTCGCGCTTCGGCCTCCCGATCGTGCGCGTGGTCGCCCGAGAGGGCGAGGACGCCGACGCGCCGGTGGCCGAGCCGTACGTCGGGGAGGGGACGCTGGTGAACTCCGGCCGCTTCACCGGGGAGCCCACCGCCGAGGCGTCGGCGCGGATCGTTCGGTGGCTCGAGTCGGACGGAAACGCCAAGCCTCTCGTGACGTACCGGCTACACGACTGGTGCATCTCGCGGCAGCGCTACTGGGGTCCGCCGATCCCGATCATCTACTGCGACTCGTGCGGCACGGTGCCGGTGCCGGAGCGCGACCTGCCGGTGATCCTGCCGCACATCGAGGACTTCCGGCCTGACGACAGCGGCGTCTCGCCGCTGGCGCGGCACGAGGAGTGGTATCGCGTCCCCTGTCCGAGCTGCGGGACGATGGGGCGGCGGGAGACCGACGTCTCCGACACCTTCCTCGACAGCGCCTGGTACTTCCTGCGCTATCCGAGCACCGAGTTCGATGACCGCCCATTCGATACCGACCGTACGGCCACCTGGCTCCCCGTCAGCTCGTACATCGGTGGGAACGAGCACGCGGTCCTTCACCTGCTCTACTCGCGCTTCATCACGATGGTGCTCCACGACATGGGGTATCTCCCCTTCGAGGAGCCGTACGACCGCTTTCGCGCCCACGGCCTGATCATTCGCGACGGCGCGAAGATGTCGAAGACGAAGGGGAACGTGGTGAATCCGGACGAGTACATCGATCGCTGGGGCGCCGATGTCTTCCGGACCTACCTCATGTTTCTCGGCCCCTTCGAGGAAGGGGGCGATTTCCGAGACCAGGGAATTTCCGGCGTGAAGCGGTTCCTGGACCGCGTGTGGGCGTCGGCGCACGAGATCCAGCGCGAGGGGCCGCCTGACGAGGCGGTGATGCGAAAGCTGCACCGCACCATCGCCAAGGTGACCGACGACACCGCGCGGCTCAGCTACAACACCGCCATCGCCGCGATGATGGAGTACGTGAACACCTTGCGGGCGGGGGAGCGGTCACCGCACGTCGCCGAGGTGGAGCCGCTCGTCAGGCTGGTGGCGCCCTACGCCCCGCACCTGGCCGAGGAGCTTTGGGAGCTGCTCGGCGGGACGGGGAGCGTCTTCGACGGCGGGTGGCCGGAGGCCGACCCGGCGCTGGCGGCCGAGGAGGCGATCGATCTGGCGGTGCAGGTAAACGGGAAGATGCGGGGCACGGTGCGCGTGCCGCGCGACGTCACTCAGGATGCGGCCGTGCGCGCCGCCCTCGCCGACCCGGGGATCGCCAAGTTCGCCGCGACGCCCCCGCGGAAGGTCGTCTTCGTCCCCGGGCGCCTGATCAATCTGGTGATTTAGCGGGCGCCGCGACCGGGCGCCGAACCACCCGTCCCGGGAAGGCACCGGTCGCCTTCGCCCCGTCGAAGACCACCACGCCGTTCACCCAGACGCGCCGAATGCCGATGCTGACGGCGTGGGGCTGCTCCATCGTCGACTTGTCGGTGACCGTCGTGGGGTCGAAGAGCACCAGGTCGGCGTACATCCCCACGCTGATCCGGCCACGGTCGTCGATCCCGACATTGCTCGCGGCGAGCGTGGTCATCTTCCGCACCGCCTCCTCGAGCGTGAGCACGTGCAGCTCGCGCACGTAGCGCCTGAGGATCTTGGTGAAGGCGCCGAAGCCGCGCGGGTGGGGGCCATCCAGCTCGCCATCCGAGCAGATGTTGCTCCACGGCCAGGCGATGAGCTTGGCCACGTCGGCGTCGGACATGCCGACCCCGATGATGTTCTCGACGTCCTCCTGGTGTGTGGAAGCCTCGAACGCCTGCGCCTGCTTGATGAGCGCCATCAAGGTCGTCGTGTCATCGCTGTGGCGCATCGCCGAGATCTCGCTGAGCCTCTTGCCGGTGTAGCTCGGCTCGGGCGCGTACTTGGTAACCCAGAGCGAGTCGCCGGAGACGACTTCGGAGAGCGCGTAGGCCGCGGACGCGCGATTGTCGAAGTCCCGTTTGGGGAAGAGCACCTCGAGGTCGGAGTGCCAGGCCGTGTACGGGTAGATGTCGGCGGTGACGTCGACCCCCGATGCGCGCGCCCGATTGAGAGCACTCGTTAGGCTGTCGGCCTGGCCCCAGAGGGAACGCATGCCGAGCTTCATGTGCGACACCTGCACTGGCATCTTGTTCTCGCGGCCGATGGTGATCAGCTCGTCCAGCGCCGACCAGAAGGCGCGATCCTCGCTCCGCATATGACTGATGTAGCGGCCGCCATCGGCGGCGGCGGTGCGGGCGAGCGCGAGCACTTCCGAAGGGTCCGAGTAGATGCCGGGGTCGTACTCGAGTCCCGTCGACAGCCCGAGGGCGCCGCTCTTCATCTCGGTGGCGAGGAGCTGTTGCATCCGGGTCACTTCCTCGGCCGTGGCCGCCCGCCGGAAGTCCTTCCCCATGACCTGGGAGCGCAGTGTCCCGTGCCCGACGTACGAGGCGACGTTGATCGCGCCCGGCGTCTTCTCGAGCTTGGCAAAGTAGTCGGCGAGCGGGTAGTTCGATCCGCCGTCCTGACCGCCGACGATCGTGGTCACACCCTGGCTGACGTCGGCGAGCGCATCGCGGTGGGTGAGGATCTCGTCGTCGGCGTGGCTGTGGGTGTCGATGAAGCCGGGCGCGAGCACCAGATCGTTCCCCACGATCACCGAGTCGCCTGGCCGCTGCCGGATGTTGCCGACATCCGCGATGCGATCGCCGATGATGCGGACGCTCACCAGCTGGGCCGGAGATCCGGAGCCATCGAGCACGCGCGCGCCGACGATCAACGTCGAGGCCGGTGGCGCGTGAAGCGACGCCACCGCGTGCAGGATGGTGAAGAGGAGCGGGCCGCTCGGGGTCATAGAATCGAATATACGTGCCGCCCGGAAAAGCGGGCGTCGCAGGAACACCGAACATCACCGAGGCTCGACCCCTGACAGCACCGGGGTAGATTCCCCCTCATGACGGCCACCACTCTCCCCCTCTCCGGCGCAGACGCTCGAGCGGCGGCGAAGAGCGCGGCGATCCCCTGGTATCTCGCGGCGGTCCTCCTCTCCTCGACCTTCATCGCCGTCGGTCTGCTCTGGGACATCTCCTGGCACCAGAGCGTCGGCCGGGACTCCTTCTGGACACTGCCGCACCTCTTGGAACAGCTCGGCGCGTTCATCGCCGGGACGAGTTGTGGATGGGTCGTGCTGCACACGACGTTCGCCGGCTCACCGGAGGCGCGCTCGGAGTCGGTGCGGTTCTGGGGGTTCCGCGGACCGCTCGGCGCGTGGGTCTGCATCTGGGGGACGCTGGTGATGATCACCTCCGCCCCGTTCGACAACTGGTGGCATAACGCGTACGGGCTGGACGTGATGATCATCAGCCCGCCGCACATGGTGCTCGCCCTCGGAATGAACTCGCTCCAGTTCGGCGCGATGCTCATGGCGCTCGCCCCGATGAACCGGGCCACCGACCCCGCGGAAACGAAGCGTCTCGGGTGGTGCTACGCGTACGCGGCCGGCGTGCTGGTGTGCATGATCACGATTCTGATCTCGGAGTACTCTTCCGATCCGAACAACTGGCACAACGCGCTCTTCTACAAGGTGACGGCCGGGGCGCTGACGCTCTTCCTCGTGGCGAGTGCGCGCGGGTCGCGGCTCGCCTGGCCGGCCACGTCGACGGCGGCAATCGCCATGGGGATCATCCTCGCGCTGATGTGGATCCTTCCGCTCTTCCCGGCGACCCCGAAGCTCGCGCCGATCTACAATCCGGTCACCCGCATGGTGCCGCCCCACTTTCCGCTCCTCTTGATCGCGCCGGCATTCGTGATCGATCTCCTCATGAGGCGAACGGGGCGGAACCACGACTGGCGCCTCGCTCTCGCCATCGGGGTGAGCTTCGTCGCGGTCATGTTGGTGGTGCACTGGTTCTTCGCCGAATTCATGCTGTCTCCGTGGGCACGCAATGCTTTCTTCATGGCGGACCAGTGGCCCTACGAGGCGAAGCTCGGGCCGTGGCGCTACGAGTACTGGGGGCTGGACGTCGACGCCAACGGAGCCTGGAGCGCCGCGCGCTTCGCCACCGGCCTCGTGATCGCCTCCGTCCTCGGCTTCGCGTCGGCACGGATCGGGCTCTGGTGGGGGAACGGGATGGCCCGAGTCCGCCGGTGACGAAGGGTGGTGGCGTGCCGAGGGCGCTCCTCCTCTCGGCGCTCTGGATCGCGACGACTGCGCATGTGGGCAGTCCCGACGCCTGGTTCGAGGGCAAGGCGGGCCCGTACCAGGTGTTGGCCCTGGTGCGAATGCCGACGGTGGTGCCGGGTGTGGCGACCGTGCGCGTGCACGTCGTCGACGGGCCCGTCGACCGTGTGACGGCGCTCATCACCCGTTACGACGCCTCGACCGCGCTCCCTCCGCCGGACGTCGCGAAGAAGGTCGACGGAGAGACGGACACCTACCAGACCACACTCTGGGTGATGGCAGGAGGGTCGAACGGGGTCACCATCTTCGTCCAGGGGTCGCGCGGCTCAGGATCGGTGCTCGTCCCCGTTATGGCGGTGGCGAGCGGGCGCCTCCCTCTCGGCCCCGGCCTGGGGGCGCTCCTCGTGACGCTGGGGGTGGTGCTCTTCGCCGGCGCTGTCACGATCATCGGCACGGCGGTGCGCGAGAGCGTCCTCCCCCCGGGCGAGACGCCGGATGGAAAGCGGCGAATGCGTGCCTTGCTCGCGATGGGCGGAAGCGCTGCGCTCTTTCTCGCGATCCTCGGTGCCGGGTGGTTCTGGTGGAGTTCCGTGGATGCGGCGCAACGCGACCGTCAGTACAGGCCGCTGGCGTCGACCACCGGCATCAGCGGCGCTCCCGGCGCCCCGGAGCTCCGATTCGCGATCACCGACTCCACGTGGCTCATGCGCGGCGATCAGATGTGGCTGCGCCGCCACAACGCCAACGCGTGGTCGGGGCTCATCCCCGATCACGGGAAGTTGATGCACCTCTTCCTCGTGCGGAGCGATGATGCAGGCGGATTCGCCCACCTGCACCCGGCAACGACCGACTCGGTGGCGTTCACGACCGCCCTCCCGCCACTCGCGTCGGGGGAGTATCGGGTGTACGGCGACATCGTTCATGAATCAGGGTTCACGGAGACCCTGGTCTCCACCATCCGGGTCGGTGCCGCAAGGACGAGCCCGTGGACGCCGGCCGATTCGGACGACGCCTGGCGAGGCGCGCCACCATCGTCAACCGACCCGGATCCGCTCGGCGGCGGTTTGGAGATGCGCTGGTTGAGGGACAGCACGCCGCTCATCGCAGGGCGACCGGCATCGTTGCGCTTTTCGTTGGTGAAGCCCGACGGCTCTGCTGCGGCGATCGAGCCGTACATGGGGCTCCCCGGTCACGCCGTCATCGCCCGTGATGATGGAAGCGTCTTCGTCCACCTGCACCCGTCAGGCACAATCTCGATGGCCTCGCAGCAGGTCTTCCTCCTGCGCGCCCAGGGCGACACGGCCCCGGGCGCGGTGGCGAAGGCGATCGCCGCCGCTGCGCCGATGGCCATGCCCTCCGGCGCGCTGCCGAGCGTCGTCTCTTTCCCCTACGCCTTCCCGAAGGCGGGGACCTATCACGTCTGGGTTCAGCTGCGCACGCCGAACGGAATCCAGACCGGAGCGTTCGAGGTGCGCGTCCAGCCTCAATAGGCCTCGCGGCAGCGAATCGATCGCGCCGCTACGAACTCGACGGCGCTACTTCCTACACTTCGTCGCCCTCAGCACGTCGATGCGTCCGAAGCCGTAGATCGGGTCGATGAACCGTCCGGTCGGGTGATCGGAGGTCAGAGCCACGCAGGTGTTGAGAGTGAGCGGCTTGTCGTTGCCCGGGAGGTCCGACGCGATGACCGCCGCCTCGCCCACGACGTGTGGAGGACCGAAGCTCGTTCCATTGGCGAAGATGTAGCTCTCCTCATCTTCGCACCCCGGCACGGCGCTGGCGCAGGCGGAGAAGACGAGATCGGTGAAGTTGTTGATCTCAGGGTCGTAGTCGCCCCCACCCGGAGCGAACACCTCCACCCCGGGGAATCCGACGTTGGAGTAGCTGGGGATGTGGTCGAAATTCTGCTGATTCTGCGGTCCCGTTGCGCCGACGCTGATCACGCCGAAGGCCTGCGCAGGGAGCTCGATGAAATCCGGTGGGTCAGTGGCGAGGTTGATACCTTCGTTTCCGGCCGCCGCCACCGGGAGAACCTTCTTTTTGAGGGCGTAATTGATCGCGCGCTGCACGGCGATGATGAGCTGAATGTCGTCCTTGCTCGTGATCTGGAAGTAGGCGCCGAGGCTCATGTTGATGACGTCGGCGTGCTGGTCGGCGGCGTAGAGGATGCCGCTGATCAGATCGTCGAACGATCCCTGGCCTGTGGCATCGATGACCTTGATCATGCAAAGCCGGGTGTCCGGCGCCACCGACGCCATGCCGAGGCCGTTGGTGGAGATGAGCGCCGACACAAAGGTGCCGTGGAAGAGATGGTCGATGATGTCGGGCTCCGTCGCGACGAACGACTTGCTGATGTTCAGGTCGACCTTCCCCTGCAAATCGATGTGGTCCGGGTCGATGCCGCTGTCGAGGACGCAGACAAGAGTCTTCTTCCCCTGCTTGCTCACGAGCCACGCCTTGTCGGCCTTGATCTGGCGCATGTCCCACTGGAAGGCGTCGAAGAAGAAGGCGCCACTCTGATCGCTGGCTAGCTTCACCCGCTTGCCGAGCATCCTCTCCCGCGGTGGGATCATCTGAACTTTGACGTCGGCGCGAATCCCCTCCACGTCGCTGCGCGCGGTGAGCGCGGCCACGGCCGCGGCGCTCAGTCCATGCGCTGTCAGCACGTTGATCGCATCGTGCCGTCTCTCGACGGCTCCGCCGAGCGCGCTCACCTGGTCGGCCACCTGCTGCGCGGTCGCGCCGTCCTTGAGAACGATCATGTGGCGCAGCGGCTGAGGGCCGGCGCGACTCGCCATCGGTGCTCTTGGCGCCATCGGCGTCTGGTCCGAGCAGGCGGCCAGCGCGCCGAGTGCGGTGCAGATGGCGAAAACTTCGATGGTTGACCGGGCGACTCGCATGCAGCACCTCCGGCGGGGCAAGAGGACGACGGTCACGTCGTGGCGACGCGCTCCATGCGCGCCGCTGCTGCTATCGAAAAAGCGCCAACGGCGCGCGGCGCTCAGCGTAGCGCCGGGCGCGCGAGTTGGCAATCGACCAGAGGGTTACAGCGTGGCCGGCGGGGTCTCAGCGACGCTTGGTCGGGACGCGCGTGCCGCTCTGCTCGCCGCCGAGGCGACCAAGGCCGGTATGCGCCTCGGCCACGATCGGTTGAAGCTCCGGATCCGCGTGGATCCAGGCGTCGGCCACGTAGCCGTAGGAGACGACGGCGCTGTCGCGCTGCCCGATGCGCTCGGCGATCCTGGCCCGCTCCAGATGCGCGAGGACGACAGGAACGCCAACGAGGAAATTGCTTCTCAAGAACTCATTGAGGATGGCGAATGCCTCACGATCACGACCGGTCGCTTCGAGTAGCCGGGCGTAGGCCAGCTGATGGACCTTGCACGGTGGACACGCCGAATCCGGCATGGCGGCGATGCTGCGAAGGGCGCGTGCTGTATCGTGACGAGCCAGGGCGAGATAGGCCGCCGCCATCTCGGCATTGAACTGCATCTGAGCGCGGCGCCGCCAGCTCGAAGCGTGTGCCGCCATCGAATCGGTGACGCGCTCAACCGTTCGAAGGGAGGCAGTGTCCCCGCGCTCTCCCCACCACGGCATCCACTGTCGTACGCCATTGTCGATCGACTGAAGCTGGCGACGCGATGCCTCGTCGATCACCTCGCGCGGCGCCACCTCCATGACGGCGATCGTGGGGAGCCGCGCGGCGACTTCATCGGAGCCAACGGCGATGGCGTCGCGAATGTGACCACGCGAGCTGAGCACGTTCGCATACCGCGCATTCCAGAAGGCGGAGTCAAATCCGCCAGCCCAGAGACCGCCCTGTGGGTGTTGAAGCAGCCGGATCACGCGCACTGCCGTCTCCGCGGAATCGGGGAGCGAGACAAAGGCGAGAAAGACGGAGAATCGCGCATCACTCGACGCGGTGTCGAGGATCGCCTGCACCTCCGCCGAACGTGCTCGGCCCGGATCCAGGAGCAGATCGACCAGCGTGAGCTCGTTTCGAACTCGAAGGGAGACGTGCCGCGCGAGGCACGCGGCAATGTATCGGCGAGCTTCCTCCAAGCGGCCGAGCTGCACGAGGTTTTCGATAGGATGGATGTAGGCGGCCACGAACCCGGAGTCGAGCCGGATGGCCTCATCCAACGCGTCGATCACCTGCACCGGTCCATCGGAAGTGCCCGGGTAATATCGGAGGTGTTCGCGAACCTCGCCGAGCAGGTTCCAGGCTTCAGGATCCGCCGGGTAGAGTTTGGTCGCCTGGGCCGCCACGGCCCGCGCGCGTTGGACATGGCCGAAGTACTGCGAGTCCTGCTGCGAGGCCACGGCCGACAAGACAGAATCGCCGGTGATGAGGAGGCTGTCGCGAGGCGCTAGTCCGCGAGTGTAGCGGCCGGCGCGCATCGAGAAGGCTTCCGAGGTGGAATCGAAGGCCGAGTACATCCAGCCAAGGACGTTTCCGTAGCGCCAGAGGGCGAGCGCGAACGTCGTGTCGAGAGAGATTGCGCGCGAGTAGTACGGGAGGGCGGAGTCCCATGCGGCGCGGCGGAAGTATTGCTCCCCTTGCAGAAACGACTTGACCGCGGGGAGCGACGCAGAGCCCATGGAGCCCAAGTGTGGAGCTCCGCCGAGGCGCGCCTGCCCCATCTCGCGCAGAAGACTCATGCTCAAGGAGTCGGTGAGGCGGTCCATGCGCGAGGAAAGGTCGCCCCGCTCCACTTCGGCCACGCTGCGCCCCGAGGCGACGTCGATCATCGAGGCTCGCAGTTTGACGGAGTCGCCACCCGCCGGCAGGATGGTGCCGAAGACGACCAGGCTGGCGCCTGTTTTCTTGCCGAGATCCACGGCCGCCGCCGGATCGCCTTTGCCGCTCCAGGTGCGGACGACTACCGACGGCGACACAGTGCGCAGGGATCCGGCGCCGTCGAGGTTGCGCGACAGGACGTCGGCGAGCCCCTCGTGCCAGAGCTCGAGCTTCGGCTCTAATACGTCGAACGGCGCCACCGCTACCAGCTGTTGATCCAGCGCTGCCGGGTGTCTGGCGCGCGCAACAAGAGCCATGGCCGCTACAGCCGCAAGCAGGGCAGCAGCCCCAATCGCGCGCGTGCGCGCGGGCGTCCGCGCTGCTGGCGGAGCCTTGGCGGAGTCGAGGGCGTCGCGGAACGCCGCCGCCGTCGGGAATCGATCGTTAGGCGCCTTGGCGAGCGCCTTCGCGACAGCGTTGCTCACCCCCGCGCTCACTTCCTTGCGAGTCGCGCGCAGTGGCGCCGGAGCGTCGCGGAGCGAGGCTGCGAGCACGGCCTGTGCGCTCGAGCCGGAGAAGGGCGGTACGCCGGCCATCATTTCGTATCCCACGACCGCCAGGGCGAAGACGTCCGCGCGGGCGTCGACGTTCTGCTCGCCGCTCGCCTGTTCGGGCGCCATGTAGCCCGGGGTCCCCACCCCGAAGCCGGTGCCGGTCAGGCGATCGCCGGTGCGCGCCTGGTCGAGTGCCCGCGCGACGCCGAAATCGGCCAGCACGGCGTGCGGTCCCTCGAGCAGAATGTTCTCCGGTTTGATGTCCCGGTGGACGACACCGCGGCCGTGAGCGTAATCCAGGGCGTCCGCCACCTCGTGCAGGATGCGAAGCGCATCATCGTACGGAAGCGGCCGCTCCCGCGTCAGGCGATGCCGCAGCGACTCCCCTTCGACATACGGCATCACGTAGTAGAGGAGGTCGTCCTTCGCACCGGCGGAGAGCACCGGAAGGATATGCGGGTGCTGGAGCTGCGCGGCGAGCTCGATCTCGCGCTTGAAGCGCGCGGCGCTCACCTCGCTGGCGAGCTCCGGGGGGAGGACCTTGATGACGACGCGCCGGTTCAGCGAGCGCTCGGTAGCGATAAAAAGGCGGCTCATGCCGCCGCCACCCAACTCGCGCTCGATCCTATACGCGTCACCGAGCGCCGCTTCGAGCCGCCGCGAAAGGTCCACGGCGCTCAGGTGCTCAGGGTCTTTGCCACCCACTCGCCCACATAATAGCCGACCACGGCGACACCGAGCCCGACGACGAACATGTCGAACCCCGAACGCACGACGCCGCGCCCCGTAAAGACACTGCGCGCCGCTCCGACGACGAAGTGCGAGAGCATCGCGATCGAGAAGGAGGTGACCATCGCCGGCACGCCGTGCAGCAAGAAGAAGGGAAAGACCGGAATCAAGGCGCCGACGGCGGTCGAGAGACCGGTGATCCACCCCTCCTGAAGCGGCGACGTTGTCTGGGCGCCGATCTTGAGCTCCTCTTGCACCTGCTCCTCGAGCATCCGGCGCGGATCGGTCATCACCTCGGTCGCCAGCCCATGCGCGGCCGCACGCTCCATCCCTTTCGCCTCGTAGATGAGCGCCAGCTCGTCGCGCTCCACTTCCGGCATGAGCTCGATCTCCGTCTTCTCCATCGAGATCTCGTGCTCGTACACCTCGCGCTCGCTCTTTGCCGCCAAGTAGCCGCTCGAGCCCATCGAGAGGGCGTCGGCGATGAGGCCCGCCACGCCGGCGAGGACCACGGTCTGATGCTGCGCGACGGCCGTGGCGCCGATCATTCCTGCGACAAGCCCGAAGTTCGCTGTCAGGCCGTCGTTGAAGCCGTAGACGACATTGCGCAGGAAGCCGCCGCTCTCGGTGCGATGCCAGGGCTCGCCCGCCCGCCCCGAGATCTCGCCGAGGGTCGTGGCGTGCTCGGCGGACTCCCGCGCGAGAGCGAGCGCCTCGCTCTTCCCCGCCATCCCCGCCGGCGTCGCCCGATGCATGCTGAGGTAGCCCTTCACCTCGCGCCCCTCTTCGGCGAGAAGCATCGGAAGGAGAACGCGCGGTCCCACCGTGCGGCCGAGGGCGGCCATTAGGCGCGCGCGACCGCTGGGCCGGAAGGGCTTCGGAGGGCGGCCATTACTGGTGAGTAGGTCGCCCCAAATCCTGACGTGCCGGCGCTCGACCTCGGCCAACCGGCGGTAAAGGTCCTGCTTCTTTGTGTCCTTTTCGGCGTCGGCCAGGATGTCGTAGAGGTACGCGGCGTCGGCCTCGTCCTGCCAGTGATGCTCGAACTGATGGAGGTCCGGGGTTCCCCCGGATGTTTGCGGCATGCTCATGCTTCGGAATATAGGCCTTCGATCGAGTCGTCGGGCGGCGACTGCGGGGTGCCGCAAGCGCGCAGCGCCCCCGACAGGGGTCGGCAACCCGGACGCGGTCGGCGGTGACTCACTCCTCGACAGCAGTCATTCACCGGTCAATCGAGGAGCACGCATGCGTCCCGTCCACATCATCCTTGGCGCGAGCCTTGTAGCACTCTCGACCGCGCCTGCATCAGCGCAGACCCCGGCGCCGCCTGCCCAAGAACGAATTCGGGTAGTCAATGTCAACGATGACGACCAGGATCGCGCCGCCCTCGGGGTCCAAACCGCATCCGGCGGGAAGCGTGACACCCTCGGCCTTCTGATCACTCAGGTCACGGCGGGTGGGCCGGCGGAGAAGGCCGGACTCGAAGAAGGGAATCGCATCGCCGCGATCAACGGCGTCAGCCTGACGATGGCGGCGGCCGACGCCGGCGAGCCGGACATGGACGACGCCATGACCCGTCGCCTCGTGCGCGAGCTGCGGAAGGTAAAGGCCGGCGACGAAGTATCGCTGAAGGTGTACGCCGGTGGCACGACGAAGACGATGAAGGTGAAGACGGTCGAGCTCTCCGATCTCTCCTCTTTCCGCAAGGTTTCCAGCTCGGACTGGCAGGACCGCGCCGTGCTCGGACTCTCGTTCGGCGGCGGGTCTAAGCGCGACTCACTCGGGATTCTGGTGACGCAGGTGGTGGCCGACGGGCCGGCGGAGAAGGCGGGAATCGAGGAGGGGAACAGAATCGCCGCCATCAACGGCGTGAATGTTCGGGTTCCGGGGGGTGAGGCGGGTGAGTCGGGGCTCAGCTACTCCAAGCAGGAGCGCTTCAGTCGGGAGATGCAGAAGGTGAAAGCGGGCGCGGTGGTCGATCTGCAGGTCTACGCAAACGGGAGCACGAAATCGGTGAAGGTCACCGCGGCCCGCGCCGAGGATGTCTACAAGCGTACCGCGCGCGTCTTTCGCTCCGGGGGAATGGGCGAAGGCTTCGCGCCGCTACCGCCCCTTCCACCGCTCCCACCCACGCCGCCAGCGCCCGGATCGGCGCCGCGTGCCCCGGGCGAGGATGGCTACTACGAGGACTATCAGCAGATCACGGATCGGGCGCTGCGTGAGGCCGAACGCGCGCTTCGGCGGAGCCAGAGTCAGCTCGACCGCGACTACCAGAATCTGAGGATCCAACTGCAGCCGCTCTCGCGCACCTACTATCCGATGGTGACCGTGATGCCGAGGCGGCGGGCGGGGATCATCGGACCGGGCGACGATCGCTACGGGCTCTCCTGGCCGGGACTTCGCCTCACCGACGTGGGCAGCGAGCTCTCGTCGTACTTCGGCGCGGGGAGCGCAAAGGGGCTGCTGGTGCTCCAAGCGGACGACCGGTGGAAGGGTCTCAAGTCCGGTGACGTGATCCTGACCGCCAACGGGAAGGCGGTGCGGGATTCGAGCGGCACGTCGCTCTCCCTCGACCCAGACGAGGCGAACTCCTTCGTCGTGCTGCGGCACGGGAAGAAGGTCAAGGTCGCCGTCGCCGCCCGCTGACTGCCACACTGGGCGTCGCGGACGTTAGAACTCGATCTGGGCCCCGAGCTCGACCACGCGATTCGGGGGAAGCCCGAAGAACTCCGTGGCCGACCGGGCGTTGCGCGCCATGAGGACGAAAAGCTGCTTGCGCCAGCGGGGCAGCTTGGCGTGCCCGGTCGGAATCAGGTGCTCCCGCCCCAGGAAGTACGAGGTATCGCTAGGCTTGGAGCGGACGCCGAGCGGGCGGCAGGCCGCCATGATCTCGGGCACGTTCGGCGTCTGCATGAAGCCGTATCGAGCGACGACGCGATAGAACCCCTCGCCGAGAGGACGCACGATCAGACGCTCCGACGCCGGAACCTCCGGCATGTCGAGTGTGATGATCGAGAGAAGAAGCACCTGCTCGTGCAGCACCTTGTTGTGCTTGAGGTGGTGGAGGAGCACGACCGGCGCACCCAGGGGATCGCTCGTCATGAAGACCGCTGTTCCGGGGACGCGCGGCGGCTTGCGCCGGCGGACGTCGTCGAGGAAGAGGTCGATCGGTAGGCCCGCTTCGGCGAGGAGCGAATGGAGGGCCGCGCGTCCCATCTTCCAGGTGGTCATGAACAGGTAGACCGCTCCGGCCACCGCGAGCGGCACCCAGCCGCCATGCTCGACCTTGACGGCGTTGGCGATCAGGAAGGACAAGTCGATCGTGAGAAAGAAGGCCAGGAACGCGCCCACGCGCGCCCACGACCAGTGCCACCGATAGCGTGCGATGTCGGCGAAAAGCATCGTCGTGATCGCCATCGTGCCGGTGACGGCGATGCCGTAGGCTGACGCCAGCGCTCCCGACGAGCGGAATCCGATCACCAGCGCGATGCATCCGACGGCGAGGGCCGCGTTGACTTCCCTGATGTAGATCTGCCCTGCCTCGAGCTTCGAGGTGTGGGTCACCGTCATGCGCGGCGAATATCCGAGCTGCATCGCCTGCTGCGTGATCGAGTAGGCGCCGGAGATGAGCGCTTGCGAGGCGATGACGGCGGCGGCCGTGGCCAGCGCCACCATTGGGTACAGCATCGTTTGCGGAAAGAGCCGGTAGAACGGGTTCGCCGCGGCCGTCGGGTCGCGAAGGAGCAGGGCGCCCTGGCCGAAGTAGTTCACCAGCAGGGTGGGGAAGACGACCAGCCCCCACGCGACCCGGATCGGACGGCGTCCGAAGTGCCCCATATCGGCGTAGAGTGCCTCCGCACCCGTGACGACGAGGACGACGGAACCGAGGATGAAGAAGCCTGGCGTGCCATTCTCGAGGAAGAAGCGGACCGCGTACGCCGGGTTGATCGCCCGCAGGATCGCCGGCTCTCGGGCGATCTCGACGAGGCCGGCGGCGCCGATCGAGAGGAACCAGAGGAGCATGATCGGGCCGAACACCCTCCCGATCCGATCGGTGCCCTTCTTCTCGAAGAAGAAGAGCGTGGCCAGGATCAGGACGCTCGCCGGGACGACGAAGCGGCTGAAGAGTGGGGTGGCCACCTCGAGGCCCTCGACGGCGCCGAGGACGGTGATGGCCGGGGTGATCACGCCATCGCCGTAGAGGAGTGCGGCGCCGAAGAGGCCGACGGCGGTGAGCAGCATGATCCGCCGCTTGGCGCCCTTCTTCCTCACGTTCTGATGCACGAGGGCGAGGAGGGCGAGGATACCTCCCTCGCCGTTGTTGTCCGCGTGCATGATGAAGTAGATGTACTTGACGGTGACGATCAGCGTCAGCGACCAGACGACCAGCGACAGCACGCCGTAGACGTTAGGCACCGTGGGAACGATGCCCGACGCGCGGCCGAAGCATTGCTTGAGGGCGTAGAGCGGGCTGGTGCCGATGTCGCCGTAGACGACGCCGAGCGCCGTGAGAGAGAGTATCGCCAGGCGACGCCCGGTCGGATGCTCCTCGACGTGGCGAGGACCGCTCGAGGCGGTGGTGAACTCGCCGGTAGCCGCCATCCCCGGCGTGCCGATCGTCGCGGTGGGAGGCGCGTCGGTGGAGCCCGAGGATGGCTCGCCCGACGTCTCCTGGGCTGGCGAGGCTCCGCTCGGCTCGGCGCTCATGCTGGGGGTGGAGTTGGCTGCGGCGTGGCGAGTGAGGAGGTCCTTCATGGCGCGCGGGCGGCCAACGCAGGGTCCGCGGCCGCCCGTGTGACGCTCCAGCTTCTCGAAGAAGATAGGGCCGCGAAACGAATCCGCGACCCTTTCGTGCCGGATCGGTGTCTTTTTGCTACTCCTCGCTCGCCCTAGCGGCCGAGCTCCTCGATCTCCTGCGCCGCCCGGCGCAGGATGTCAGCGATCTTCGTCAACCGCTCCGGGTCGCGCGCGTGCCGCGGCGCCGTGGTATACGTGGCTCGTCCGACGTCCTTGAAGGCGTGATTGACCCGCATCATCCCTTCGCCGAAGAAGCTCGAGCCGAACTCTGTGATCCGCGCGAAGATGTCGTCCACCGTGTGCTGATGCTCGGCGAGGTGCGCCTTTCCCTCGGGCGTGATCTCGTAGACCTTCTTCCCCCCCTCTTCGGGGGAGGCCTTGGCGTAGCCTAGATCCTCGAGCATGGTCAGCGTCGGATAGACCGTGCCCGGGCTCGGTGAGTAGGCCCCGCCGAATCGCTCCTCGAGCTCCTTGATCACCTCGTAACCATGCCGCGGCTTCTCCTCAAGGAGGCGCAGGATGACGTACTTGAGGTCACCCTGCTCGAACATCCGCCCGCCGCGGAAGGGGCCGCCCCGCCTGCTCCCAGGGCCCCCCCAGAACCACGACATGAAGCCGGGATCGAACCCCCACGAACTCCGGCCGGCCGCGTACCAATCGCCGCACCTCCCATACCCTCGATGCATGACCATACTCCGCTAGAGATATAGCGTGAGATATATCGGACGATATTACGAGGCGCAAGGCCGGAGTTAAGCGCCTCCTGGGCAGGTCTACTGTAAGTACTTGCCGAGGAACCCGAGGGTGAGGTCCCAGGCCTCATGGGCCTGGGGAGTATCGACCCGGCTGAACTCGTGCTTCCCGGGCGGGTCGTGCCATTCGCGATATGTGTACAACCCGTCGGCCATCTTCCCCGCCGCCACCATGGAGTCACGGAGGTTGTGATTCTCCTGGATGAAGACGTCGTCGTCGTTATCGGCGGTGAGCACGAGCAGAGGAGTCCGCAGCTCGCGCGCGTGGGCGATCGGCGAGCGGTCGATGTAGGGCGTGGGATTCTGCTCGACCGTCCCGCCGAATGCCTGCTGTGCGGCGAAGATCTGGCGGTACTCGGGAGAGTGCATGTGCATGCGCGTCACCAGGTCGGTCACCGGCACGTGGGCCACAGCGACGCGAAAGAGCTCGGGGTGGCGGAAGATCGAGAGGAGCGTGATGTAGCCGCCGTGGCTCCACCCCATGATTCCGAGGCGGCTGATATCGGCCGAGGGGACGTACGTCGCGAGATAGGCACGCGCGGCGATCACATCATCGACCTCCTTCCCCCCGTAATCGATCGCGTCGTAGTGCGCCCGTCCGTAGCCTGTGCTCCCCCGGTATTCGGGGGCGATCACGACGTATCCGTGGCCGACCAGGGAGCGCACCTCGGGGATGTAGAAGTGCTCGAAGTCTCCATGGACGCCGCCGTGTATCGTGATCACGACTGGGTGCTTGGCGGTCGTGTCGAGAGGGAGAAAGAGATAGGCGGGGATGATCATCCCCTCGGCGCCGGCATAGAGGACATTCCGCACGATCATCTGCCGGCCGAGCTGAATCTGGAAGTCGAGATCGTCGAGCCGCTTGAAGAGCACCTGCTGATCGAAATCGCTCATGCCCCGGGTCTCGGTCACCGAGGTCGGAGCCGGGGTCGTCTGCGGCGCGGGGGTGCCCGGCTTCGCGGTCGAAGAGGTGGAGCACGCGGCGAACGCGAACACGGTGGCTGTGACGGCCAGTCGGACAGAATCACGCATGGAGCGACGAGTGAGAGGGTGGAGAAAGACGCGAGCCAGACGCGGCGTCGACTGCCCGCCTCGCCTGGCTCGCCTTCCCCGTACTGCTCGCAGACCAGAATGGCCTGCGAGCGTTATACGATGTCGGCACGGCGCTCGGTTCTCGGTCAGGCGGCTGCCAATTCTTCCAGTGCCCGCTGAACGTAGACCCGCACCATCTCCTTCCGCCAGGCGAGGGTGAGGTCCGTATTGTCCATCGGCTTGGCGGGGCGGAATGCGGCGTCGGCGGCCGCGCCGATGGTCGACGGGTCGAGCCGCTGTCCCACCAGGACCGATGCCGCGTCAGGCACCTCGAGTGGACAGGAGGCGACGGCGCCCAGCACGATCCGCGCGCGCGTGACGCGTCCCTCGGTGACCTGAACCTGAGCGGCGACGCCCAACACCGGGAAGTCGAAGGAGTCGCGGCGGCGGAGCTTCAGGTAAGTCGCGCGCCAGTCATCGACCGGAGGGAGGTGGTAAGCCACCAGGAGCTCGTCCGGTTGCTTCGTCGTATACGCCATGCCGTCGTTGTGGTACAGCGCGGACGCCGGAATGCGTCGCTCGCCGCGCGCGCTCACGAGCGTCACCTCCGCGCCGATGGCGACGGCGAGGGGCGCGCTATCCGAGGATTGAACGGCCCAGCAGCGCGGACTCGAGGGCGCCACCCAGCAGATCTCGCCGTCGCGCTTCATGCAGAAGTCGATGGCCTTCCGCCACTCGTACGTCTGGTCGTAGTAGTTGCACCGCGTGTCGAGGAGGAGGTTGCCGCCGATCGTCCCCATGTTGCGAAGGAGCGGTGTGGAGACGAGGCTCGCGGCGCGGGCCACGCTGGGATAGAAGCGGCGCACGGATTCGTGGCGCACCAGCGCCGACAGGGTCAGGCCGGCGCCGATCGTCAGGCCGTCATCGTGGGGTGATCCGTGGATGACGCCGAGTTCGCGCAGACGCCCGATGCCGATCACGGTGCGCGGCGTCTGCTGGCGGCGTTTCATGTTGGGATAGAGATCCGTCCCACCGGCGACGTACGCGCCGTCCGGTCCGGCATCGGCGCGGAGCCTGAGGGCATCCGTCACCGACCGCGGTTCGACGTAGCGAAAGGGAGGGAGACGGAGCATCAGCGGCGCGGCGGGGCCGGACGTTCTGGCGCACTTCCTACCGGTCCCCCCACCTCGCTGTGCTCGCGACCATCGGCCTCCCGGCCCGTGCCGCCCTGGGCCGGCGTCGGCACCAGTGCCGCCTCGGGGAAGGTGTACTCGGGCATGCGCGTCGGGCCGTAGCGAGGGCTCTTGCCCCGCATCTTGTCGCGCAGTGCGCGAAGCACGGCGTGCGGCGCGCACGGCACCTGATCGATGCGCACGCCGACGGCGTCGTAGACGGCGTTCACCACCGCCGGAGGAATCGGGAGGAGGGGTCCCTGTCCAACCTCCTTGGCCCCGAAAGGTCCGGCGGGGTCCGGCTCACCGACGAAGATCGTCTCGACGTCGCACATCTCGAAGGTCGTCGGACTCTTGTACTCGAGCATGCTCGGGTGATGATGGACGACATTCTTCGCCACATCGCGATAGGTCATGTCCTCCATGAGAACCTCGCCGAGGCCCATGTACACGGAGCCCTCGACCTGCCCGATCGCGATCATCGGGTTGATCGCCTGCCCGATGTCGTGCGCGATCCAGACCTTCGGCACGCGCACGACGCCGGTGCTCGGGTCGACGTCGACCTCGGCCACCGCGCACGAATAGGAATAGGCGGGGGACGGGCCTACGCCGGCTCCCTTGTAACGGCCGGGAGAGCGCGGCGGCGTGTACGATCCGACGGTGCCGATCGCACCGTTGGCGGTCTCGGCGAGCTGCACCGCCTCGGCGAACGACACGCCGCGATTCGGGTTCTCCGGATCGAAGACGCGGCGCTCGCCGAAGACGAGGCTCTCGGCGTTCACTCCCAACTTCGCGGCGACAGCAGCCGCGAGAAGCTGACGCGCGCGCTCCGACGCCTGGATCGCCGCGTTTCCCGTCATCAGCGTCACGCGCGACGAGTACGAGCCGAGATCGATCGGCGTGAGGTCGGTGTCGCCCGTCACCACGTGGACGTCGACGGGCTCGACGCCGAGCACTTCGGCCACGCACTGGGCGAGCACCGAGTCGGAGCCCTGGCCGATATCGGTGCTGCCGCAGAACGCGGTCACCCCTCCCGAGCGATCGAGCTTCAGCTGCACGCTCGAGTGCGGCATGCTGTTCCAGTAGATCGGAAGGCCGGCGCCGGTGATGTACGAGGAGCAGGCGATGCCCACGCCCCGGCCGAAGGGGAGACGCCGGTACTTGTCGCGCCACCCACTGCGCTCGACCACGGCCTCGATGCACGCCCCGAGCCCCATCGTGCCGATGCGGAGCCAGTTGGCGGTAATGGAGTTGGCCGGTTGCAACATCTGCATCCGCATCGCCGCCGGATCGAGGGAGAGATCTTCGGCGATCTTGTCGAGCTGGCACTCGACGGCGAAGCGCGGCTGTGGCGTGCCGTGGCCGCGCTTCGGGCCGCACGGGGGCTTGTTGGTGAAGAGGCGGGCGCCGCGGAAGCGGTAGGCGGGCACCTCGTACGTGACCGTCTGGAGCGCGCCCGTGTAGTAGGTGCTGGCTACGCCATACGATCCGTAGGCGCCGCCGTCGAGGAAGGACGTGAAGTCCATCGCGACGATGCGTCCTTCGCGCGTCACACCGGTGCGGATGTGCATGAGCGTCGGGTGCCGGCCGCGATGGCAATAGAAGACCTCCTCTCGCGTCAGGCAGATCTTGACCGGGCGGCCGGTCTTGCGAGCGAGGGCGGCGACCACGACCTCGTGGCTGAACGGATCGGACTTGCCGCCGAAGGCGCCGCCGTTCGGCACGGCGACGACGCGCACGTGAGCCGCGGGGATGCCGAGGACCTTGCTGAGTGCGCGGTGCACGTAGTGCGGCGTCTGGGTGCTCGACCAGAGGGTGAGCTTCCCGTCCGGCGACCAGTGCGCGAGCGCCGCGTGCTGCTCCATCGGCAGATGGGTGTTCCCCTCGTAGAAGAAGGTGTCCTCGCGCACCAGGTGGGCGCTCCGCATCGCCTCCTCGACCCCGCCGAAGTCCAGAGCGATCGCCTTGTGCACGTTCCCCGAATCGCCGTAGTCGTGCAGCCGCGGCTCGGGGGTGGCGAGGGCGTCGTCGATCGAGCCGATGGATGGCAGCGCCTCGTACTCCACGTCGATCAGGCCGCACGCCTCGAGCGCCGTGTCTTCGTCCACCGCCGCCACCGCCGCCACAGGATCGCCGACGAAACGCACGAGCTCCGGGCAGAGCGCGTGCTCGTCCTGGGAGGTCGGGAGAATGCCGAAGGTGATCGGAAGCTCGCTCCCGGTGAGCACGGCCACGACCCCGGGATGGGTGAGCGCCCGGCCCACGTCCAGGCGGACGATCCGTGCGTGGGCGATCGGTGACCGAAGGATCTTGCAGTGGAGCATGCGGGGGAGCACGAGGTCATCGGCGAACCGCAGCTCTCCGGTGACCTTCGCCGTCGCGTCGACCTTACGTCGCGACGCGCCGACGACGCGTCCGGAGGTCGGCCTGGCCTTGCGGCTCTCGTCAGGCACTGGGCGATCTCGTAGCGCTGCCCATCTGTTCGGCGGCCAGCTCCACCGCCTCGAAGATCTTGAGGTAGCCGGTGCACCGGCACAGGTTGCCGGCCAGCGCATCGGCGATCTCGGCTCGTGTCGGCCGCGGATTGGCGGCGAGCAGCGCCTTCGCCGTCAGGAGGAAGCCCGGCGTGCAGTATCCGCACTGCGCTGCCCCCAGCACGGCGAACGCGTCCTGAAGCGGATGCAGAGCAGGGCCATTCGCCATGCCTTCCACCGTGTCGATGGCCTGGCCGCAGTGTGCCTGGGCGAGCGCGAGGCAGGAGAGGATGGGCTCACCATTCACCAGCACGGTGCAGGTGCCGCACTCGCCCAGCTCGCAGCCATGCTTGGTGCCGGTCAGTCCGAGATCCTCGCGCAGGACCTCGAGGAGCGTCTTGTGCGGCGCGAACGCGATCTCACGCTCCTCGCCATTCACACGGAAGAGGCCGAGGACCGGTGTGCGCGGAGGAAGTTCGATGCCGATGGGCATCGTCGGCGGTGTCGGCACTGCTACAGGATGTGTGGGTGCCGGCGATGCTCGCAAGCGCTCGCCGCTACACTCGGACGCTACTCGTAGCGCAGTGCGACGATCGGATCCATGCGGGCCGCGCGACGCGCCGGCCAGACGCCGAAGATCACCCCGGTCAGTGCCGAAAAGACGAACGCCAGCAAGATCGACGACGGAGCCACCTGGGTGTTCCAGGCGAAGGCGCGATTGAGGGTGATCGCTCCGCCGATTCCCACTATCGCACCGATCAGGCCGCCCACCAGGCAGAGGACCACCGCCTCGATCAGGAACTGCAGAAGAATGTTGAGGCGCGTCGCGCCAAGCGCCTTGCGCACCCCGATCTCCCGCGTGCGCTCGGTGACCGACACCAGCATGATGTTCATGATTCCGATTCCGCCCACGAGCAGGCTCACCGCGGCGATCCCACCTAACAAGAGCCCGAAGACCTGGGTGCTTTCGGAGAGCGTGTTGAGGAAGTCCGCCTGGTTGCGGATCTGGAAGTCGTCATCCTTTCCCGTGGGGATGCGATGCGCGCGGCGGAGGATGCGCTGCGCCTCGGCCATGGTCTCGGGGATCTGGGCCTCCGACGGCGCCAGGACGTTGATCGAGCGCACGTCCTTGGTGTCGAAGACGCGGAAGCGGCCGGTGTTGAGCGGGATCACGACCTCGTCGTCCGGGTCGTTGAATCCGGTGGCGCCCCCCTTGGGCGCGAAGACCCCGACGACCGTGAACTCGATCCCGAAGATCCGAACGTTCTGCCCGACGAGTGCCTCGGGGCTCGGGACACCGAGGTTCGCCAGGGTCGTCGCGCCGACGACGGCCACCCGCTTCCGCGCCGCGTCGTCGGCTGTGGTGAACATCCGCCCAGCCGCCATTGTGTAGCGGCGCACATCCAGGTAGTTCGCGGGGGCGGCGATCACCTGCGTGCTGGTGTTGCGATTCAGGTATTGCACTTGGAGCTGCCGCGACATCTCGGGCTCCACTGCCTGGATGAGCTCCGCATGCTGCTCGAGCGCGGTCGCATCATCCACTGTGAGCTTCGCGCGGTCGGAGGCTGATGCGACGCCGCCGACGAACACCTGGCCGGGGATGACGGTGAGCAGGTTCGTTCCGAGCGCCGAGATGCGGGCGCTCACGGCACGCTGCGCACCGGTGCCGAGCGCCACCACTGTGATCACCGCGGCCACTCCGATCACGATGCCGAGCATCGTGAGGAGCGAACGCAGCTTGTTTGCTCGCAAGGCCCCGAGGGCCACCATCACGATCTCGCCGATGAGCATGGCGTCAGGGCCGGGGTGATCCGCCGCTGCTGCGCGCGGTACCGCTGGTTTGGTTTCCGGACGTCCCAGGGAGAGCGGTCATCCCGCGCACTCGCTCCTGGAACTGGCCGCGCTTCTGCGCCAGCATCGCCGCCGTCACGAGCGCCACGCGATCGCCCTCCTTGACGCCCGAAACGACCTCGGTGACGTCGTAGTTGCTGATGCCGAGCAGAACGAGCCGCGGCTCGAAGGTTTGGTTCTGGGCGACGAATACGAGGCCGGGACGACTGCCATTGGTGCCGCCAGGGCCGAGATCGGTCGCGTTGCCGAGGCGGCTCACGCCCGCCTGGCTGCCCCTCGCGGCGCCGCCTGACGAGCGATCGCCTCCCTGGGAGCTCGCGCCACTGCTGGCACCACCGCGCCGGCTCGCGCTGTCGCCCCCCCGGCCCGCGGCGCCTCCGCGCGTTCCGCGTGCTCCGGCTGCGCCCGTTGCACCCGCCGCACCTGTTGCACCTGTTGCACCCGCCGCACCCGTTGCAGAGGTGCGGAGGATGTCGCTCCCCGAGGCTGCCGTGTCTCCGCCGCGCTTTCCGCCGATGCCGGCGGCCGCGAGCTGATCCTGCACCGACTTCCGCACCACAGCGGGATCGAGCCCGAGGGCGCTCGCCGCCGCCGGCGCATCGCGAGGAGAGCGGATCGCGTCGTTCGGCACGGCGAGGGCGTTGTCGCGCTCCTGCACCAGGATCGAGACGTCGCTGTTCATCCCCGGCATCAGGAGCCCCTCGGTGTTGTCGATCTTGATCAGCGCCGGGAACATGGTGACGCTCTGCTGCACTGTGGCCTCGGGCGCGATCTTCTGCACCACTCCGCGGAAGACGTGATTCGGGTAGGCGTCGACGGTGATCGCGGCCGACTGGCCCGGCTTCACGTTGCCGACATCACTCTCGTTCACCAGCGTGCTGTCGAGGATCTCCGATAGATCCGCCATGGTGAGCAGCGTCGTGCCACCGCCGTACGACGCCGTGGCCGAGCTGATCACCTGGCCGAGGGAGACCTCCTTGTCCAACACCGTTCCGGCAATGGGCGCACGAATCGTGGCGTCCTCGAGCGCGATCTTGGCCACGTCCAGATTCGCCTTCGCGCTCGCGAGCTGCGACTGAGCGTTCGCAAAGGCGAGGCGCGCCGTCTCCAAATCGGTGGCGGTCAACACCCGCTCGTCGAAGAGCTCCTGCTGGCGCTTGAGCTGGGTCTGCGTGACCTCGAGGTTCGTCTGCGCCGCGTCGCGAGCCGCCAGCGCCTGGTCGTACATGCTCTGCACCTGCCGCGGATCGATCTGCACGAGCAGGTCGCCCGGCTTCACCATCGACCCGGTGCTCACCGGCATCTTCACGATCTGCCCCGATGCTTTCGAGCGGACCTGCACCGCGTTGATCGGCTGAATGACGCCGGTGGCCTCCACATCGACCACGATCGTCTGTCTGGCGACGGCGGCGGTCTGGACGGCCGGGGCGCTCTGTTGCTGCCGATGGCAGGCGGGAAGGAGAAGCACAGCGAGGATCAGCGAGGCGCGACGTGTCATAGCTCCCGTCCAATGAGTGCTTCCAGCTGCGCGCGCGCCACTCGGTAATCGAACCTCGCTTGAATGAGGTTCTGTCGCGCCTGATTGAGGACGGTCTGCGACGTCAGCACGTCCAGGATCGTCGATGCCCCTACCTCGTAGCGCCGTCTCTGCACGCGCAGGTCCTCCGTCGCCGCCTCGACCGAAGCCCTCTGAATTTCGACCTTCTCGCGCGCCAGTCGGAGCGCCCCAAGGTACTGCACGAGCTGCTGCCGCGCCTGGAAGCGGGTATCTCGGAGCGTCGCCTCGGCCTCCGTTTGTGCGACGTCCGCCACCGCCACCGCCTGCTCGCGCGTGAATTGCGAGAAGACCGACCAGCTGAGACCGAGCCGGAACTGGTTCGAGCCCGTGTACTCCGGCGCGGTGAGGCGGAAGTCAGGATCGCTCCCGTTGCCGCTGCGCGCATAGCTGAGCGAGAGGGTGGGGTAGTAGGGAGAACGAGCCGACTTCGCCGCAGCTTGCGCCGACGTCGCGGTGGCCGCCGCCGACTGCACTTGCGGACCAGCATCGGCCAGCGGGAGGAGCGACGCCGTATCGATCGGCGCTTCCCGGTCGAGCGTGTCGTCCGCGCTCGCCGTGACCAGATACGGTGTCGCGACCAGGCGGGTGAGGCCGGCGTTGGCAGTCACGAGGTCATTGGCGGCGGTAAGCTGCGCCAGTCGCCCATTCCCGACATCGATGACCTCGCGGAGGGAGTCAGAGGTAGTGGCGCTCCCCGCCTTGAGCTTCGCGTTGGCGACGGTCTGGCTCTGCAGGGCCTGGGCCAACTGTGCATCCGCCGCCGCCTCCTCCTCGCGAGCGGCAAGGACCGCGTAGTACTGCTGCTTCACCTGTAGGGCGACCTGAAAGCGCTGCTCGAGCTCGTTGGCGTCGGCCGCGGAAATCGCCGCGCGAGCCGCCCGGAGATCATAGATCCGCCGGAGGCCGTCGAAGGCATCGACGGCGATCGACAGCCCGTAGCTGTACTGCCAGGGGTCGCCGGTGTACGGGACGAGATTCCCCTGCGTGTCGAAGCGGTTCCCGTTGGTGTAGACGTTTCCGGCCGAGAAGGTGACGCTGGGGATGAAGGCGCCCTTGGCGACGAGCTCCTGCGCCTGCGCGGTGCGCACCGTCCCGCGCGCAGTGACCGTGGTGGGAGAACTCTGCTGCGCGCGCGATATCGCCTCCGACAGGGAGATCGGCCGGGCGGCGGTATCGGAGGGAGATTGGGCGTGGAGCGGGCCGGCCGCGGCCGTCCCGAGGACGACCACGGCGGCGAACGACCTCATTTGCTATCGGACTCCTCTTGCTTCCTCGTCTCCTCGATCATGCGGCGGAATTCCGCCTGCTGCGTCGGGTCGAGCACTGCCAGGATCTGGCTGCGCGCTTGGGCGCGCACCGAGTCGAGTTGCGATTTCACGGGGGCGATGACGCGGACCGCCTCCCGATGACGTGTGTCGAGAATGGAGTCCACGCGCGCCCGCTGCGCTGGGCTCAGGCCGAGCCGGTTGGCCAGGTATTGGCGCATCGCCGCCCGTTCGGTGGGGCTGTTGCACACGTTGCGATTGATCACTCGGTCAGCCGTGAATCCCAGGGCACCACCCGCGACCAGGGTGATGATCAGGAAACCAAGGGCGAGCGTCTTAGAGCGCTGCATGGCGTTCATCCTCAGGGGGAGATGACGAAGCGAAGCGTCGTCTCACGATCCGACTCGGGCCCGGCTTGCGTCGCCAACTGCACATCGGCGCTGCGAGAGGACTCGAAGAGCTGAGTGAAGGCGAGTTGCTGGCTCCGCTCGTGCGCCCGCCAGAGGGTGGCGGCGGCAACGGCGACAGCCACCGAGGCGGCGAGCGCGCCGGTGCGTCCCCACCGCGCGAGCTCGCGCCACCATCCCTCTTCTTCCGAGCGCGCAATGCCCGCCATGATCCGACGCTCGAGCATCAGCCAATACCCGTCCGAGCCGGGCGCCGCGTACAGCGAACGCAGTACCCGGGTCACTTCCTCGTCAGGGCTGTCGCCAATTCGTGGCTCGAATGTCATCGCGTACTCCGCAGATCGTGCAGCTCGCGCCGGAGCGCGACGCGTGCATGATGGAGATCGGAACGGGCAGTTCCCTCCGGTATACCCAGCATGGCTCTGATCTCACCGTGAGTGAAGCCTTCTACGTCGTGTAAGACGATCACCGACCGTTGACGCGCGGTGAGCGTCCGTAGTCCCTCCACCAACCGCTGCCGAAGCTCGCTCGCCTCTGCCGGATCACGATGCGGGAGTGCAACGTTTTCCGAAAGCGCATCGGCGTCGCGCACCCGCCGTCGCCGCCCGATGTCGAGCGCGGCGTTGGCCACGATCCGGTGCAGCCACGCGCCGAAAGCCTGTTCAGGCCTGAAGCGTTGCAACGCCCGGTACGCGTGCAGGAACCCCTCCTGAACGGCGTCCTCCGCGTCCTCGTGCGTGACGGCGATCGCCCTGGCTACGGCGTAGGCACGGCGCTGATGAAGTCGCACTAACTCCGCGAACGCATCATCGCTTCCTGCTTGAGCCTTGATGACCAGTCCCCGCTCCTGGGCGGCCGCCTCTTCCTCAGCCACGGGGCGAGTCACAGCCGAATCCAAGTGCAGGCGCGGCGCAGCGGTCATTTCGGTCGGTGCAGGTCCTCGCCGTCATTACGCAGGGCGTGCTCCAAGTGTTGGCCGCCAATTAGCCCCCCGCCGGGGCGCCGGCGAGCCCAATGTCTTCGGCAGCGCCGCGCATCGCGTCGATGACGAACTGGATATGGATATCGAGGTCCACCCCCAGCTCCTCGGCGCCCTTCACCACATCCTCGCGGTTGACGCCGCGGGCGAAGGCCTTGTCCTTCATCTTTTTTCGGACCGAGCGGGCATCCACTTCGTGGACGCTGCGCGACGGCTTCACCAGCGCCGTCGCCGTTATCAGCCCGGTCAGCTCGTCCACCGCGAAGAGCGCCTTCGACATCGGCGTGTCGCGGGTCACGCCCGTGTACGTGGCATGGCCGAGGATCGCGTGCAAGACGTCCTCAGGGTAACCGCGTTCGCGCAGGAGGCGGACGCCCTGAGCGGGATGCTCGTCGGTAGCCGAGTGCGACGCGTTCGGCCAGCGCTCGTAGTCGAAATCGTGAACGAGCCCCGCCAAGGCCCAGCGATCCGGCTCGCCGCCGAGCTTTACGGCGTAGGCGCGCATCGCCGCCTCGACGGCGAGCATGTGCTTCCGCAGCGAGTCACTCTGTGTGTACTCGTTGACCAGGGCGATGGCGTCGGTGCGCGAAGGGAGCATCGGAGGGTGGCGGAAGGGTGTCTGCGCTAGCTGCTCGAGAATCTCTCGGAGTATAGGCCAACCAGGTTCATCACCCAACAGCGACCTGGCTCACCCTCGCCGGTCCACCCCAGCATCAGGGCCGGCCGGATCGGGCGCGCCCCTCTCTTCCTACCCCGGCTCAGTGCGCCGGTCCCATCGCGCCGCGGCCGCGTCCCGTCTTGAAGAGCAGGAGAAGCGGCAGCGAGGCCACGAGGAGGAGCCCGCTCAGCAGGTAGATCTTGGAGAAGGAGAGCACGCTCGCCTGGGCGGTGACCTGCTGGTTGAGGATCGCCAGCGCTTGGGTCTTGGCGACAATCGGATCGGTGCCACGCGCTGCGAGGCCGTGGGCGATCATGTCGAGTCGCTGCATGACGGCCGGATCGCCACTCACGATGTGGTCGCTCAGCACCGCCTTCTCCTGGGCCGTGAAGCGGGTCATGAGGGTCGTCATGATCGCGATGCCGAGGGAGCCGCCCAGCTGTCGCGTCAGATTGAACAACCCCGTGCCCTGCGCCAGGTCCTTCGTCTTCAGGTCGGCCATCGTGGCGTTGGTGAGCGGGACGAAGATCAGTCCGAGTCCCACGCCGCGCAGCACGAGCGGCCAGAAGAGATCTCCCGTGCCGGCATCGATCGTCAGCACCGACAGCAGATACATCGCCCAGAGGAAGAGCAGCGTCCCGATGGTCACCGTGACTCGGGCGTCGAGGCGGTTGGCATTTCGGCCGACGACCGCCATCGTCGCCGCCGAGGCCAGTGCGCCCGGAAGGATCACACGCCCCGTCTGCCACGCGGTGAAGCCGTGCAGCTGCTGGAGGAAGATCGGGAGGACGAAGACCGAGCCGTAGAGTCCGAGGCCGAGAAAGGCGCCGATCAGCACACCGGCGGTGAGCTGGCGGCTCTTGAGGACGCGAAAGTTGATGACCGGCTCGGGCGTGGTGAGCTCGCGCCAGACGAGGAGCACGGCGGCCACCCCCGATATCACGGCGAGGGTGGTGATGAAGTCGGAGTCGAACCAGTCGTTGCGCTCGCCGCGCTCGAGCATCCACTGGAGCGACCCGACGCAGAGGGCGAGGAGGAGTATGCCCAGCACGTCGACGCTCTCGGCGCGCACTTGGTACTTCGTGTCGCGCACGTAAGCCAGGACCATCATGAAGGCGATGATCCCGAGGGGGACGTTGATGTAGAAGATCCAGGGCCAGGTGTAGTTGTCGACGATGTACCCGCCCAGCGTCGGGCCGATCGTCGGCCCCACCATGACGCCCACGCCGAAGATTGCCTGGCCGACCCCGACCTGCTCGGGAGGGAAGGCCTCGAAGAGCGTGGCCTGCGCGGTCGAGAGGAGGGCGCCGCCGCCGAGCCCCTGGATGACGCGCCAGGTCACGAGCCAGATGAGGGAGTGCGCGGCGCCGCAGAAGAAGGAGGCGACGACGAAGAGTGCGATCGAGCCGGCGAGGTACTTCCGTCTCCCGAAGTACGCCGACAGCCAGCTCGACATCGGGATGACGATGACGTTGGCGATGATGTAGCCCGTTGACACCCAGGCGATTTCGTCGAGGGTGGCGCCGAGGTTCCCCATCATGTCGGGGATCGCGACGTTGACGATGGAGGTGTCGACGAGCTCGAGAACCGACGCCAACGTGACGGCGATGGCGATCAGGTACTTGTTCTTGTACCTGTCGTCGGTCACCGCCGCGTGCGCGCGCGGGGTCTCCTCGCGTACCGTCGGTCCGGAGACAGCCGGAGCGCTCGTCGTCGCCATCGGGGTCGGCTACTTCGTCTTGACGTGTACGTCCACCGACATCCCCGGGCGGAGCGGACGGGCGGGCCCGAGCCGCTTCGTGATCTTGATGCGAACGGGAACGCGCTGGACGACCTTGTTGAAGTTTCCGGTCGCGTTGTCAGGCGGCAGGAGGGCGAAGCGCGCGCCGGTGGCGCCGCTCAGGCTCTCGACCTCCCCCTCGACGACCGCGCCGCTATAGGCATCGACGCTGATTTCCGCGGGCTGGCCGACCCGCATGTCGGCGAGCTGGGTCTCCTTGAAGTTCGCCGTGATCCAGGTGCCGGTGTCGGAGACGACGGACATGAGCGTCTGGCCTGCCTGCACGAGCTGGCCGACCTCGATGAGCTTCTTCGCGATCGTGCCTGACTCCGGGGCGGTGACGGTCGTGTAGCCGAGCTGCAGCGCCGCATTGTCGCGCGCCGCCTGCGCCGCCAGAAGCCGGGCTTGAGCGAGCTTCACCCCCGCCTGCGCGGTCGAGACGTTCCCTCGCGCGGCGAGAGTTTGCCGCTCGATCACCTGCATCTGAGCGACGGCGGCGTCGGCGGCGGCCTGGTAGGCGTCGAGCTGCTGCGGCGATACGATCTGCTTCGCCACGAGCTCCTTCGCTCGGGCGAGGTCGGATAGGGCCTTGTCGCGATTGGCGCGGGCCACGGCGATCTGCGCCTCGGAGGCCTGCTGTTGCCCCGTCGCCATCTCTACCTGTGCTTGCGCCTGGCCGAAGCTCTTGGAGGAGCCCGCGGCGGCCTGGGCGTACTCGAGATCTCCCTGCGCCTGCTCGAGGCGCACCTTGTACTCCGAGTCATCGATCTTGGCCAGCGTCTGACCCGCCTTCACCGAGTCGTTGTCCTTGACGTTCACCGCCTCGATGTATCCGCCCACCTTCGCCAGCACCGGGATGATCCGTCCGTCGACTTGGGCGTCGTCGGTGCTCACGTGCGTGTGGCTGTAGTACCAGGTGCGCCCGGCCCAGGTGAGCCCGGCGATCGCCGCGAGAATGCCGACGACGAGCAGCACGCGCTTGCGTGTGGTGCCGTTACTCGGCAGACGCTCGGCGGAGGTCGCTGGCCCCTTCGCTTCCGTGTTGACGTCGCGTTCCATCGTTGTTGCCATCGTCACTCGTCCCCTCGATCACTTACGCCCGTATTGAGAAACCCACCTGCTACCGAATCAGTGCCCCGCGAGTGCTCCCGTCAGGGGAGCGATGTCACAGAGCCTTCCGCGTGCGCCAACTCGATGCGCGCTGCCTGGTAAGAAGCGAGCGCATCCACGAAATCGCTGCGTGACGAATTGAGCGAGAACGACGCGGTGATGACGTCGGCATTGCTCGCCACTCCCGCGGTGAATCGATCGCGCGATTGCGCCACCTCCTGTTCGGCGAGGCGCAGCCGTTCGCGCGCCGCGGCCAGTTGCTCGCGCGCCGATTCGAGGTCGAGCATCGCCGTGCGAATATCGCTTGCCGTCTGCTCGGTGAGGTCCTTGAGACGGATGTCGATCTCCCGCTCGGCGGCGACCTGCTCCTCGACGCGCGCCTGCCGGCGTCCACCATCGAAGGCGGCCCAGGTGAGCTGCACCCCCCACGTGTAGGTGGGGAGGACGCTCCCGCCGTTCTTGGCCGACCAACCGTCGTCCCCGAATGCATCGACCGACGGGATGTTCTCCGCCTTGATGGCGCTCACGCCCTGCTGCGTGGCGAGGAGTTGCTCGCGGAGGGCGCGCACATCGGGGCGCCGATCGAGTGCCAGGGCCAGTGCCTGCTGCTCGTTGGGGAGCGTGTCGGCAACCGGCAGAGAGCCGAGCGAGTCGGCGAGCGTGATGGGTGTTCCGACCGGGAGGTTGAGCGAGCGAACGAGATCGACGCGCTGGCGATCGTACTCGGCGCGCGAGGCGATCAGCTGAGCGCGGACGGAGGCAGCTTGCGATTGGGCGCGCGTCACATCGAGCGCCACGCCGACTCCCGCCTTGAGCTGGTCGTTGGCGATACTGAGCAGCGAATCGGCGAGCACCGAGTCCGCGGAGCGGGCCACGATGAGCGCCTTCCCCCGTTGCGTCCGGATGTACGCCGATGCCGCGCGCAGCGCCGCGAGCTCGGCGACGTTGTCGGCGTCGGAGCGGCTCGCCTCGGCGGCCGTTTTGGCGCTCCCGACGCGCTTGATCGCCGCCACGTTGACGAGCGTTTGCGAGAGGTGTGCGCGGAGGTCGTAGGTGTTCGCCGGCCCGATGATCGAGCCGTTCGGGTCGAAGAATCCGCCGGGGAAGGAGAAGCCGAAGGTGGCCGAGTTGTAGGTACGGCCGTTCTGGGATGCGGTGGCCGACAGGTCGGGCAGGAGATCGGCGCGCCGCTGGGCGATTCGTGCGTCGGCGGCATCGGTGCGGGACTGCGCCTCGAGCGCGCTGGCGCTCTGACGGCTCGCCAGGCGCGCCGCGTCCCCGAGGGTAAGCGGGCCGGTGGCGAGCGAGTCCTGCGCCAGCGAGGTACGCGGTGCGAGGACGACGGCGGCCAGCGCGGCGGCGGCCGCGATCCGGCGAAGGACTCTGGATCGGCGGTTCATGCGCGAGAGCTTGTGCCGGGCACGTTGGGGCTGAGGCCCAGCGCGTGGAGGTTGAAGTCGACGAGTTGGCGAAAGACCTCATCGTCGGAATGCATGGCGAGAAACGGGATCTGGTCGCGCTGGGCGCACCAGATGCCGTGCTTGACGAAGGTAGAGTGGAAGATTCGCGCCGCGACCTCGGGCTCCACCGCACGGAAGTCGCCGGTGGCGACGCCGCGGCGGATGATGCCGGAGACGATGCGCATCGAGCGCATCGTGACCTCTTCGATGAAGAAGCGGAGGAGGTGGGGGAATTTGTGCAGCTCACCCATCGTCAGGCGGTAGACCTTCTCGAAGAGCGGGGTGCGGAGATAGCGCCAGAGGTAGCTCATGTAGCGCTCGAGCTGGTCGCGGGGGGACTCGTCGTCGGAGAGCGTGGCGGCGAAGTCCTGGATGTTCACCGAAACCATCTGGCGAATCATCTCCGAGAAGAGAGCTTCCTTGTTGGGGAAGTAGAGATAGATGGTTCCCTTGGAGACGCCGGCGCGACGCGCGATGTCCTCGAGGCGCGCTTCGGCGAGCCCGTGCTCGCTGAAGACCTCGAGGGCAGCCTCGACGATCTGGCGGGGTCGCTCCTCAGGGAGCCGGCGCCAGCGTGGCTCGGTTGTGTGAGGGTGAGTGGTCACGGCGAAATAACCTACTAGTCAGTCACTAAGTTCCACAAATGAATGGTGCCTATTTGGATCATCGCGATTACTGACGGGTTAGTAAGTTAAGCCATCGAAAATCTCTCGCAACTAGCCTTATGGTCACTTAAGCCAACGATCTGCCGGGAAAATGCTTCGAGTAGGGCGCCGGCAGTAACTGACAAGAACTCGACACTTGGGCGCCTCAGCCTGCCTTACTTCGGCGCCTCCGCCTTTGCGCCCTCGAGGCGCGCGTAGTGCGCGTTCGTGAGATACACGATCGTCGACAGCGCGATCAGAAGCGTCACCGCGCCCACGATCAAACCCGTGAATCCAGCAGTCTTGTCTTCCGGATACGGCGGTGCCATGCGTCGTCGTCCTCCGCAATTGGCGCTCGGGCCTCAGGCCACGCGCACCGTGGTCATCGAGTCGTTCTGCCGAATCTGCTTCATCACGTCCAACCCACCCGTCACCCGGCCGAACACCGTGTGGACGCCGTTCAGGTGCTTCGTGTTCTGCTCGTTGAGCACCATGAAGAACTGGCTCCCGCCAGTGTCCTTCCCCGCGTGGGCCATCGAGAGTGCTCCCACGAGATGGGTGCGCGGATTGTCTTTCGTTTCACACTTGATGGTGTAGCCCGGGCCGCCGGTACCCACGCGCCGATCGCCGGCGGGCAGGTCACGCGACAATGGATCGCCCCCCTGCACGACGAAGTCGGGAATGACCCGGTGGAAGCGGACACCGTCGTAGAACCCCTTGTTGGCGAGCTTCTCGAAGTTCGCCACGGTGTTCGGTGCATCCTCGTCGTAGAGCTCAGCGATGATCGTGCCGCGCGACGTCTCGAAGGTGGCAGTCTTCATGGCAAAAACGAAGGGGGAATGTCGAAGTGCGAAGCGTGAGAATGTAGCGCGCCAGAGCGGACCACCCAAGGCCCCGGGCGCACTCGCCCGAGATGCGAACCGGTTCGGGGCGCGCTCACTCGCTCGAGGCGCGCTCCATCCCCAGAGCGTAGATGATCTTCCACTCCCCGGCCGTCACCGGCTGCACCGACATCCGGTTCCCCTTCCTGAGGAGCGCCATCTTCTCGAGCCCTCGTACGGTGCGGAGCTCGGGGAGGGTGACCGGGCGGCCCAGCCTTTCGATCGCCTGGACATCTACCATGTACCAGAGCGGGCGCTCCGGATTGCTCTTCGGATCGTAGTGGTCGGACTTCCGGTCGAATTGGGTGTCGTCCGGATAGCCTTCGCGCACGACCTCGCACACGCCAATCACCGCCGGTGGCTCGGCGCTCGAGTGGTAGAAGAAGACCCGGTCCCCCTTCTTGATCTCGTAGCGGAGGAGGTTGCGCGCCTGAAAGTTGCGCACGCCGTCCCACTTGGTCGTCCGGTGCGGCAGCTTCCAGAGGTCGTCCCAGGAGAAGGTGCTCGGCTCACTCTTCATGAGCCAGTGACGGAGCGCGTCGCTCATGGCACTCTCGCGGATGGACAGAGGTCGACGAGCACGCACTCGCCGCACTTGGGCAGCCGGGCGTCGCAGATGCGTCGGCCGTGCTCGATGAAGAGGTGGGCGAGCAGCGTCCACTGCTCGGGCGGAAAAAGTCGCATCAGGTCCTGCTCGATCTTCACGGGATCGCCCTGCCGGGTGAGGCCCAGGCGCTGCGAAAGCCGCGTCACGTGCGTGTCGACGACAATGCCATCGTTTCGGCCGAAGGCGTTGCCGAGGACGACGTTCGCGGTCTTCCGACCCACCCCCGGGAGGTGCACCAGCTCCTCCATCGTCTGCGGGATCGCGCCGTTGTGGTTGGCGACGACGGCGCGCGCCATCCCGATGAGGCTCTTCGCCTTGTTGCGGAAGAAGCCGGTGCTCTTGATGAGCTGTTCCAGCTCACCGCGATCGGCGGCGGCGAGGGTTGCGGGATCCGGATAGCGGGCGAAAAGCGAGGGCGTGACCACGTTGACGCGGGCGTCGGTGCATTGCGCGCTGAGGATCGTCGCGACGAGCAGTTGGTAGGCGTTGGTGTGATTGAGTGCCGTGTGCGCGTCCGGATATGCGGCGCGGAGACGGCGAAAGATCTCGGCGGCGTTCTCGGGAGTCGCGCGGCCGCGACGGGATGGCGTGCCTGGGCGGGATCGGGTTTGGCGCGACACCGCGCTGCGCGCCCCCGCCGGCCTCCCGCCGCCAGCTTTCTTCGCCGCGCGCTGGGAGGCGGCGTGCCTCGTGGAGGCGCGCTTCATTGCCGCGGGCTTCGATGCCGCGCGCTTCGACCGGCCCGGGGTCATGCCGCCCGCCGCCGCCGCGCCCGCGCCGTCACCACGTCGGCGCTCATCGCGTTCAGCACGTCGGCCGGCTCCAACCACCCCTTGCGCGCGATGCCGATCCCGAGCTCGACGTTGTCGAGGCCGGCCGTCGAGTGAGCATCGGGGCCGATCTCGATCGAGCAGCCAAGTCGCTTTGCTTCCAGACAGAGCCGCCAGTCGAGATCGAGCCGGTGCGGGTCGGCGTTGAGCTCGACCGCGACTCCCACGGCAGCGGCCTTGGAGAGCACGGCCTCCATGTCGATCGCGTACGGCTCGCGAGTGAGAAGCAGCCGCCCGGTCGGGTGTCCGAGGATCGTGACGTGCGGATCGTCGAGGGCGCGCAGCACGCGCTCCGTCATCGCCGTCGCATCCAGCGCGAATCGAGAATGCACCGATGCGATCACGTAGTCGAACCGATCGAGCATCGACGACTCGTAGTCGACGCGGCCGTCGATCAGAATGTCGGCCTCGATTCCCTTCAGCACCCGAAATCCGGCCAGCTCTTCGTTGACGCGGTCGATTTCCTCGTGCTGCGACATCACCGTTTCGGGGGAGAGTCCGCCGGCGTAGAGCGCCGACTGCGAGTGGTCCGACACCCCGAGGTAGCTCCAGCCCCGCGCGCGCGCGGCCGCGGCCATCTCGCCGATGGTCGACGTGCCGTCGGAGTACTGGGAGTGGCAGTGCAGCACACCCTGGAGATCACGGGTCGTGATGAGCGATGGAAGCGATCGGGCGGCGGCCGCTTGCACCTCGCCGTATCCCTCCCGCAGCTCCGGCTCGACGTAGGCCAGTCCGAGGGCCGCGTAGAGCGCCGGCTCGTCAGGCACCGGCACCCGCTCGCCCGTCGGGCCGAGCAGCCGGTCGTCGGCGACAGTGAGGCCGCATGCCGCCGCCCGTGCGGTCATCTCACGCTCATGCTCGACGCTGCCGGTCGCCCGCCAGAGGGCGACCGCGAACCGATCGGGCTCGACGCAGTGGAGGTGCAGGAGCGTGCCGTCGACGTAGCGGATGTTGACGGTGCGGGTTCCCGCGCCGATGGCGTCGCGCACCCCCGGGGCATGGACGAAGGCTGTGGCCACGCTCTCGGGCCGCTCCCGGCAGGCGGCGACGATGTCGACGTCGCGGATGATCTCGTTGCGCCGGCGAATCGAGCCGGCGATCTCCGCGCGCTCGACGCCCGGATGGGCGTTGACTGCCGAGAGCAGCCGCCGCGCCTCCGCCAAAGCTCGAGGGTAGAGAACGAACGGTGTCGTCTCGCGCAGAAAGGCGATCCCGCGGGCGATCTTCTCCGCCATCCGCGGTCCGAATCGCGGAAGGCGGGCGACGCGGCCATCGCGAACCGCCTCCTCCAACTCGTGCACCGTGTCGATATCGAGGCCCTCGTGGATCGCCCGGATCTTGGCGGTGCCGAGGCCGGGGATGCGGAGCATCTCGACGAGCCCCTCCGGAGTGTCCTCCGAGAGCTGCTGCAGGTAGCTCGACTCGCCCGCTTGCGCGAGCTCAGTGAGGACGGAGAGCGTGACCGGTCCGATGCCGCGCACCTGCGCGAGCGAGCCGTCCTGCAGGGCAGGGCGCAGGTCGGTCGCGTCGAGGGCGGCTACCGCGCGAGCGGCGTTGCGGAAGGCCGACGCCTTGAAGCGAGACTGCTCGTGCAGCTCGAGGAGGTCGGCGATCCGATTGAGTGTGTGGGCCGCTGTGCGCGTGTCCATGGTGGCGCCGTCTTAGGCGTTCACGGCACCGTCACGTCGGCGGCCGGCGGCGCGCCGGGCACGAACTGAATCTCCATCGACTCGCCCGGTCCGAGCGCCCGCCACCTCCCTCGCAGCGTGGCGACTGTCGCCAGGATCGTTTCGAGCTCGCGTTCGGTGATGCGGCGGGCGAAGCCCACGGGCTTGTCGAGCATGCCGGCGTCGATGAAGTCATTCACCTCCTCCACCGACAGCGGCCCACCCGGCGTGTCGAAGCGCTGGATGGCCGACACGGCCATCTCCGTCCACACCCCCTCCGGCGGAAGGCGCCGGCTGGCACCCGGCTCGGCGAAGGTGGAGATGTGCCACCCCTCGGCGATCAGCCCGTAGAAGGCGCGATCGAGTCCGAGAGTCGACTCCACGGCCAGGTGGGTGAGATCGTGAACCGGGAAGAACGGATTGAGGCGTGTCCACGTCGACGATCCATCCGACCGGACGCAGGTGAGAAGATCCTTCGCATCCCGCCCTCTCGTCAGGCGGACGGTCAACACGGGGGAGTCTCCGCGCGCGCCGTCAGGGCGCGGCACGGCCAAATGTGTCGCAGGCGTCGGTGCGTCCGCTCTCGAAGCCGCGGCGGAACCAGGCGACGCGCTGCGCCGACGTTCCGTGAGTGAACGACTCCGGATGCACGCCCCCCGTCTGCGCCTTCTGGATCCGATCGTCGCCGACGGCGGCCGCGGCACCCAGCGCCGACTCCACGTCGCCCTTCTCGAGGAGCTGCCGCTGATCGGTGGAGTGGGCCCAGACCCCGGCGAAGCAGTCCGCTTGCAGCTCGAGCTCCACCGACAGCTCGTTGGCCGCCTCGGGATGACTGTCCTGAAGCCGGCGTACGCGGGCATCGGTGCCGAGCAGCGACTGAACGTGATGCCCGAGCTCGTGCGTGACGACGTACGCCTGCGCGAATTCACCCGGGGCGCCGAAGCGCTGCTCGAGCTCCTGGAAGAAGCCGAGGTCGAGATAGACCTTGTGGTCGACCGGGCAGTAGAAGGGCCCCATCGCCGCCTGCGCGAACCCGCACCCCGATTGGATGGCGCCGCGGAAGAGGACGAGCTTCGCGTCGCGGTAGGGTGTGCCATCCTGTGGCAGGATCTGCGACCAGGCGTGCTGCGCGTCATCGAGCACGAACGACACAAACTGCACCTCGCGATCCTCTTCCGGCGTCGACTTCACCGGCACGGTGGGGGCACCGGTGCCGGGATCCCCGACGGGGGCGCCGCCGCCACCACCGCCGAGAAGGCTGAAGAAGTCCTGCCGGAAGACGAGGCTCAGGACGAGGAGGATGAGGAACCCCCCTAGCCCGAGGCCACGGCCGCCGATCATCCCTCCTCCGCCGGACGAGCCGCGCTCGTCCTCGATATTCTGGCTTTCACCACCAGGCGTCCAACGCACGGCTCACTCCTCACTTCGCGTATCTCGGCAACGGCTGGCGCGCCGATCCTGTTCCGTCCGACGATACGTCGCCTCAGGGGGTGAGGAAAGGGGGCGACGCGACAGCGAAGTCAGCGGCCGGCGCCGTCAGCGTGCGCGGCGCCAGGCGAAGCGGAGTCCCGACCAGGTCGCGTCAATCGCGCAGACTTTGTGGTCGACCAGGCCGAGCGGGAGGGCCGCATCACGAATCGCGTCCTCGGTGAGGTCCGTCGCCACGGCCGACGCGCGCTTCGGCCACGCGATCCAGAGACCTCCGACCTCGATCAGGCGCGCGACCGCGGGCAATCGGCGCTCGAGCTCTGTCGCCTTCGTGACGAACCAGATCACGATGTCGGCCTTCCCCCTACCCTCACGCCTCAGAGTCGCACCGGGCGGGAGCGTCCCCAAGGTCCGCTCGAACGCCTCGGGCGCGCCGAGGAGGGCGACACACGCGCCGTCGCGAATCCCGAGCTTCTTCGGCAGTGGCGTCCCCGAGTATCCGGCGGGCGATCCCACAGTCACTGGCGAATCAGAGTCATTGTGTCGTTGGCAGCGCCAATGTGTCCCTTGAGCGCGTTCCCCGCCTGGGCTCCAAAAAAGGCGACCACGGAGTAGCCGGACACCGGCGGCATCGTGATGTCGAACGAGACGTTGTTGGCGAAGTCCGTGCCGGCGAGAGGAAGGTCGCTCCCCGTCCACGAGCTCGCCGCCACGGTGACGCTGGCGGTCCCAGTCAGCGTCTCGTTGGTCTGGGTCAGGTGGAGCGAGACGTTGCTGAACTCGGAGTTCGATCCCGTCCAGGTGCCGGTGAGCGTCCCTCCGTTCACCGATGAGTTGCAGCCGAGGACGACCAGGACGAGCGCCGCGATGGCGCCGGGCGCCCGCCAGGCGGGCGCGAGGCGGGGCTCCTGCGGCCGGCAGATAGACCAGGTCATTCGCGCCCTCCTTGAGAATGGGCACCGTCGATGATGAGTGGTGGACAGAGCCGGGGCAAGCATGATGAGCGGACCTTCACCGCCTAACGACTACTGTCCGATGCCGCTCGGCTGTCAAAAAATGTCCACCTCGACGGAGGGAAGGGCGCTCGCCTCTCCGCCCGGAGTCGCCTCACGCAGGCGAAGGTCGGTGGTGCGGGTGTCGAGGACGTGGAGCGCTCGAACGACGAGGGCGGTGAGCTCGTCCGCCGTCACGATCGCGCGATAGCCCTTGCGTTCGCCTCCCGGGAGGGCGTTGGCGAAGGGCGGCCCGTCGCCGCGCCAGGGAGGCGATGCGAAGCGCGACTCCTCGCCGCGGCGCACGACCAAGCGAGCGGGGATGAGGGAGATACCTGGGCGCTCTGGCCGCAGTCCGAGCACCATGAGGGCTCGAAGCTCGATCGCCCCTTCCCGCCCCGTTCCCAGATCGCGGGTGGCGACGAAGATACCATCGACGGGCTCGAAGGGCGCATGAGGCGACACGCGCGACCAGAAGCGTTGGTAGGGAAGCTGCAGATACGACGACGGCGGAGCGGCGAGCGCCCAGTCGGCCATGGCGTACGATGGCTGGGCGAGCAGCGACACTGTTCGCTCGCTCAGCAGGTACAGGCGCCGGCCGGTGCTCCAGAACTCGAAGCCGTGGAAGAGGAGCTCGCCGAACTCGTCGATCGCCTCGGGGGGAGTGTCCTCTCCGACCCACTGCTCGAGCACCCCTGCCGTCGCGCCCAGCAGAAGAATCTGATCGCGGTCGCTGGCATCGACTCGTCGCTCCTCGGCCTCGGCGCGAATGGCCGGGAAGTCTCGCCCTTCGAGCGGGTGCAGGAGGAGCTCGTACGGCGTCAGTCGCGCGATCATGCCGGAGGCGCGGTCAAAGCGGCGGATTCGGCGAGCGTGCGAGCGCGAGTTAGCGCCCGACGTGCCGCTAGGGCTCCTCGATTCCGGCCACGTCGCGCAGACGCCGGATCAGCTCGTGCATCTGGTGCTCGGTGACGTCGATCTCCTGTGCCGCCCCCTCGAGATCGATCAACCCGGCGCGCATCGAGATGGCGACTTGATTGAGGTAACGCACCTTGCGTAGGAACTCCTCGATCACCGCCCGGAGCGAGAGATAGCGCCGTTTGTTCGCCGCCGCACGCTTGTACCGCGCCAGCATCTCGTCGGCGGTCAGCTCGCGGGCGATGGCCACGACTTCGTCACGCGTTCTCCCGGGAATCACCCCGCGATCGGGCAGCCCGTCATCGTCCCACTCTTCCTCGGAGAACCAGAGGCGGCCTGTGTACTCGATCCCGTCGTAGGACACCACCACCGATACGTTGAACCGGCGTCCACCGACCGACACCGTGCCGATGTGAGGCTGAATCGTCCGTTCCGGCTGTGACATGATCGCTCGCGGAGGGTTCCGGGTGAACGAGCTCAGATCACGCGTTCGGTGCGGTCGAGGAATCGGCTGATCGCATCGAACAGCGGGGTCGCCGCTTCAACGTACGGCACATGCCCGCTCCCGTCGAGCACTACCAACTCGCCGCGCGGGAGCGCGCGCGCGATGGCGGTCGACGAGGCGAGCGGGATCGGGTCGTCGCGTCCATGGATGACGAGGGTCGGAGCCGGGATCTTCTCGAGGTCGGCGATGAGATCGAAGTCACCGAGGCTCTCCCACACACTTTTCTGCACGCGTCCGGTGACGCGAAAGGGCGTCAGCTGGTGTGCACGCTGCGGGTCGGCGAAATACCCCGCGACGCTCAGCTCGAAGAGGCGTTGGCGGTACGCGGCGGGATCGCTCTCGCGCATCCCGGACGTGGTGAGGGCGGCCCGATCCTGTGCGATGACGTCGAGCTGCTGGCGCCGTGAGAGCTCGAGCTCGAAGGAATCGCGCCAGCGCCGTGTCGCCGGCGCGGGATCGACGAGCACCATGCGCGCGGGTCGGGGCACGTCGCGCTCGCGCTGCGCCCAGTCGGCGTAGAGCAGCGCGAGCAAGCCCCCCCACGAGTAGCCGATGAGGGAGAGCGGGCCGCGGGCGAACTCCCGCGCGACGGCAGCAAGGTCCTCGACATGAGTGCGCCAGGTGATCGGCGCGCGATCGTCGGTCCGCGACCGCCCGCCACCGCGCTGGTCGTAGAAGAAGAGCTCCCATCGATTCGCGAGCGCGAGAAATTGAGGGAGAAGATAGTCGTGGTGCGCGCCCGGTCCGCCATGAAGGACGAAGAGGCGCGCGGCGGTCGAGGGACCGTACAGCGCCCAATAGAGGGGGGAGGCGGTGGTCGTGCTGTAGCCCGACTCGCGTGGGGCGGGGATGCTCAAGGGAGCGTCGACGCTCTGCCTCGTCAGGTTCCGCGCGTCCCGAGAGTGGCCGTCAGCGTCACCCGCTCGCCGTTGCGAAGCACCACGATCTGCACGACGTCACCGGGGCGATGGGCCTTGAGGGCATCGCTGTATTGATAGAGGTCGCCCACCGGCACCCCGCCGAATTCCACGATCACGTCGCCCGTCTTGGCGCCCGCCTTGTCGGCCGGGGAGCCCGGCGTGACGCCCGCCAACCGCACTCCCTGAACGTCCGTGGCGCCCATGTCGGGAACGGAGCCGAAGTACGCGCCGTTCCCGGCACCCGAACCCATCGTGGGCGCTCCGACCGGCGAGCGGAAGAAGGTCAGTCGCTCGGGCCTGTCGGCGATGTCCCGCGCGATGCGCTCGGCATAGTCCACCACACGTCCTTCCCCCGGGACGTTGATCTTCGAGGCCACGTCGGTGGAGCGATGGTAATCCTCGTGGATGTCGGTGAAGAATTGGAGAACGGGGACGTTGCGAGCGTAGAACGACGCGTGATCCGACGGGCCGAAGCCGTCGCCGATCGCCTTGAGCGCGAACGGACCCGGCGGCGGCGTGTTGGCGCTGTCGACGATCGCGCGCAGCTCGGTGGCGGTCGTCACGCCATAGACGAGGAGATGATTGTCGCGCAGCCGGCCGACCATGTCGAAGTTGAGCATCGCCACCATCTGTTCTACGGGGACCGGCGGGTGCTCGAGGAAGTACTGCGACCCGAGCACGCCGAGCTCCTCGCCGCTGAAGTTCACGAAGACGAGTGACCGGCGGGTGGGGCGGGCGGTGAAGATGCGAGCGAGTTCGATCACGGCGGCGGTGCCGGAGGCGTTGTCATCGGCGCCCGGCCGGATGGCCGTGCCGCTGTCCGGATCGAGGGCGTTGAGCGACGAGCGGCCGAGGTGGTCGAAGTGGGCGCCGATCACGACGAACTGGCCGCGGAGCGCCGAGTCGGTTCCTCGCGCAATGGCGTAGACGTTCTGCGTCTGGAGCTCGGCCGGGAGTCCGGCCCGCTGCGCGGCCACCGATCGCGCGACGAACTTCTGCTCGACTGGTGCGAGTCCGAGCGATGCGTACTGACGCGCGATGTACGCTGCGGCGCTGTCATTGCCGGGCGTTCCGGTGCCTCGCCCCTCGAGGGCGTTGCTCGCGAGATACGCGATGTCGCGGCGAATAGCGGCGCTATCGGTGGCCCCCGATCGCGACACCGGACCGGGCTGGCCCGAGTGGCAGGCACTGACCGTCAAGACAGCCGCCACGGCGCCGGCCAGAGCCGGGAATGGGCGAGGGAGCAACATCGATTCGTTCAGCGAGGAGGGGTGTGACGGGGCACCGGAATGGTACCCGGCCACGCGGCTCCTGACCAGCGGAGGAATGCCCTCGCTGGGGCCCCGGCGTGCGCGCCCGGGGCGTGACGATCGTGGGTGGTCAGGTGTCGAGTAATCGAGGCACTCTACCCTCGATGGTGCCCGGCGCCATGGCGCGCCGCCAGCGATCCTCGAAGCGCACGGCCCCCTGCACGCCTGCATGAACAACTCGCTCACCGTCAGTCGACATTTTGCCCGTCTCGTCTGGCTCCTCTTGAACGACGCCGGGGCCTTCGACGCGCAGATCGCCACCCTGCAATCGCTGGTGCGGGTGACCGCGACTGCCGGGCCCGTGCGTCTCCAGGCCGACGCGTGGAAGGTCCTCGCCGACGGATCACCTGTTCCAGAGCACTTCAAGGGAGCGCAGGACCTCACGGCGCAGCTGATCGGCCACTCCATCACCGAGCTGGTGATCGAGCAGGGCGCGACGCCGGCGGATCTCATGTGTGCAGCGAAGATCGTGGCCAGCGAGCCGGTGCCGGGTGACGGCGGACGCGCGGTGCTGGAACGCCTCTCCTCGGTGGGAGTCCTCACCATTCAGGCTCACGTCGCCGGCGCTCCGGCCCCGCAGAACGAAGAGCCGCTCACGGAGTCGCACATGGACGACTTCGTGATCGAGAACGCGGACGCTCTTACGTTCGTGGCGCCGATCGAAGCGCAGGCCGAGATGGTGCAGACGGGGGCCCCGTATTGGGACGGGACCAATCAGGCGCAGGATGATGGGATGCACTCGGAGGAGCAGAGGGTCGACGAGCTCTTCGCCTCCTTCGCCGAGCTGGTGGCGGTCCCCCCGGCCACGTCGAAGCAGCTCTCCGGCCTCGATCGTGCGAAGACGGCGTCCGAAGCGGCTCGCCAGTTGGAGATGATCACCAAGCACGTCACCGACTCGTCGCGAAAGGGGCGCGCCGACATTGCAGCCGATGTCTTCTTCGCCGTGGCGGTGCGTGAGCGGGCAGCGACCGATCCCGCGATCCGCCGGGAGTACGAGGCCGCGATCCGGCGCCTGGCGAGCCGTCCCGTTCTCAAGAGCGTGGTCGAGCTCCTGACGAGGCAGTCGGAGAACTACGAGCAGTACATGGCGGTGCTGGTGCGGGCGGGAGAGCCGGGAGTCGAAGCGCTGGTGGACGCCCTCATCTCCGCACCGACGCTGGCCGACCGTCGGGTGTACTACGACGCGCTCCTCCAGCTGCGCACCGGCGTTCGCACGCTCATCCACATGCTGGGCGACCCGCGCTGGTACGTGGCGAGAAATGCCGTGGAGCTCCTCGGCGAGCTGCGGGTGAACGAAGCCGAGAACGAGCTGACGCGGATGCTCGAGCATCGCGACGACCGTGTGCGACTGGCATCGGCGGGCGCGCTGGCCAAGCTGGGAGGGAGCGCGGCCGCCAAAGGCGTGCTCGGGGTTCTGCGCGATGCCTCGCCCGAGGCCCGGGAGCGGGCGCTCGAAGCTCTCGACACGAATCGCGATGGCTCAGTGAGCTCGCTCATGCGCGCGATCGACAAGGAGGAGGACCCACGCGTCCTCACGGCGATGATCGCCGCCCTCGGCCAGCTCGGCACGGAGGAGGCGGTATCGAAGCTCTCCGATGTCGCGCGCACCGAACGCAGCCTGCTGGCTCGGCGCCGGGCCACGCCGATCAGGGTGGCGGCTGTCCACGCCCTCGGCGAAGCGCAAACGGCCACCGCCCACGCGCAGCTGCAGCTGCTCCTGCGCGACAAGGAGAAGCTGATCCGCGGTGCGGCGTCATGGGTTCTGTTGGCGCGACGTCGCGACGCCAAACCGACCGCCGCCGGCGCTCGCGCGGCGGAGGCGGCCCGAACGCCGTCGCGCGCGCGCGGCCCTCTGCCGTCAGCGCCGCTTCCCGACGATTTCGACCTGGGCTGACCCGCTGCCTAACGCGCCGTGAAGTCGACGGTGCGGTCGACCCTGCGGCACGCCTCGGCCACGAGCGCCGCTGTTCGGTCGAGATCCTCCAGACTCACCATCTCGTTCGGCGAGTGCATGTAGCGGTTCGGGATGCTGACCAGAGCGGTCGCGATCCCCTCGCCGGCCACGTGAATGGCGTCGGCGTCCGTAGACGTGTCGCGACCCGCCGCCTGTAGGGTGTAGGGGATCGAGAGCTCGTCGGCGGCGGCCCGCAGCAGACGCAGAACGACCGGCGAGATGATCGACCCGCGGGTCAGCACCGGCCCGCTCCCCATGGCGTGCTCGCCGAGCTCCTTCTTTTCGATTCCCGGGTGATCGGTGGCGAAAGTGACGTCGACGACGATCGCCATCTGCGCGCCAACGGCATTGGCGCAGACGAGCGCACCCCCGCCGCGCCAGGCGATCTCCTCCTGGGTCGTCGCCGCCGCCACCACCTTGGAGCTTCCCGGCCGCTCGCTGTAGCGCCGCAGCGCCTCCAGGACGACGAACGCCCCTACGCGATCGTCGATCGACCGCGACACCAGGCGCCCGTTCGGAAGATCGATCGATTTGGAATCGATGACTCCCGCATCGCCCACACTGAGTCGCGTGCTCGCGTCAGCCCGCGTCGTCGCTCCGATGTCGACCCAGAGGTCGGTGATCTTCGACGCTTTCTCGCGATCCTCCGCCTTCATCAGGTGGATCGGCTTCTTCCCGACGACACCCGTCACATCGCCTTGGGCGCCGAGAAAGCGGATGCGCTGGCCGACGAGTACCTGCGGGTCCCATCCCCCGATGGCGGCGATGTGGACGTACCCGTCGTCGTCGATGTGCTGCACGATCACGCCGATCTCGTCGATGTGTCCCGTCAGCATGATCGTCGGCGCGCCCTTCGGGTTGACCGTCGCCATGCTGTTGCCGTGCACATCGGCGGTGACGGTGGCGAAGGAGGATGCCTGTTCGCGCCACACGCGGGCGGGAGCCGCCTCGAAGCCGGACGGCCCGGGGGTGTCGAGGAGGCGCTTGAGGAAGGAGAGCGAGGCGTCGGTGAGCATGTCGCGCGATGCGGAGGTTGAACGGGTCTAGGCCGCCGGCACGGGGCGGGCGTGATCGGAGTCGGGAGTCGGAAAGAGTGTCGGGTGGAATATCCGCGCCAGCGTCTCCACCCCCAGCGAGAGCCGCGGCCCGGGACGGCTGAGCAGCGCGTTCGAGTCGAGAACCCAGAGGGATGTCTGCCGGAGCCATCCCCACTGATCGTTGCACAGGAGCGCGCGAGCGGCGGCGACCGCGCGCTCGGCATCGTATCCGCAGGGAGCAACGATCACGATCTCCGGCGCCGCCTTCCGAAATTCGCCGACGGTTGCCACCCGCGACCGCTCGCCGGAGCGACCGAGGACATCCCTTCCGCCGGCACGCCTGATCATCTCCGGCACCCAGTGCCCGGCCGTGTATGGCGGATCTGTCCATTCGAGGATCGCGACCCTCGGCCGCGGAGCGCCGCTCGCCGTCAACGTCTGGTGGATCTCCTGCATGCGCGAGTCCATCGCCGACCGCACGGACCGGCCCATTTCCGCCGCATCGAGCGCATCGGCCACTCGCGCGATGTCATCTCCGACCTCGCCGAGCGTCGTTGCGCCCAGCGTCACGACGCGGGGCCTGCTCGGCAGTCGCTCGGCGAGCGCGCAGACATCGCGCTCGCGTACGGCGCAGACGTCGCATACGGCCTGAGTGAAGATGAGCGATGGGGCGAGATCCGTGATCCGCTCATCATCGAGCGTCGCGAGCGGCTCGCTCCGGTCAGCGGCCGTTCGTACCGCCAAGTCGATGTCGGCCGCCGTCTCCGTGCCGTGCAGCGCGGAGCGGGTGACACGCGGAAGGTGCGCGATCGATGTCGGGTAGTCGCATTCGTGCGAGATGCCGACGAGACGATCGGCCATCCCGAGCGCCGCCACGATCTCGGTGGCCGCGGGGAGGAGCGACACCACGCGGATCACGGTGCCCGGAGGGGAAGCAGAATGAGGGCGAGAACGAGAAAGAGCAGCCCTTCGACGAACGAGCGCGGGTCCCCGAAGGCGAAGTAGCGCACGGCGCCGAAGAGAGCCACACCCTCGCCGATCGCCCAGCCCAGGGTGAGCCAAGGAGCGCGCTTGGCGAGCACGGGCTGGCGGCCGACGCGTGACCGAATCGCCAGGATCGCCGCCAAGCCCAGCGGCCAGATCAGGTACCCGATCGTCCGGAATGTCGTCTCCGACGCGGCCGGCGGTGGCAGGCGGCCCTGTCGCTGGAGCCAGAAGGTGACGCCGCCGAAAAGGAGCACGCCGAGGACATAGGAAATGCGCGTCATCGCCAGCGTGCGCAGGCGGACGGCATCGTCGATCAGCGGACGGCCGCTCACTGCTTGGCTCCGGGCGCAGGGGAGGCTTGCTCATAAACCGGGGTGCCGCCGATGAATGTCGCGACGACGCGCGTCGCCAGGATCTGCTCTGGCGCCACCCGCATGATGTCCTGGTCGAGCACGACGAAGTCGGCGTACTTCCCGGCGGAGAGCGAACCCATGACGCCCTCGGCGAACGCCGCGTACGCGGGCCAGAGCGTCATCGCCAGGAGAGCCTCGTCGCGTGTCATGCGCTCCCCGGGACGCCATCCTCCCGGCGGCCAGTTCCGCGCATCCTGGCGGGTGATCGCCGCGTGGAAGGAGAGGAGGGGGTTCACCTGCTCCACGGGGAAGTCGCTCCCGTTGGGGATGATGACTCCCGTCTCGAGGAGCGAGCGCCAGGCGTAGGCGCCGTAGAGGCGGTCGCTGCCCAGGCGGCTCCCGGCCCAGTACATGTCACTTGCCTGATGCACCGTCTGCATCGACGGAATGACGCCGAGCTGCGCGAAGCGGGGGATGTCGGCGTGATTCAGGATCTGCGCGTGCTCGATGCGGAAGCGATGGTCGGCGACCGGGACGTCGCGGAGGGCCGCCTCGTAGGCGTCGAGCGCGACGCGATTCCCCCGGTCGCCGATGGCGTGCGTGCACACCTGGAATCCGCTCCTGAGCGCGGCCACGGCCACGCTACGCAGATGATCGGGGGTGGAGACGAGGAGGCCCGAGTTTCCGGGGTCGTCGCTGTACGGCTCGAGGAGCGCCGCGCCGCGCGAGCCGAGCGCGCCGTCCGCGTAGAGCTTGACGCTTCGAACCCAGAGGTGCCCATCGTACATCGCGCTCTGCGGTCCCCGCTGGAAAAAGTACGCGAGATCCGCCGAGTCGTCGGCGATCATCACGTACGCGCGCAGGGAGAGCGCCGACGTACGCGCGAGGTCGTCGTAGAGCTCGATCGTCTTCCGCGACTCGCCGGCGTCGTGTACGCTCACGAGCCCCCACGAGTTCGCGTAGGCGACGGCCTTGAGGAGGGCGGTGCGGCTCTCCTCAGGGGTTGGCGGCGGGATCGCCTGCCTGACGAGTCCTTGCGCGCGATCGATGAAGACACCGGTCGGCTCCCCCTTGGCAGTGCGGAGGACGCGCCCGCCGTCCGGATCCTTGACCCCGGTCCCGATCTTGGCCGCCGCCATGGCCCGCGCATTCGCCAGGAGGGCATGTCCATCGATCCTCGTCAGAACGACGGGATGGTCGGGGACCGCTTTCGAGAGCGCGTCGTGCGTCGGAAAGTGCGTATCGGGCCATCGATTCTGATCCCATCCATGGCCGAGGATCCACTCCCCCGGCCGAGCTGTCTTGGCGCGCGCCACGACCCGGGCAATCACCTCGTCGTAGGAGCTGGCTCCCACCAGGTCCACCTGCTGGAGCGCGAAGCCGAGGCCCATCATGTGACCGTGCGCATCGGCGAGGCCGGGGATGACGGTGCGGCCGGCGAAGTCGCGAACGCGGGTGGCGCTCCCCTTGAAGACGAGGGCCTGCTGCTCCGATCCGGCGAAGACCACTTTCCCCGCTCTGATGGCCACCGCCCCGACCACCGGGTGGGTCGGGTCAACGGTATAGATGCGGTCGGCGGTCACGATCAGGTCGGCGGGCTCGGGCGCCGGCGCATGCGCCGAGAGGACGCCGGCGCACGCGATCAGCATCGCCGTGCGCGAGGCGAACGCGGCGCCACGCCGGCCGGCGGGCGATCGCCGGAGCCGATAGCTCATGTTAGGCACTTTCATCATGAGTCGTGCCGGCTGCGCTCCGACCGACGCGGAAAAGGGGGAGGCCGATGCCGACGGCGTAGATCGCGACGGCGATCAATCCGCTGGCGGCGACGATGCCGAACGATCCGCCGACGTCGATCACCGAGTCGATCCCCTTGGCCTGCAGCGCCGCGATCAGAACACCCATGATGGCGCCGCCGGCGATGAGCCCAGACGAGAAGAGAACGCCGGGCCCGGAATCGGCCGCCGGCCCCTCGCGCTGCTCCGACGGGAGGCGACGCTCGACGAGCCATCGGATGGCACCGCCGACGAACATCGTCGCCGATGTCGAGATCGGGAGATACACGCCGACGGAAATGGGGAGGGAGGGGAGTCCGAGCACCTCCATGGCGATCGCGAGGAAGGCGCCGATGAGGATGAGTCCCCAGGGGAGCTTCCGCGTCAGGATGCCGTCCACCACCAGCGCCATGATCTGCGCCTTCGGCGAATCGAGCTTGTCTTTCTCACGCCCATCGTAGTTCTTCCGCTCGCGGCCGCCGATTCCCGGATCGACGAGATAGTGAATCGCGCCTGTCTGGTCGACGAGGTAGGTTCCCGCCGGCGCGCCTCCGGTCTCCTCGTACAGGTGTCCCACCCTGTACCACACACCCTGCACCGAATCGCCACGTCCCGCGTCGAGAGTGGAGACGACGACACCGGGATACTGCTTGGCGACGAACGTCTCCTTGGCGTGGTTGAGGAAGCTGAGCATCCCGCCGATCAGGAGCGCCGACGTCGTCACGCCGAAGAGGAGCCCGATCTGCTGGCGCGCCGGAGTGGCCCCCACCAGGAATCCGGTTTTGAGATCTTGCGACGTAGCGCCGGCAACGGCGGCCGCGACGCACACCACACCGCCGACGGTGAGCGCGAGCACGCGATGCTCGATCCCCGTCTGTCCCGTCGCCAGGAAGAGAAGGGATGTCATGAGCACCGTGGCCACGGTCATTCCTGAAATCGGATTCGAGGACGCACCGATCTGCCCCGTAATCCGGCTCGACACGGTGACGAAGAGGAAACCGAAGAACACCGCCAGGAGCGCGCCGACCAACCCGATTCCGATCTGCGGCAGCACGATCATCGCCATGATCAGCAAGAGGACTCCGCCGCCGACGTAGAGCAGCGGCAGATCGCGATCCGTGCGCTTTCCGCTGGCATCGCGCGTCGGTCCGCGCGCCATCGAGGCCGTCCGCACCCCGCCCCGGAGCGCGGAGATGATCGTGGGAAGGGACTTGAGGAGGCTGATCAATCCAGCAGCGGTCACGGCTCCGGCGCCGATGTAGTAGACGTAGTTCGCCCGCACAGTCATCGCATCCATCTCGGCGATCCGGGTCGTGGCGGGGGGGATGATCTCGCTGAGGTGCGCTCCAAAGAGCTTGATCGCGGGAATCAAGACGAAGAACGAGAGCACGCCGCCGCCGAACAGGTAGCCCGCGATCCGTGGGCCGATGATGTAGCCGACCCCGGTCAGCTCAGGGCTGATCTCCGCGCGAATCTCGCCGAACAACTCGGTCTCGCCGCTCGGGAGAACACGCTGGAAGACCCAGCGAGGGATCTCCTGCCAGATGTGCATCCCGCTCATCAGCAGCTTGTACAACGCCGCCAGGCCGAACCCGCGGAAGACCGTTCGAGCCTGAACGCCTCCCTGCTCGCCGACGATCAGCACCTCGGCGGCAGCCGTCCCCTCCGGATACTTGAGGTTGCGATGCTCATCGACGATGAGTGGCCGACGGAGCGGAATCATCAGCAGCACGCCGAGAAGTCCGCCGACGACGGCGACCGCCGTCACGGTCGACCAGGGGAGCGCGTAGCCGAGAAGCAGCAGTGCCGGGAGAGTGAAGACGGTGCCGGCGGCAATCGACTCCCCGGCCGAGCCCGTCGTCTGGACGATGTTGTTCTGAAGGATCGTCGCCGGCTTGGCGCGAAAGGCGCGGGTGACGTACCGGAAGATGGTGATCGAGAGAACGGAGATGGGAATCGATGCGCTCACGGTGAGGCCGACCTTGAGCGCGAGGTAGACGCTCGACGCGGCGAAGACGAGGCCGAGCAGGATGCCGAGAACGATCGCGCCCGGGGTGAGCTCCGCCGGGGACTCGGATGCGGACACGAATGGAGCGGGCGCGTCGTCGATCTGCGGCAGTGGCACTATCCGCTGCGGTGCGGCCATGGCTGCCCCCGGTTCGGTCGGTCAGGAGTATACGACGTGGCGCGCTCCGGTGGAGGATGGCCGGGCGTTTCGAGCGCCATCGGGAAAAAGGCGCGCTTACTCCGCCCGAGGGCACGGGCGATATTTCGCGAGCCTTTCCTCCGGTGAAACCCGTGACCGCTCCACTCAATCGGATTCTCGTCGCCGCGGCGATCCTGCTGACCGGCCTGGCGTCGACCGAGGTTGCCGTCGCGCAGCGCCCCGGCGACGCCTTTCAGCCAGAGTCGGCTCCGATCTCGAACATCGTCTACAAGGTCAGCATCGACCCGGCGTCGGCGAGAGCCCGCCAGGTGCACGTCGCGATGTCGTTCCGCACCGCATCGGCCGATCCGGTCGTACTCTCGCTCCCCGTGTGGACGCCGGGGGCGTACGAGGTGAGCTACTTCGCGCGGTGGGTCACTGGAGTCACCGCGACCGGCGACGGAGCACCGCTCGCCTGGGAGAAGACGGACTACGATACCTGGCGCTTCCGCACGAACGGGGCACGGGAGGTGACCGTCTCGTTCGACTATCGCGCCGATACGCTCGACAATGCGATGGCCTGGTCGCGTCCCGACTTCCTGCTCTTCAACGGCACGAACTTCTTCATGTATCCGCAGGGGCGCGGCTTCGACTTTCCGGCGACGGTGAAGATCGAGGCCCCGAACGATTGGCGCGTGGTGACGGGAATGAGCCCCGGCACCGAGTCGGGCACCTTCGGCGCGAGCAACTACCACGATCTCGTGGACATGCCCTTCTTCCTCGGGAAGTTCGACCTGGACAGCGCGCGCGCCGGGTTGGGATGGCTCCGGTTCGCGTCGTATCCAGCGGGGACGATGTCCAAGGAGCAGACCGCCACCACGATGACCGCCCTGACGAAGGTCATCGCCGTCGAGTCAGCGGTATTCGGCGAGACGCCATGGAAGACGTACACGGTGATGCAGATCGCCGACTCGTCGTATGGCGGGATCTCGGGATTGGAGCACCAGAACTCGCATGTCGACGTCACCACGCCGCTCGCCATCGGCCAGCCGATCATGATGTCGATCTACGCCCACGAGATCTTCCACGCCTGGAACGTGAAGCGGCTGCGTCCCGCCGACCTCTGGCCGTACCAGTACGCGCACGAACAGCCGACGCCGTGGCTCTGGGTGAGCGAGGGGATCACCGACTACTACGCCGATCTCGCCGAGGTGCGGAGCGGGGCGGTCGATTCTGCCGGCTTCTTCGAGCTCACGGCGGGGAAGATGACGGAAATCGCCAATCTGCGGCCGGTGGCTCTCCACGACGCGTCGCTCAGCGCCTGGATCCACGTCGTCGATGGCACCGACGATTCGTACTATCCGAAGGGATCGTTGGCCGGATTGATGTTGGACATCATGATCCGCGACGCCAGCGACAACAAAGTCTCGCTCGACGACGTGATGCGGCGGCTGTACGAGGACGCGTACAAGAAGGGGCGGGGGTTCACTCCGGAACAGTGGTGGGGCGCGGTGAGCGCCGCCGCGGGCGGGCGTTCGTTCGCCGACTTCGGGGCCAAGTACGTGGATGGACGCGATCCGTACCCGTGGAGCAACCTCCTCCCCCTTGCCGGGTTCAAGCAGACCGTCGACACGACGCGTACGCCGACGCTCGGGATCACGACCACCCTCGATTCGTCAGGCATCGTGGTGAGCTCGGTGGTGGCGGGCTCGATGGCCGCCGAGGCTGGCGTGCAGCCCGGCGACCGCCTCGAGGCGGTCGGCGACGTGCAGGTATCGGACCGCAGCTTCGTGACGAGGTTCCGGGAGAAGTACAAGACGGCCGGCATGTCGGTGCCGCTCACCGTGCGGCGGGGCTCTTCGTCCGTCGTCCTCCCGGCCTCGCTGCACCTGGACGAGCGAATCGCGATCAAGGTGTCGGCCGACCCGAAGGCGACGCCGAAGGCCGCGCGGATCCGTGCCGGCATCTTGCACGGCACGGTGGGAGGGGCTCGCTAGGTCAGCGCGGGTCGGCGGTGGCGCGGTACCAGTCGACGACCGCCGAGTCGCGCTTGGCGAGATCGGCCGAGCGCTCCTTCATCGCCGCCTCCACCTCGTCGAGCTCGCGCGGAGCGCGCGAGATCCACTCGACGCCCTGCTCGGTGGCGAAGTAGTTGTCCTCGATTCTTACGCCGGTGTCCTTGAAGCGCTCGACAGTCGCACGGAGCGCGCCGAGCATGGCGCGGTTGCGCGGTGTGTCGGGGAGATTGTCGAGTGTCGTGGCGTTGATGTAGAGCCCGGGCTCGATGGTGAAGGCGCTCCCCGGGACGATCGTCCCCGGCTGATAGAGCCACGGATTCGGGTCGTGCACCTCGAGGCCGATGCCGTGCCCGAGGCCGTGCGGGTAGTAGAGCGAGAGCTGCGAGCAGCCGTTGGCGAGGCGGCGGCGACATCCCGCGCGCCCGGGATCGAAGACGGCGTTTTCCGACTCGATGAGTCCGAGGCGGGCGAGCCCCGCAGTGAGCGCCGCGTTGGCCGAATCCTCCATCGCTTGCGCCGTCCCGCCGAGGCGAGCCTGTCGCTCGGCGGCCGCTTGCGCGTCGCGCACTACTTGATAGAGCGCCCGCTGCTCCGGCGAGAAGGTGCCGCTCACGGGAATCGTCCGCGTGACGTCCGCGGCGTAGCCTCGATAGGAGGCGCCGATGTCCATGACGACGACCTCTCCCGCGCTCATGAAGCGATCGTCGGCGTTGTAGTGCAAGGCGAGCGAGTTCGGGCCGCTCCCGACGATGGTGGCGAAGGCGGGGCGATCGGCGCCATTCCGCCGGAAGGTGTATTCGAGGAGCGCCTGAACCTCGAACTCGTTCAACCCGGGGCGCACCGTGCGCATCGCCTCGCGCTGCGCCATCACGGTGATGTCGATCGCCTTGCGCAGCAGCGCCAGCTCGGCCGGGCTGTGACGGCTGCGCATGCGGTCGATGAGGCCGTTCGCGATCTCGACGACCACCTTGGGATGGCCCGCGCGGAGCTGGTCGACGTACTGGTCATCCGCCGTGCGGACCGAGCCGGTGTTCAGGACGCCGATGACGTAGAGCTTCCTCCCGCCGCGCAGAAGGGAATCGAGGGCCGGCGCCAGCTCGCTATTCGGCCGCGCGATCATCCCCGTCCGCTGGGTGACGCCGTCGGTGCCCCAGCGTGTTCCGGTCCACGTCTCCCGAGCCGGGTCACGCGGGTTCACGAACATCGTGCTCGTCGTGGCCCCGCCGCGCCTGACGATGACGAGTGTCGCGTCGGGCTCTCGGAATCCGGTGAGGTAATAGAAGCGCGGCGCCTGAACGAAGGTGAGATAGTCCTCCTCAGGCTCGCGCGCGCCCAGGGCGAGAACGATGCCATCACCGAGGCGCGTCACGACCGAGTCGCGCCTCGCGGCGTACTCGGATTCCGGTACCTGGGCGATCGCACGCTGGGACGCCGCGAGCAGCGCGGCGCCGGCGAGAAGGCGGCGAAGCACGACAAGTCCTCGAGGGAGGTTGTGGGGCCTTCAAGATAGTCGCCGTGTCGTCAGGATCGGGAGGCACGGTCGGTTCGCGTCTTGTGAAGCTGGTTCTCGTCGCCCCATGATTCCCGCACCGTCAAACCGACCGAGAGCCATGAGCGGACCAGCGACACCGGCCAAGCCGACCCCACTCTGGGAGGACTTCGTCGACATCTTCGTTTCGCCGGCGGAGGTGTTCGAGCGGCGCCAACGGGCGAGTTTTGCCCTCCCTCTCCTGATTCTGACGGTCCTGGTCGGAGCGCTCTACTTGGGGACCCGCCCGGCGCTGCAACCGGTGTTCGATGCGGTGTGGGAGAGGCAGGGGGTCCCGGCGATGATGCGCCGAAACCCGCAGATGACCGCCGATCAGATCGCCGGCGCCAAGAAGTTCCAGGAGAACATCATCTCGCCGATCGCGATCACGCTGTCGATCCCGATCTCGGTCGCGCTCACCGCCCTCGCCCTCTGGCTCCTCGGCCGCCTGGTGGACGCCAAGCAGGATCTCCGCGCGTCGTTCGTGGTGAGCACCTACTCCTACTTCCCCAAGGTCCTGGCATTCGCCGCCGCGGCGATCATTGCATCGCTCTCCGATCCGGCATCCCTCACGTCGGTCTTCTCGGCCACGCTGGGGGTGGGGCACTTCCTCAGCCCCGACACGACGTCGCCGATCGCGCTGGCCCTGCTGGGCCGGATCGAGGTCTTCATCCTCTGGACGACCGTCCTCCTGGGGATCGGGCTGCACGTGGTCGGGAAGGTGTCCATGGCCAAGGCGATGGGGGTCGCGGCCATCATCTGGGTGCTCGGCGCCTTGCCCGGCATTCTCCAGGCCCTCCAGATGTAGTCGTCAGGCAGTACGACTCGCGCGAGGTGCCTGACGAATGCGAGCGATGGTGCTCGACCATCCGCGCACGCCGCTCGTGCTCAGCGACCTCGCCGACCCCGCCCCCGGGGCGGGGCAGCTCCGGCTCCGCGTGCGCACGTGTGCGATTTGCCGGACCGATCTCCACGTGATCGATGGCGAGCTGCCCCGGCCGAAACGCCCGCTCGTGCCGGGACACGAGATCGTCGGCGTGGTGGACGCCATCGGCGACGGGGTGACCGAGGTCCGGATCGGGGAGCGCCGGGGAGTGCCATGGCTCGGCTGGACCTGCGGTGAGTGCTTCTACTGCCGGCGCGGCCAGGAGAATCTGTGCGACCGGGCGCGATTCACCGGCTACGACCTCGATGGCGGGTATGCGGAGCTGGTGGTAGCGGACGCGCGCTTCTGCTTTCCGTTGCCGGTATCGTACAGCGATGCCGAGGCGGCGCCGCTCCTCTGTGCCGGATTGATCGGTTACCGCTCGCTGCGCGCGGCCGGCGACGCCGAGCGCCTGGCGCTCTACGGCTTCGGCGCCGCCGCGCACATCGTGGCCCAGATCGCGCGGCACGAGGGACGCCGCGTCTTCGCCTTCACGCGTCCCGGCGACAGGGCGACGCAGGAATTCGCCCGGGGCCTCGGCGTCGCCTGGTCAGGTGGAACGGATCAGCAGCCGCCGGAGGAGATCGATGCGGCGATCATCTTCGCGCCGGCGGGCGAGCTCGTGCCGCTCGCGCTCCGAGCGGTGCGGAAGGCGGGCGCGGTGGTCTGTGCCGGCATCCACATGAGCGACATTCCGAGCTTCCCGTACGAGATTCTTTGGGGGGAGCGAGTGGTGCGGTCGGTCGCCAACCTGACGCGTGCCGACGGGTCCGATTTTCTCGCCCTCGCCGCCGGCGCTCCCATCCTCACCCACACCACCCTCATTCCCTTGGCCGAGGCTAACGAGGGTCTCGACATGGTGCGCCGCGGCGAGGTGCGCGGGGCGGTCGTGCTCGACATCGATTCCGCGACCGCGGCGCGGGGGCGCGCGCCGGACGGGGCCTAGCGCTTCTCTCGCAGTAGGGATCGCGCGATGGTCTGGAGCTGCATGTTGGACGTCCCCTCGTAGATCGTCCCGATCTTCGCGTCGCGGTAGAACTTCTCGACCGGATAGTCGGTGGTGTAGCCATAGCCACCGTGCAGCTCGACGCAGAGCGACGTCACCCGCTCGCAGACCTGGGAGGAGAAGAGCTTCGCCATCGCCGCCTGTTGGGTGAACGGGTGGCCGGCGTCCTTGAGCCGCGCGGCGTTGTACACCATGAGGCGCGCCGCCTCGAGCTCGGTAGCCGCCTGGGCGAGCTGGAACTGCACCGCCTGGAAGTC
>Ga0187777_10000072_pt1 | contig 74213 bp, 66 predicted proteins | sample 1015_Q2_SP5_10_M_FD_132416 | JGI IMG/M metagenome (GOLD analysis project Ga0187777, IMG submission 132416) | Tropical peat soil microbial communities from peatlands in Department of Meta, Colombia - 1015_Q2_SP5_10_MG | ecosystem: Environmental > Terrestrial > Soil > Wetlands > Peat | place... | reverse complement strand
CTCGTTGCCGTTGCCACGCGGCCGCCCGCCGCTGAGGCGCCGTTGCAAGCGCTCATGGCGCTGTGTTCGCTCTCCACGAGGATCGTCTCGGTGTCCACCGTGCCGTCGGATACGAACTTGGTGAACGATTCCATGATACCCGTCGATGGCGTTATAGGATACGCCGGCATGACATCGGGGTTCAACTGGCGGAATGCCTCGGCAACCGCCTGATTGCCCGTGACTGCCACGGTCTTCGTCGCCGTAACACCCATGTTATTTGCCCTCCTCTTCCATGACGATGGCCTTGTTGCCCTTCTTGCCGGGGCATTCCATGGCGCAGACGCCGCACCCTTTGCAGTGGTCGTAATCAAATCCGGTCATTTTTTCGTCTTTCACGAAAACCGCGGTATCCGGGCAGTAGATCCAGCAGAACAGGCACTGAATGCAGTTCTCTTGGATCCAGCGCGGCTTGAACGACCGCCACGAACCTGTTTTATAGCTGTCCGCATTACCCGCCTCGAGGATGGTACCGGCGTGCGGCAACTCTTTCCATTTCATCTGTTTCATCCCTGCTTTACCTCCTCGTACCCGCGCTTTACCGCGGCGAGATTCCCATCGATGATCTTCTGAGCGAACTTTTTCCCGAAGCTGCCTCTCACGTCCTCGAGCAACACGTCCATCCCCACGATCCCTGTGGCCCTGTTCACCGCTCCGAGCATCGAAGAGTTCGGCATGGGCCTGCCGATGGTCTCAATCGCGATCTTCGTCGCGTCAACGGTGAAGACCTTCTGGGAGGGCTTTGCCTTTAATTTTTCCCTCACCTCTTTCGGATCTTTGCCCGTATTGACGACGAAGATAGCGTCATCTTTAGAGCCCTCGGCAACGTTGATCGCGTCAAGGAGCGATGCATCAACAACCGCAACGACGCCCGGGTTGAGCACAGGGCAGTGCATCCGGAGCGTTTTTTCGCTGATCCGGTTGTATGCGCGGAGAGGTGCACCGGCGCGCTCTGGTCCGTATTCCGGGAACGCCTGCACTTGGCGACCGCCGCTCAGACAAGCATCGGCCAGTACCTTGGCTGCGGTGACGGTCCCCTGACCGCCTCTCCCGTGCCACCTGATCTCTATCATTTCCGCCATAATGATTCCCTCCTGGAATTATATCCCCGGCTGCAGACCGCCACTCTTTGATAATGTTCAAATTCAAAAATCACTGTTACGAGGTGCTTGGAACCTGTTTAGCTTTGGTATTCGTTATCGGGTGATTGCTCTTAAACTTATATTTCCCGTCGACCCTCCAAAGCCCGCTGCACGGTGTTCTCGTCCGCGTATTCGATGTCTCCGCCAACAGGCAGACCATACGCAATGCGGCTGACGATGATGCCAAGCGGTTTGATCAACTTCGAAAGGTAAAGGGCCGTTGTCTCGCCCTTTACCGTAGGATTCGTTGCGATAATGACTTCTTTCACTTCGCCCACCCTGAGCCGTTCCATCAGGCCGTCTATCTTCAGATCCTCAGGGCCGATGCCGTCGAGCGGTGCAATGGCGCCGAGAAGGGCGTGGTATCGTCCGCGAAAGATACCCGTTTTTTCAAGGATGAGGATGTTGCTCGGCTCTTCCACCACACAGATGCGAGAGCCGTCGCGCTTCTCGTCCAGGCAGATCCCGCAGACCTCGTCCTCGGTGATGTTATTGCAAACGACACAGTAACGGCTTCTGTTCTTAAGGTCGACAATGGCTTGCGCGATGCTGGCCGCTTCTTCCCGCGACATCCCGAGTATCGCGAAAGCGAGGCGCTCGGCGCTCTTCCTTCCGATGCCGGGGAGCTTCATAAATGACTCGACCATTCGGCCCAGCGCCTTGCCTGAAACTTCGGCGGCTTTAGCGCCTGCCTTCCCCTGCCTCCTCGCGTGCGAGTCGGCCTGAGACGATGTCTCGCGTTCTTTCGCCGTCGCCGTCATGTCCTGACCACCGCGTTCCATTTCTTAATAACCAGCGCTCTACAGCAGCCCGGGCGGAAGCCCCATGCCCGCAGTCAATTTGGCCATTTCCTCTTTCATGAGGTCCTGTGATTTCCGGAGGGCCTCGTTCACCGCGGCCGTAACCAGGTCCTGAAGCATTTCGATGTCCTTCGGGTCGACTACCGAGGGGTCTATCTTGATCGAAAGAACTTCCTGCCGGCCATTGGCAACCACCGTCACCATGCCGCCGCCGGAGGAAGCTTCCACGGCCTTGCCCGCGGCCTCTTCCTGGAGTTTTTTCACGCGCTCCTGCATCTGCTGGGCCTGTTTCATGAGATTGCCGATTATGTTTTTAGACATGATTAGCCTTGTACAACACGGAATAAATTCGATACATGAAAGGGATAGTATAATAAAGGAATTTTTACTGTTTTGCAACTAAAAACATAGGATTTATGGACGTATAAAAAGATTAAATGGTGCAGCCTGCTTTCTTCGCTGTATGGCTCATTCGTGCTGGTCCGGGTCGACCACCTCGCCCCCAAAGATGCGGAGCGCATCCTGTACAAGTGGGTCTTGTTCCTCCTGTTTCTGCCTCTTTTGCGTTTTTTGCTTCGTATCGGTCTTTGCTGCTTCTGCAAGGAGCTGAATTTTAATCTGAATCTTCTTATTCAGAATCTCCGCGGCTAGGTCATCGAGAACGCTCCGGTTCTCCCGTTTGTCGAAGAGTTCTTTCTGAAAACTGCTGCCCTTCAAGTTAATCACGAGCTCGGTATCCGTCATTTTCACGGGTTTGCTGTGTGCGAGCGCCGAGGCCAAGCCCGGTTTTTTTGTCTTCAGGGCGCTCATGATCATGCTCCAAGCTTCATCATGCCCCCCGCTCGTTGCCGCAGCCGGCTGCGACGGGGATGATGTCGGCTCCTTCGACGGAGACTCCGCTGGCCGTTCCTGCACCACGCTCGCGAGGGTGGCATTTTGGCTGCGGCCGGCGGCGAGCCGCGCTTCGAGCGTCTTCAAGCGCGCAAGCACCTCGGCAAGCGGCTTCAGCGGTGACAGGTTGCACGCTTTGATAAGACCAACCTCGACTGTAAATCGCTGATTCGGGGACCAGCGCATATCGTCAAGCGTATTCGACAAGCTGTCGAAGAGCAGGAGAAGGTGTTCAGCCTCAGCCTCTGCGGCCTGCCGCTTGATGGCCTCGATATCTGAGGCAGGGAGCTCAATTATCGTGGCAGCTTCGGGAGAGATCTTCGCAACAAGGAGGTTCCGCAGGTGCTCAACCACGCCCGACAGAAACTGGCGCATATCCTGTCCCTGTTCCAAAAGTACGTCGATCAGTCTGAGCAATCCTGCGGAATCCCGAGACAATAGGCCGTCTGTGAATTTAAGGAGCGATTCCTGGGCAACGGTGCCGAGTGTGGTCTGGAGGTCTTCGTCCTTGATTTCCATTCCGCTGTATGACACTGCTTGGTCCAGGAGGCTCTGCGAGTCGCGCATGCTGCCCTCGGCAGCCCGTGCGATCATGGCGAGTCCTGAGTCGGTTATCTTGATGCCTTCGGCGTAGGCAATCTTTCTAAGCCGGTCGATTATCTCTTGCAGTGGGATGCGCTTGAAACCGTATCGTTGGCAGCGCGAGTGAATGGTCGCGGGAATCTTGTGGGGCTCTGTGGTGGCGAAGACGAAGATCACATGCGGCGGCGGCTCTTCGAGGGTCTTGAGCAGGGCATTAAAGGCTTCGTTCGTGAGCATATGAACCTCATCGATCACGTAAACCTTGTACTTGCCACCCATAGGTGCATACTTCACGGCCTCTCGAAGCTCGCGTATATGCTCGATGCCGCGGTTCGATGCACCATCAATCTCAATGACGTCCGCCGACGTGCCGGCCGCGGTCTCAAGGCACGAATTGCACTTGCCGCAGGGGGTCGGCGTGGGGCCCTCTGCGCAGTTCAACGCCTTGGCGAGGATGCGCGCCGTCGTTGTTTTGCCCACTCCGCGGGGGCCGGAGAACAGGAAAGCATGCGCCAGCCTGCCGCTCGTTATAGCGTTCTGAAGCGTGCGCGTTATGTGCCCCTGGCCGACCACGTCATCAAAGACCTGCGGACGCCATTTTCTTGCCAAGACCTGATAACTCATGAAATCCTCTGCGATCCCTGATCAAGACAAAAATGAAATTCCGTTAATCAAGGGTGAAAACAAACTAATATCAATTCCGGTTTATCGCCGTCATTGCGATCTCTGCTTCTTTCCGCGTCACAACATGCCTGTCTGTCGTCTACGCTTTCTACCGGCTCTCCGGGACAACTTCGAAAAACATAAAAAAAGCTCACAAACCCGGGTTCCCCTGCGGCACACTCGGAACCCGCTTACCGCTGCTTCCTTCCGGACCTGACGGGGTTCACGGGACCGTGGTTGCGCAGGACCCGGGCTTATGAGCGCTCTATTCGCTGACCTTATAGGCTGCTTGAACCATCGGAACTGTTTAGCTGTTTTAGGAATATGGCGGAGAGGGTGGGATTTGAACCCACGTTAGGTCGCCCTAAACACGCTTTCCAAGCGTGCGCCTTCAGCCGCTCGGCCACCTCTCCGTTTGCAGCTCTCGGTTTAACCTGTTTAAGTGTTTCAAGCTGTTTTCACGGTTATCATCGTGTATTGTTATGGCGGAGAGGGAGGGATTTGAACCCCCGGTGGAGTAACCCCCACAACAGATTTCGAGTCTGCCGCCTTCAGCCGCTCGGCCACCTCTCCAGATGCTGCTAACACATTTTTTTGACTAACGGCCATCGAGTGCAATCACAAACCGTCTTGCTTGCGAAATTTACGAGTTACGATTCATCGGGCGTCCTTATCCGCAACTTCTCAAAAAACCCCTGAAGCAACGTGCGGCACTGAGACTCCAGTATGCCGGCTGTTATTCGATAGGTATGATTCAGCCTGCCGTCGCGAACCACATCATATACCGAGCCGAGTGCTCCTGCCTTGGGATCGCGGCAGCCGTAAACCAGCCGGCTAATTCTTGCAAGGACCATGGCGCCCGCGCACATTATACATGGCTCAAGTGTCACATATACGGTCGCGTCCTGCAAGCGCCATCTGCCAAGCCGCGACGATGCCTCGCGTATCACAAGCAATTCCGCATGTGCTGCGGGGTCCTGCCACGTTTCCCGCATGTTGTGAGCGGCAGCGATGATCTCGCCGCCGACGACAAGCACTGCACCAACTGGCGTCTCTCCGCAGGCCGCGGCGGTCGCTGCTGCCGACAGGGCCTCGCGCATGAAATCTTCGTCAGTCTTGTGGCCCATGTGCTGCATTCAATGGCGATCTCCACAGAAATCATCGCAGAGAACACGGAACCCGTCTCTGCGCTCTTTGTGGTGAGTACTGAATAATGAGTGGCGCGCCCAAGAGGATTCGAACCTCTGACCTACGGATTCGTAGTCCGTCGCTCTATCCAACTGAGCTATGGGCGCAAAACAATACACTTACAGATGCGGATGGCATCCATGCCTCGTCTGGCTGATGCTTGCTCTCCCGGACTGCTACTTCGCAACCCCGCCGACAAGGACGATGCCCACGTTCTCGTGCTGGAACGGATGAATGCCAGGCTGCAGAGCGAACAGCCAGTTGTTCCAGATCTCCTTGCCGTTCTCGGTAACCGCAATCAGGGCTGCAGGCATATTCGGTTTGTTCGATGCCGATTTGAACTCTTTATCGGTCATCTTGAAATCCGGCAGGAATGCCAGTACCTTTACGGTCATGTTGGTGTTCGGTATTGCCAGCTGAGATCCAATATTTACCGTGTACTCTTTAATGGTCTTAGTGGGCTTGTTCTCGATGGCGAGCTTGACAGCCTTCCATGCTTCTGTTACTTCCTTGGAAACAACGACCTGGCGCTCTACCTTAGGCACTTGGGGCATCCCGGCGGGCGGCATGCCGCCTTCCATGGGCGGATGTCCTGCTGGCATCTGTGGCTTCTCTTCTTTCTTCTTGCATGCACCGAATGAAAACGCGAGTACGACAACAACAAACACTGCGAGTACTTTCTGCATCATCGTGATACCCTCCTTAGTATACATTTCTATATATCCGATTCAGCGGCTTTGGCATTCTGTTGCCGCTGTCTGTACATCTGTCTGAAAATCTGGCGGAGAGGCCGGGATTCGAACCCGGGGTGGAGTTACCCCCACAACTGCTTAGCAGGCAGCTGCCTTCAGCCGCTCGGCCACCTCTCCGCATCCTTTAAATTTTATTTTTTATCTGGCGGAGAGAGAGGGATTCGAACCCCCGGAGCTTTCACTCAACGGTTTTCAAGACCGCCGCCTTAAACCGCTCGGCCATCTCTCCGAAAAAAATTGCGGAAACCAGAAGTCGGGATACAGAGGCCAGAAGAATCAGGTAAACTGGTCAGGTCACCTCTGTTCTCTCGGACGTATGCGCTCTGCACCGCCCATGTATCTTCTCAGTGCTTCGGGGATGATTACGGTCCCGTCAGGCTGCTGGAAATTCTCCAGGATAGCAACTACCGTGCGCCCAACGGCGAGACCAGAGCCGTTCAGGGTGTGCACAAGTTCGGTCTTCTTTCCGCCCCTGGATTTGTAACGAATGTTACCGCGCCTCGCCTGAAAGTCCTCGAAGTTGGAGCATGATGATATCTCTCGGTACTTGTTCTGGCCCGGAAGCCAGACTTCTATGTCGTACGTCTTTGCTGCGGAAAACCCCATATCACCCGTGCACAGCACGATCACGCGATAGGAAAGACCGAGCCGCATGAGCACTTCCTCGGCGTTCTTGGTGAGCTTCTCCAGCTCATCATACGAATCTTCGGGCCTTGAAAATTTCACCAGCTCTACCTTGTTGAACTGGTGCTGGCGAATGAGACCGCGAGTATCCTTTCCGTATGAACCGGCTTCCCTGCGGAAACACGGGGTATATGCTGTATAGAGCACAGGAAGGCGCTCTTCGGGCAGAATCTCGTTTTGGTGGATATTCGTCACCGGAACCTCGGCAGTAGGGATCAGGTAGTACGTCCCGTTCTCCACCTTGAAGAGCTCCTCTTCGAATTTGGGAAGCTGGCCCGTGGCGGTCATGCTCGTCTTGTTCACCATGAACGGTGGAAGCACCTCGAGATAGCCGTGCTCGGTGGTGTGGAGGTCGAGCATGAAGTTGATCAACGCGCGCTCGAGCTGCGCGCCCATGCCTTTATAAAGAGCAAAACGGGCTCCCGTTATTTTGGCAGCCCGGTCAAAATCAATGATATCTAAATACTCGGCTAAATCCCAGTGCGGTTTCGGCTCGAATGAGAATTTCGGCGGCTCTCCTCCTTGCGGCGACCACCGTCTGATCTCGACGTTGTCGTTCTCGTCTTTTCCGTCGGGCACCGAGGCGTGCGGTAAATTGGGAATCATCAGGAGGATGTTCCGCTGCGCTTCGTCGACCTCACGGGTGCTGTTCTCGAGCGTGGTGATGGTATCACCGACCGCTCGCATTTCCGCTACCTTATCCTCAGCAGACTGCCCGCTCTTCTTGAGTCGGCCAATCTCTTCGGACACCTCATTGCGCCTGCGGCGGAGAGAGTCAATCTCCTGCTGCGCTGCACGTCGTTTGGCATCCAGCGACAGGAACTCCGTCAAATCAAGGTTCATGCCCCGACGGGATAACGCTGCCTTGACTGCATCTGAATTCTCTCTGACGAACCGCAAATCGAGCATTAAAGGTATCATTCTCCTTATGAGTTGTCAATAGCTTTTCTTGATAATCCGGGTCTCGAGCGCCTTGATTTTGATCTGAATGGCCTCTGGGTTCGAATAGACCGGCTCTATTTCTTTATAGAGCTTGAGTGCGTCGGTCAAGTAATCTCCGGCCTCGAGGCACCCCGCTAGAGCGAACTTTGCCTTGATGACAAGCTCGCTGTCCGTATTGTTCTCGAGCGCCTTTCGGTAGAACGTCTCCGCTTTTTCAAGTTCGCCCTTCGAAAATGCCGCGGTGCCAAGCCGGAAGTACGCGAGTTTAACCTGTGGGCCGTTAGGAAATTCCGAAACCTGGAGCATCCATGTATCTTTAGCCTGCTCTATCTTTCCCACGCGAAAAAGGCACTCGGCGAGACTGTACAGGCTCTTTTCTCTTATCTCGCGGTTTGAGTAATCCGCCGCTTTCCGGTATTCCTCGATTGCACGGTCATAGTCGTTATAGCCGAGCTCGTAGATCTGGGCGATGTACCACTGGGCGGCGGGAGCCCTGTCACGGTGCGCATATCTCTTTAACAACAGTCGCAGCGTCTGCAGCGCTTTCTCTGTCTCGCCGAGGTACAGGAACTGCGTCACCCCTGCCCAGTAAAGTGCTTCGTCCGCACGTGAACTGTATGGATGATCCTTGGCAAGCGCAAAATACATCGTGACCGCACCCCGGTAGTCGCCGGCGTTCCAGCGTTTCGTGGCGGCTTCGTATTCGTTTATTGCGGACTTATCGAACGTATCACAGCCTGCTAGCAGAGAACCGAGCAGGAGGATGATCATAAATGTCTTCATCATGGTTAAATATTTTGAGAGGACGCGGGATCCGGTTCGCTCTTGTCCTGCGCTGTCTCTTTTTCTTCCTCTCGCTCCACGACTTTGGCGAAGCTGACCACCTTGTCGCCCTCATCAATATCGAAAAGGCGCACACCCCGCGTGTTTCGCCCCTGGACCGAGATGTCCTTGGTCCGGATTCGCAGCACTTTGCCATTCGTGGTGATGAGCAGTATCTCGTCGTCTTCGGACACCTGAGCCATGCCGATGACCCGACCGTTCTTCTCGGTCGTCTTAATCGTGATGATGCCTTTGCCGCCCCGGCCCTGACTACGGTAATCCTCAAGCGTGCTTCGCTTGCCGTAACCCTTTTCGGTAACCGTCAAGATCGTTGAATCGTCACGAACGATCTCCATGCCCACCACTTCATTGCCCTCATCGAGCCGGATGCCGATTACGCCCTTGCCCGTTCGTCCGATCTCGCGAACGTCGGTTTCGGAGAACCGTATGGAGAGGCCGTCTCGCGTTCCGAGGAACAAATCTCGCCTGCCGTCAGTGATTTCAGCCGAGATGAGCTCATCGCCCTCTTCGAGGGTGATCGCGATGATGCCCGACGGCCGTGGGTGGCTGTAGGACTCTAGCTCCGTCTTCTTGATTATGCCTTTCTTGGTTGCCATGAGAATAAAGTGCCCCGGCGTAAATCCTCTGACAGGCAGGGCGGCTGTCACGCGTTCGTACTGGCTGATCTGCATCAAGTTCACAATAGCCTTGCCCTTTGCCTGCCTGCTGGCCTCGGGAATCTGGTGTACCTTGAGCCAATAAACTCTGCCCTTGTTCGTGAAGAAGAGGATATAGCTGTGCGCCGTGGCCATAAAAAGCCTTTCCACAAAATCCTCTTCTTTGGTTTCCATTCCGATCTTGCCCTTACCCCCGCGCTTCTGCGCGCGGTAAGTGGTCAGCGGGTTACGTTTGATATAACCCGCGTGGGAGATTGTGATGACCATGTCCTCGTCCTTGATGAGGTCTTCGACGTCAATCTCCGAAGTTTCGGCAATAATCTCCGTACGCCGGGGATCACCATATTCCTGCTTGATCGCAAGAAGTTCGTCTCTGATTATTTTCATAACGAGGGCATCGGAGGCGAGGATCTCATTCAGTCGCGCGATTTCCCTGAGCGTCTCTTCATACTCCGCCAGGATTTTGTCACGTTCAAGGCCCGTGAGGCGCTGTAAGCGCATGTCGAGAATGGCCTGTGCCTGTAATTCCGAAAGCTTGAACTCGCGTACCAGTCCGGTCCTTGCCTCTTCAGGGTTTGCTGATGACTTGATGAGCGCGATCACAGCGTCGAGGTTCTCAAGGGCGATCTTGAGGCCCAAAAGAATATGAGCGCGTTCCTCTGCTTTCCTGAGATCGAACTTGGTCCTTCGCACCACGACTTCCCTGCGGTGCTGGATGAAATTGGACAGAAGTTTGCGCAGATTCAAAATCCGCGGCTGGTTATTCACCAGTGCAATCATGATTACACCAAAAGTTGACTGCATGGCAGTGTGCTTATAAAGCTGGTTCAGGATTACGCTCGAGATCTCCCCTTTTTTCAAATCAATCACGATTCGCATGCCTTGCCGATCCGATTCATCTCGTATCTCGGAGATGCCGGTTATCTTTTTTTCCTGCACAAGTTCCGCGATCCGCTCGAGCAGCCTGGCCTTGTTGACTTGATAGGGAAGTTCGCTCACGACTATGCTCTCGCGGTCTCCCCTGCCTTCCTCGATGGTGGCCCGTGCCCGCATCTGGATGATGCCGCGGCCCGTGGTGTAGGCTTGCTTGATCCCTTCATAGCCGTGGATGAAGCCGGATGTTGGGAAGTCAGGTCCTTTGATTGCGGTCATGAGATCAGGAATCGTGACCTCGGGATTATCAATCATCATCACGAGCCCGTCCACGACCTCGGACAGATTATGCGGTGGGACGTTCGTGGCCATGCCCACTGCGATGCCGGCGGAACCATTAATCAGAAGATTTGGCACGCGCGAGGGGAGCACAGACGGCTCGTTCGTCGTGTCGTCGAAATTCGGGATGAAATCAACCGTCTCCTTGTCGATGTCCGCGAGCATGTCTTCAGCTAGTTTCGCGAGCCTTGCCTCGGTATATCGGTAGGCCGCGGCGGGATCGCCATCCACGGACCCGTAATTGCCCTGGCCGTCCACGAGAGGATAGCGCATGTTGAAGTCCTGCGCCATGCGCACCATCGTATCGTAGACCGCGCTGTCGCCGTGGGGATGATACTTCTTCAAGACCTCCCCCACAACGCCGGCGCTCTTGGAATACTTTTTATTATGCAGAAGACCTTCGCGGAACATGGCATAGAGGATTCGCCGGTGCACGGGCTTCAAACCGTCGCGCACATCCGGCAGCGCTCGTCCCACGATCACGCTCATGGAGTAGTCAAGGTACGAGGTCTTCATCTCCTGTTCGATATTGATCTGTGATCTTATTTCTTGGGGTTCCATATAGTCGTTGAAAACTCAAAATAGAAAATATCAATGATAAAATTGCATTATTGATACGCTCTTTTCAGACGTGTGTTTTAACTTGCTTGAATGTTATTAGATGTCTAAATTCCTTACCTCAAGTGCATGCCGCTGGATGAATGTGCGGCGCGGTTCTACCGCGTCACCCATAAGGATCGTGAAGATCTCGTCGGCTTTGACTGAGTCCTCGATGGTCACCTGGAGGAACGTTCGCTTCTCGGGGTCCATGGTCGTCTGCCAGAGCTGCTCGGGGTTCATCTCGCCTAGGCCTTTATATCTCTGGATCGCGAGCCCCTTCTTGCCGAGCTCGAGCACGTAGTGCACAAGTTTGCCCGTGTCGTTGAAGCTCTTCTCCTCGCCCTTCTCGCGGATCTTGTACGCGGGCCCTCCGAGCCCAAGGATTGCCGGCGATAGGCTCTGTAGTTCCCTGAACTCGGGTGTGGTCACGAAGTTATCATCAAGAATGATACTCGAATGCGCGGCATCGTACTTGGAATCAAACCGAAGCCTCAGCGCCTGATGCTCCTCATCCTGCTCAATCGCCCACTCGGTCAACGTTTTGCTATGATACTTCTTGAGATACTCTTCTATCGATGCTGCTACAGCCTTCAGCTTCTGCTCATCCTTGAGGTAGGCCTTGTTTAAGGCCTTGTCGAGCAGAAGCGCTCGCAGCACCATGATGTCGAGCCGTTTCTTGCGGAATTTGTCGAGGGTCTTCTCGAACTGCACGAGTTTCTTGAGCACGGCTGTAAGCCGTCCGCCGGCTAGATAAGCGCTTTGCTCAGCCGAGAAAAGCTCCACATCCTCGGTGGCAAGATCAAGGAGAAAATCTTCCATCCAAGAGTCGTCTTTGATGTAGCGCTCCGTCTTGCCGCGCTTCACTTTAAACAGTGGCGGCTGAGCAATATACAGGTAGCCCCGCTCGATGATCTGTGGCATCTGACGGTAGAAAAATGTGAGCAGCAGTGTCCTGATGTGAGCGCCATCCACATCTGCATCGGTCATGATCACGATCTTATGGTACCGCAGCTTGGCGATGTCGAACTCCTCGGGCCCGATATTGGTGCCGAGAGCAGTAATGAGCACCTTAATCTCGTCGCTTGAGAGCATCTTGTCGAAGCGTGCCTTCTCTACGTTCAGGATCTTGCCCTTAAGCGGCAGGATGGCCTGGTTCTTCCTGTCTCGTCCTTGCTTGGCCGAGCCGCCCGCTGAGTCTCCTTCAACGATGAAAAGTTCCGAGTGCGCGGGGTCCTTTTCCTGGCAATCCGCCAGCTTGCCGGGGAGCGACGCCGAATCAAGGGCGCCCTTACGGCGCGTCAGTTCCCGTGCCTTCCTAGCCGCCTCGCGGGCCCGGGCCGCGTTCAGCGCCTTCTCTGCGACCTTCCGCCCTACAAGGGGATTTTCTTCAAGATACGCACCGAGTGAATCGTTCACCATGGCCTCGACGATTCCTTTGACCTCGCTGTTGCCGAGCTTTGTTTTGGTCTGGCCCTCAAACTGCGGGTTCGGGAGTCGCACGCTTACCACGGCAGTAAGTCCTTCGCGCACGTCCTCACCCGAAAGCGCCTCGGCCCCGTTCTTGAGCAGACCGCTTGAGACCGCATAGGCATTCACCGTACGCGTGAGAGCTGCCTTGAATCCTACGAGGTGTGTACCTCCCTCCTGGGTATTTATGTTGTTCGCGAAGGAGAAGACCTGCTCCACGTAGCTGTCGTTGTACTGGAACGCGATCTCAACAATGACCCCTTCCCGTTCCCTTTCGAGATGAATGGGAGTTGGGTGAAGCGGTGTCTTGTTCTTGTTCAAATACTCTATGAACGAAGCGATGCCGCCTTCATAAAAGAAAGCCTGTTTTTTGCCGGAACGCTCATCTTGGATGGTGATCTTGAGCCCCCGATTCAGAAATGCAAGCTCCCGGAGTCGCTGTGAAAGGATGTCGTAGCTGTATTCGCACTCCTCGAATATCTGGTAATCCGGTTTAAAGGTGATTTTGGTGCCGGTGATGGTTGTCGTGCCGGTCTCCGCAAGGGGGGCCTGCGGGGTGCCCCGTTCGTACCGTTGCTGGTAAACCTTCCCATTTTGCTTGATCTCGAGGTCTAGCCACTCAGAGAGTGCGTTCACCACCGACACGCCCACGCCGTGAAGTCCTCCCGACACCTTGTATACCTCGCTGTCGAACTTGCCGCCTGCATGGAGCACGGTAAGAGCGACTTCGGCGGCCGATCGCTTCTGCGTGCTGTGCATCTCTGTAGGTATGCCTCGGCCATCGTCGATAACGGTAACGCTGTTTTCGATATGAATGATGACGTCGATATTCTTGCAGAAACCTGCCATCGCCTCGTCGACGCTGTTATCGACAATCTCGTACACGAGGTGGTGAAGCCCGACGCTGCCGGTACTGCCGATATACATTGCGGGCCGCTTTCGCACGGCCGCCAGACCTTCGAGCACCTTTATACTGTCTGCAGTATATTCCATCCACTCCTCGCAAAAAGAGGGATTTGTCCATATCGGATCAATCCCTCACCGCCAAAAGCGAGTTCCAATATACAACAAAATACACCAAATAATTTCCAACATCCGGAAAATACTTTTCAACCTCTTCTGTCTCTTACAAATCGGATATTGGAATTGATTTGCTATTTGGTGCCTGTGATTTGTTCATTACACGCGCATAGGCATGACAACACACTTGTAGTTTTCGTCGCCCACTTCCTTGATCAAGCACGGACTCAGGGGGTCGTTCAGCTCCAGCGTTATGTTCTGTCGGTCCATGGCCGTAAGGACGTCCAGAAGGTAGCGGGAGTTGAACCCGATCGTGATCTCTTCGCCTTTGTAATCAATCGCCAGCTCTTCGTTCGCCTCTCCCACTTCCGGGTTGTTCGTGGAGAGAATGAGCATGCCCTTATCAAGCTGCAGTTTCACGGCGTTCGTCTTTTCTTTGGACAGGATCGAAACGCGCTTTACGGCGTGAGTGAGAATGTCTTTTTCAACCATGACCATCTTCGTGTTCTTCGCAGGCACCACCTGGATATAGTTCGGATAGTTGCCATCGATGAGCTTCGACACCATGACCAGCCCATCCCGCTTGAACAACGCATGGTTCTTACTGAAACCAAGACGCAATTCTGCTTGGGACGAGTCTTCCTCAAGGAGCCGCCGGAGCTCCATCATCGCCTTCTTGGGGATGATCATGCTCTCTTCCTTGTGCTTCGCATCTACAACCCTATCGATCATGGAAAGCCGGTGTCCATCGGTACCGACCATGCGGATATTGAGGCCGTTCTTTGCCTGAGTCATCTGGACGAACAGTCCGTTCAACACATAACGGGCATCGTTCTCCCCGACCGCATAGAGCGTCTTTTTTATCATCTCCCGAAGCGTCTCGCCTTCAATTGCGATCATGCCCTCTTCTGCGACATCGGGAAGCGACGGGTACTCGTCCTTGGGAAGAGCCACAAGCTTGAACTGCGAACGACCGGACTTTATCTTGACCCAGTTGCCATCCTCAACCTTGATCTGAATTTCTTCGGCAGGCAGCTCACGTACAATCTCATACATCTTTTTGGCCGACACTGTAACGGCTCCCGGTATTTCGACGTCTGCAGCGTACCGGCCCCGAAGCCCGATTTCCAGGTCCGTAGCGATTATCTCCACACCGCCACCGTCAGCTGTTAGAAGCATGTTCGAGAGGATGGGCATGGTGTTTTTCTTTTCCACGACCCCCTGAATTCTCTGCAGGCCTTTAAGGATTTCTTCTTTCTTGATTTTCAGTTTCATCGGGGAAGCCTCCAGTAATATTCAGAAATAGTATCAGAAACCCCGCCAAATAGCAATACATTTTTTTGCCGCTTTATCTTTTATTTTCAAAGTCTTAATTGCTTAATCAACATCTCAATTCTTGCTCGGAGTTCTGCGTCTTTTTCTTTCTTTTCCTCAATCACTTTACAGGCGTGGATCACAGTACTGTGGTCCTTTCCGCCAAAGAAGTTGCCAGTTTCCGGGAGCGAAGATCCAATCAGAGTTCTGCATAGATACATGGCCACCTGCCTCGGCAGGACCACCGTCTTTGTACGACGTTTGGATTTTAAGTCTGAAATTTTTACTCCGAACGATTCGGCAACGACCTTCTGCACGAGCTCGTTGGTTATGACCCGGTTCTTGCTGTCAATAAGATATTTAAGTTCGTTCTTCGCCAAGTCCTGCGTTATCTCCGTGTTCGTTAGAGACGAAACGGCGCCGAGTTTTACAAGCCCCCCTTCGAGCTCCCGAATGTTACTTCTCATCATGGAGGCGAGAAATTCGGCCACATCGTCGGGGAGGCGGATTCCCCAAAAATCTGCCTTTTTCTTGAGAATGGCTATCCTCGTCTCCAGATCCGGCGGCTGGATATCGGAAATCAGACCGGACTCGAACCGCGAGCGGAGCCGCTCCTCGATGTCTGGGATCTCCTTGGGCTGGCGGTCGCTCGTAAGCACAATCTGCTTCTGCGCTTCATAGAGAGCATTGAACGTGTGGAAGAATTCCTCCTGCGTACGCTCCTTTCCAGCGATGAACTGTATGTCATCAATGAGCAGAATATCCATGTTCCGATACTTCTGTCGGAACTCTTCCATGCGCTGGTTGCTCATACGACTGATGAGCTCGTTCGTGAAATCCTCCGACGATAGGTACGCCACCTTCATGCGCGGTGACTTGCTCTGAATGTGGTGGCCAATGGCGTTGACCAGGTGTGTCTTGCCCAGTCCTACTCCGCTGTAAATGAAGAGAGGATTGTACGTCCTGCCCGGTGCATCAGCGACGGCCCTGGCTGCCGCGTGTGCGAACTGGTTGCTCGGACCAACCACAAAGTTGTTAAAAGTGTACTTCTTCTCGAACAGGCCGATTTTTTCTTCGCGCCCCTCTTTATTTTCATTTTTCATCTGCCTTGTCGCTTTTTTCGGTTCCTGGGGCTGTACGAAGAATTCAATTTCAACGTCGTTTCGCTTCGTTATTTCACTGATGACATCTGTTAATGTTTCCCAGTGATGCTCCTTTATCCAGTCCCTATGAAACTTACTTGGCACCTCGATAATTAATTTGCTACCATCAAAGGACTGGAACTTGGTCTGGCTAAACCAAGTATCGTAACCCTGCTTGGACATTCGATTTTCTATGAGTAAAAGTATCTCTTCCCAAACCCGTTCCTGATCCATAAAAAACCTCGAAAAAAAAATTCCAGTTACAAACATACTTATCCACAGGTGTGGATAGTTCGTTTAATCGTTTATTTTCAAGACGTTAATCGTCCGCTCGGAGGCTTATTATCCGCTTTTTTTAGCCCTATTTTTGCTGGATTTTGTAAGTTCCATGAGGATTGAGATAAGCATAACTTTTGCAAATTTCTAGCAAGATACCCTGTCAGCAAGACGAAAACTTGACTATACCAGAACACGACCATTCTGGCAAGGTCTTTTTATTTTACCAAAGACCATTTGCTGTGAGTCAAACTAAGTTCGTATAACGCACAAAAAAATAAGTCCGTTGATTGTCGCTTTCTCTTGTTCCGCTTCTTTTCTGCCCAAATTACTTTTTTGCCCGCGTACAATCTCTTAGCGAATCTCCGGTAAGACGGGGGATCATTTTGCAGGTGGTAGGTTAGAACTTGCGTGCTACGAGGTACCCTATATATAAAAAATTGCTTGACTTCGAAACTTTATCTGTTATATATTAAAACGGTCGTCTCAGTTTGGTATTGGCAAATAATGTAAGGGAGGTGATACATCATATGTCAGCAGAAGTAAAGGTCGACCAGATTTTGGACTGCAAAGGAATGAGCTGCCCTCTACCCATATTAAAAACCAAAAAGGCCGTTGAATCGCTCACAAAAGGTCAAGTGCTAAAGGTTTTAACTACGGATCCGGGCTCTAAGAACGACATGAGCTCCTGGGCAAAAAGGACAGGTAACGAAATCCTCAATGTGGAAGAAGGCTCCGGCACGTTCACCTTTTATATCAAAAAGACCTCATAAAGGAGATCCGATCATGTCTCAGAATAAGATGACGATTATTGCATCGAAAGGTTCGCTGGACATGGCTTATCCGCCCTTGATCCTCGCCACCACTGCAGCGGCAATGGATTTTGATGTTACGATATTTTTCACGTTCTTCGGACTTGACATCATCAAAAAAGGATACGCAGATAAACTAAAAATTGCGCCTATCGGAAACCCTGCCATGCCGATGCCGGTGCCGATTCCAACGCTCGTCGGATCACTTCCCGGAATGGAGGCTATAGCGACTGCTATGATGAAGTCCATGTTTAAGAAACACGGCGTCGCGACCATCAGCCAGTTGCTCGACCTTGCCAAGGAAAGCGGCGTAAAACTTATTGCGTGCCAGATGACCATGGATGTGATGGGCGTTAAGCAGTCGGACATCATTGATGGTGTCGAGTTTGGCGGCGCCGCCATGTGGATGGATTCTGCAACGGACGCGAAGATTAATCTGTTCATCTAGTGCGGTTTGGAAATCACTCCTGAAGTGCCAAGCTGTTTTTCGTCAAAAACCGGTTCATCAAGGAACCGGTTTTTCATTTTGACTATTCCGTTCTTTTTTACAGGTCTGGACATTTATTCATATTTATGCTAAAAGGTCGTTACTAATGCAAATTCCCGATAACCTCAAATACGATGAAAAAGGCCTCATCCCTGCCGTAATACAGGACTGGAAGACCGGCGAGGTCTTGATGGTGGCATACATGAACGCCGATTCACTAAAAAGGACAGTGGAGAGCGGCCTCACATGGTTCTGGAGCCGTTCACGTCAGAAGTTCTGGCAAAAGGGCGAGACATCAGGCAATGTGCAGCGCGTGAAGGACATTTTATATGACTGTGACCAGGACACCCTGCTCGTAAAGGTTGAGCAGGCTGGTCCGGCCTGCCATACCGGGGAGCGGAGCTGCTTTTTTAGAAGTTTTTCTGGACAACGGGATGGAGGAAAAAATGGAGGAAAAAAGTGAGTTCCGACCAAAACTGTATTTTCTGTAAAATCATCGGAAAAAAGATACAGTCAAATATTATCCATGAGGACGATTATTCTGTAGCATTTGAAGACATTAACCCCCAGGCGCCGGTGCATTCGCTCATAGTCCCCAAAAAACATATCGCAGATATTCACAGCATAACGGTAGCGGATCGCGAACTCATCGGCCATCTGTTCTTTGTGGCGCGGTCTATAGCTGCTCAGAAGGGGCTTGAAAAGAACGGGTATCGGATGGTCATTAATAACGGCCGCGGCGCCGGGCAAACGGTGTTTCACCTTCATCTCCATCTCCTGTCCGGCCGCAGGTTCGCATGGCCTCCAGGATAATAACAACTCCTTGTTAAAAACGATTTCATAAATTGTTAAAAACATTTCTTGTTCGTTATTAACACTCATTTCCATTGATACTAACACAGATAAGAGATATTTTTCATCCCTGCTTTTGCCTTCTCTTTCAAGCCGTTGTCTCTGCTTCTCACATATCCACAGCCCCTATTACTACTACTACTAATTTTATTTAATATATAATACTAGTCATTACGTCTGGGGCACCTGTGGAACTACTCTCATTTACACAACGTACTTGAAGAACCCAGTGTATTATTTCGATTCTTTTATAGAGCAAATTCCGCTAAAAGCATGCGTTTTAAAACCTGATAAAAACCGGACATTTGGATAATAACCTGTCAATTCCATATCCTCGTGAAAAAAACTGTTCTCCGCAGGACATATACCACAAAACATATGTCATTTACAGACGAAGCAAAACATGGTATAAAATCTCTGCTATGAAGAACGTTGCTAATTTTCTGTTCGAGGCGGGAATGCTCAAACGAACGCCCCGGAGCGGTTTCCAATTCCTGGGTACCGGCGCTGAGTCAGTGGCGGAGCACATATTCAGAACTTCCTACATCGGATATGCGCTTGGAAAATTAACAAAGACCGTTAATATTGATCGCTTAATCAAAATGTGTCTGTTCCACGATCTACCGGAAGCGCGGACTGGTGACCTAAACTATGTGAACAAAAAATATGTGGACGCGCATGAGAAGAAGGCTGTCGAAGACCTTGCCCTGACATTGCCCTTCGGCAACGAGATACAAGAATTAATACTGGAATTCATTGAGGGAAAAACAGAAGAAGCAAAGCTGGCGCGCGACGCGGACCAACTCGAGATGATCCTCGCGCTCAAGGAGTACAAAGATGTTGGAAACAGTTACGCCGATGAATGGCTTGAGTTCTCTCTCAAACGGCTCCAAACGGATACGGCCCGCGAGCTTGCTAAAGTCATACTTGAAACAGACTCATCGCTCTGGTGGTTCAGCGACAAGGGAGACTGGTGGGTGAGTGGCGGCAAGCGATAGCAATCGCCGATATGCCTGATCTGTCGTTGTGGTGCCGGAAATTTCGAGCCGGTAGACAACGCATCCTTTTTTTTCGAAGTGTTTTATGAGCGGTGCGGTTCTCTCCTGGAATATTGACAGTTTTTTCTCTATCAATTCCCTTTCGTCATCAGTACGATCTAACCTGTCCCCGCCCACATTCTCACGGATGCGACAGAAAACGGAGTCTGCGGAACAATCGAGAACAATGAGCGCATGAATATCAGCGATTCGCGCAATGTCGTGTGCCTGACCAACGTGGCGCGGAATGCCGTTAAGGACGAGAACATCGCGTTGCGAGAATCCTACCCTGCCCAAGAACAGAGATATGATCTTTTCTGCTAGGGTGAAGTGCTTGTTTTCAAGCAAGAGGCCGCGCTCGAGAACGCCATGGATGAAATCGAGATCCTCACTGGAGTACTCGGCAGAGACCGTCCCGAATGATTCGACAAGGCGGAGTTCTGACCCGAAATCGAGGTGGTGGCACTGGCGTCCGAACAAGCCGTTGTTCGCAAGGGTATCACCGAGCGGGCTCTTCCCAACGCCGGTTGGGCCGAGGAGAAGGATAGAGTCAACGGGGTATTTGTACGAAGTATTCATTATTGAGGAAACGCTATCCATCGATGACGTTTAAAGTAAATCCCCAGCTGTTGTTCCGCCAGACATGATCACCTGCAGCGCTTGTTACAAAAGGATTCGCCCGATACGCATTTTCATCTTCCGTAATGCTTTCTCTTGAGGCTTTCAAGAGTCTTTTTCGAGGCAATCGAAAGATTAGCAACTGGAATCTGATCTAACCCGAACCATCCGATCTCATCACACTTGAGCGGTTCCCTGATATGGGGCGTACCGCCCATCACCCTGCAGATGTACACCGGCGAAACCCAGTGTTGGTTTTCATACGGTATGATGTGATCAACAACGTCGAGGAGTTTCTCAACCTTGATCTCGAGTCCATATTCTTCCGCGATCTCCCGCACGAGGGCATGCACGAGCGTCTCGCCAAATTCTACGCTGCCGCCTGGAAATTCCCACTGATCCCTCTCGTTCCTCGCTTCTGCTCCTCGTTTGGCGAGGAAGATCCTCCCTTTTTCGTCAAAAATGACCGCGCCCACGCCAACGCCGATATAGTCAATGCCAACTCTCATATCATTTCACGAAGATGTAATACACTACCAAAAAAGGCCTTCAAAGTCAAAGCTGTGAATAAGGCAGGTTTTTGCTTGACTTATTTATCGTTTTGATTATAATACGCCTCTATCCATACATAATACTTTTAACAGCGCAATTTATTGAAGGAGCCGGTACCATGTCAGAGACAACAGCACAAAAAAGCAACCTCAAGCAGAAGCGGCTTCAGGGCTTCAGGAAACGGATGAGTACTGCCGGTGGCAGGAAGACCATAAACCGCCGCAGGTCAAAGGGCAGAAAGCGTCTCGCTGTTTAATTCCGCGCGGTCGGATGTGATGCCGTACGCATACAGAAAAAGCGAGCGTTTACGGAAAAAGAAAGAGTTCGTTTCGGCCATGAAAGGAAAAAGACTGTCAGTTGACGGTCTTTCTCTTTTTTATGCGAAGAATGATAAGGGTAATTTCCGAGTAGGTATCTCCGTCAGCAAGAAGATGGCGAACGCAGTCAAAAGAAACAGATTGAGACGCCAGATTAGGGACTGCATACAGAGGGTGTTGAAAGATTACGCGGCAGGTTATGACTTGGTGTTCGTAGTGCGTCATGAGCTCACCGCAGTCGACTACGGACAGATTCTGAGGACTGTCGAAACCGCCCTATGGAGGGCGGTCCTTCGCAGCTTGCAGTCAGAAGGCACGTCACCGTGAAAATAGTGTTTATCTCTATCATCCGCCTGTACCGGCATTTTCTTTCACCGCTCTTCTCGCCTGCCTGCAGGTTCGTTCCGACCTGTTCCGAGTATGCGATTGAAGCCTTCGAAAAAAAGAGCACGATGAAAGCGATCTGGATGACGATTGTACGGATCGCGAAGTGTCACCCTTTTCACCCCGGCGGATACGATCCCGTACAATGATTCCGGAGGATCCATGGAAACACGAAGATTCATACTGGCGCTTTCCTTGTCGTTGCTGGTGTTTTGGGTCTACGTAAAGTTCTTTGCGCCCAAGCCTCCGCAAAAGCCGACGGTTACAGAGACCGCAAAGCAGGAAGAAGTGCAGGCGAAACCTGCTCCCGCTACCCCTGCCGCTAAAGCGGGTAAGATCCGGACGGCGGCAACTGGCAGGGATATCGTTGTCGAAACAGACCTCATAAAGGCTGTTGTGAATACCGCCGGCGGTGTGATCAAGCGCTGGGAGCTGAAGCGATACCGGGAAGCGGACACAGCCGAAGTCGGCATTGGTGCACTCTGGAAGAAGATCACTGGGGAGGTCAAGAAGGCAGAGAAGCCTAAAAAAGAGCTCGGAAACGTCCAGCTGATCGCCCATTACGATGAGCTTGCACGCGGGGAAATGGTTGCCCCGCTGACCCTGACGCCGCTCGATAAGGCACTGGAAGACATAGCGCGGGTTGAATACCGTTCTAACATCGATTCCATCAGTCTTGACAAGGATAACACGTCACAGACCTTAATCCTCACCTACACGGGCCCTGCGGGCATCACGATAGAGAAGCGCCTGACTTTTACCAACAGTGATTACAAGGTTGACATGACCATCTCGACGAAGGGGCTGGAGGGCTACCGCCTTTCGCTCGGCACGGATTTCGGCCTCGCGGACAAGATAAGCAAAGACGCGAGCGGTCGCGTCGGCATCGTCGCGCTTATCGACGGCAAAACGATCATGGAAAAGCTCGGGAGCATCAAAGAGGATGCGCAGTATTCAGGTACTATTGAATGGTTTGGCCAGGAGGACAAGTATTTTACCTCAGCAGTGCTGTACGGGGGCACGGGGATCGTCACCGCAAAAAGGGTTCCCGCTCCCAAGGACGTTGGCGACCTGCTGACCACGGACCTCACGGTAAAGGAAAAGCCCGAGTCACACGCCTTCGCCCTCTATGCCGGACCGAAGAGCTACACCCTCCTACAGGAACACGGCCACGGATTGGAGCGGATGGTAGATTATGGCTGGTTCGGCGTCCTCGCAAAACCGATGTTCTGGCTCATGAGACAATTCTATGTAATCACGAAGAACTATGGCATCGCGATTATCCTGCTGACGATTGTCGTAAGGATCCTCCTGTTCTACCCCTCGCTCAAGAGCGCAACTGCCATGGAGGAGATGAAGAACCTTCAGCCGCAGCTAACGGCACTGAGAGAAAAGTACAAGAAAGATCCTCAGCGCATGAACCAAGAGATGATGAAGCTCTATAAGGAACACAAGGTCAATCCGCTCGGGGGTTGCCTTCCGATGCTGCTTCAACTTCCGTTCTTTGTGGCGCTCTACAACGTGCTTTCGGTTTCCATAGAGCTTCGCCAGGCCTCTTTTATTCCCTTCTGGATCAAGGACCTTTCAGTGCATGACCCATTTTACATTCTGCCGGTTCTCATGGGCGTAAGCATGATCCTTACAATGAAGATGACGTCAACCACGCCCGATCCATCGCAGGCCAAGATAATGATGTATATGAACATTGCGTTTATCTTTCTGTTCGCTTGGCTCCCAGCCGGACTGCTGCTCTACATCACGCTGAGCAACGTCCTTTCCATCGTGCAGCAGCTCTATGTGAAAAGAATAATCGCATCATCGAAGTCATAGAGAACGCCTCTTTTATCGGTGCCGGATGGAATGCTCATGAACTTGCATGACGAGAGTCACCCCTCCAGGTGGCAAGATAAATGAACTGACCGCCACTAAATCGATGGTGCGATTGCATTTAAGGCTAACGGAGCAGAAGCAACCGGTCCGGGGCCCGGCCGAAGTAACGCAGGGCGAGAGGGTACTGCTCGCGGGCCTCAACACTGTTTTACCGCCTTGATCGCCACAAAGGAGCCTTGACCGTAGCCATGCGTCACCGGCTCGTGTTCTCGAATTTCGGAGAGAGGGCCGAAGAGCGTTTGCACAAAACTGAAATTACTAAAACCGGCCCTTGTAAGATGAACAAGAAGTTCATCAGCAGTATAGAACGTGGCATCTTTGTAAAATATACTTTGATCTTTGTAGCGATCATAAGCCTTTCCGACAAGACTATTCTTGTCGACAAAACCAATGACAAAGGCGCCGCCGGGTTTAAGCACCCTGAGTGTCTCTCTGAATGCAGCGTCCATATCATCCAGGAAACAAACGGTCGTGACCATGAGCGCGAAGTCAAATTCGGCGTTTCCAAAGGGATTGGACTCGGCAACGCCGTATGTGACGTCTATGCCTCGCTCCCTCGCCTTTGCCATCATAGCACGTGATGGGTCGACACCGTGCTTGATTCCCAGTGGTGCCGCAAACAACCCGCTCCCGACACCAATCTCAAGAGATTTTCCGCTTGGGGGGAGTAGAGCTTTAATGGCACGAAGCTCCGCCTGGTAAACGAAAGGATGCCTATCGAACCAGGTTTCGTATCGGTCAAGCTGGGCTTCAAACGACGGCTTTTTTGCCATATGCGTTTTCAGAGGAATCCTGCAGGTATCACAAGTAAATCAGGTGCGGACATGGGGCAAAGGGATTGCGTTACACGATGCCGACGAGTTCGATATCAAACGTCAAGGTTCTCCCGGCAAGCGGATGGTTCGCATCGAGTGTCAGGCTCGATTCCGTGACATTAGTCACCGTAACCAGGATGGTCCGATTGTCCATCTGGGTGAGTTCCAGGCGCTGACCGATCTTGGCGTCGAGGTCATGCGGAAGCTCGTCCCTCTTTACGGTCACGATCATGTCGTCACGACGTGGACCGTAGGCCTGCTCGACAGGTATGACCGTTGTTTTTGATTCACCGATATTCATGCCGGCTATTGCATTCTCGAACCCAGCAATCACTTGACCGTTGCCGAGCGTGAACTGGAGCGGATGCCGGCTCCGGGACGTGTCGAACACCGTTCCATCCTCTAGCCTGCCGGTGTAATGAACCCGGACCGTGTCTCCCCTTTTTGCCAGCGCCATATGCTCTCCTTATTTTATGTAAGGTGTTTGAGGTTCACGGTACAGGGACGTCAAGACTGTACGAAAGTTGTATTCGGTGGCGGGCCATTTGCTCCGCCGATATTATCAGCAATCTACCTCATATTGGCGCCGAGTGCAATACTTTCCTGCCGGCGGAGTCAGTTCGACATCTCACGGAGCAGAGAGATACTGAACAGTCTTTCTATAAGGGTCCCTGTGTCATCTTGACAACATGATGAGCAAGGTATATTGTATCTAAAACGGAGGACAAAGGCGTCTCGCCATTTCTTTGACGCATCTCAAAGGATATTTTGAAATCTCTGGGGAGGAGCATGCACCTATGGAAAACAAAGACAAACCCTTGCCGAAACCGCCCAACAGAGTTAGCGGAGGGAAAAAACAGTTTGGGCAGGAAGATGAGTGGGGATCGCTCCTGGCTGACCGCATGGCAGCGGCCATGGCAGAAGGAAAGCTAGATGATTTTTTGAAAGAGGAGTTGTCGGATAATGAATATGCGAGGAACCTAGCGACAATGATGATGGGCATGACGGGGATGTTGCCTGCTGGCGGGGGACCGTCTTCTTCGACCGCGCCAGTGTTGGAGGAGGAGGCATCTTCGGCAGGGGCTGGAACGCGGGATTCAATGAGTACAGCAGACACGATGCCGGCAGACGTTAGAAAAGCGATCGAGGGCGGAGATGTGAAAGGATTGATGGAGCTACTTCGACGCGAACATCAAAAACGGATGCCCGGACCGGAACCGGCTGCGGAAGAAAAGGCTGCTGGGCCCCGTCCTGCCGACCACCCCACTATTGATAAGAATGTCATAGATGCATTGATACGAATTGCATCGGAAAACAGCGTTACCACGGACTGGATTGTCCTACGGGCCATCAAATTCTACGTTCAGGAATATCAGAAGACGGGTAGGCTGTAAGACAGATCGCAGTCGAGAGTTCATGGAATAAACCTGCCCGTGAACTACTAATCTGTTGCTAGAAACCCCTGTACCAGTCTTTTGATCTCCAAATGATGCACCGGAATGTTCGGTACGTCCTTGTTCCCGGGAATCGCCAGAACATGGATGAACGCTGGACCTTTCCGCGGGCCTCTCATCGCACCCACCAAATCCTTCGCGTCCGCCACTTTATCCGTATTCCTGATCCCGAACCCTTTCGCCACCTGCTCAAGGTCTACGCAGGACGACGCAAACGTCGGCTGGTTTCCGGTGGAGCCATAGGCGCCGTTATCGATGGCGACGATCGTGAGGTTTTTCGGCGCAAGAAAGGCGGCCGTTGCCAGCGCACCTGGGTTCATAAGGAGACTTCCGTCTCCGTCAATGACGACCACCTCTTTTTTCGAGTTCTGTGCTATGCCGAGGCCGATGGGCGTGGCCATGCCCATGCTTCCGAGCATGTAGAAGTTCGAAGGCTGGTGCTTTATGAGGTAAAGCTCCTTGGAGGGCCAGCCGAGATTACTGACAACGACTTTCTTTTCAAGATATGGCGCGATTAGCTGGAGGATTTCGAACCTTGTACACTGCGCGGTTTGCATTCCTTTTGCCTCCCGCCTTTCAATTAAGATAGCAGGAGCCTCTTCGTCTTTGACGCCGCAGGTAGCTTGACCTGCCGCTGTCGGGGCACGCGGCGCTTCGCAAGCTGAATCTTCCCACACCGCGGGACTAAGCAGAAAAGCGTGAATCCTGTTCTTCAGAAAAACCCGGGGCAGTTCCCTGTCAACGACGCTGAAATCGTCTCTTGAGTTTATCTCGGAAAACGTGATTTCCGCACCGTTCAGGATTCCGGGGAGCCTTTGGCCCATGGGGACCTGGGCCTCGATCTTTTCCTTATAGACGCCCCTCCGGCTCACAAAAAGAGCGAGGGGAAGCTCATAGAAAGCAGTGAGGGAAAGAAGGGCGTTGATCATGTTCCCGACACCGGAGCTCTGGACGAACACTGCCGGCCGTCTGCCCGAGAGTGCGGCGCCCGCACAGATCCCGACACCCTCTTCCTCTCTCGTGAGGGGAACATGATGGAAAGACCCAGCCAGCATCTCAAGCATGGTCTTGATCTTCTCGCAGGGAAGGGAGGCGGTAAAGTCCACCCCATGCGTCTTGAGCATGGCTAGGAGTTCTTCTTCAGGACGTTGCATAGCAGGTCCTCGATCTCCTTCTCCGTTATCTTCTTTGAGATGAACTTGGGAACAACCGTATAGGTCTTTTTCTCCTGCCGCAGTCTTTCTTCACCGCCGCCGGTGATGTTCAGCAATACGGTATCGCTCTTCCGGATCGCACCAGTTTGCACGGCTTCTGTGAGCACCGCGACAGCCACAGCGGAGGCAGGCACGATGTCGATGCCCTCCGACTCGCGGAAGGTCTCTATTGCAGCATACACCGCCTCGTTCCTGACGCCGTACATCGTACCGCCGGTTGCAGTGAGCGCGTCATACACTCCGCCTATTACCGAGTAGGCAGGATATCGAGTCGAAAGAACCCTGGTCGTGATGTGGGAGATCAGTTCGGGCTTCAGGTCATCGGGAAACAGGGTACGACTGCTCTTGTTCCAGGCGTGGAGCATGGGCGCAAACGGAAGGTTCTGCCCCAAATGCAGGGTGGTCAGGCGATTGCCAAACCGGCCATCGCGCACGAACCGCTCCGCCATCTCCCAGGCCCCGATGGCCCCCGTGCCGCTTCCTACGGCCTGAACGTAATGGTCCGGCAGTTTTCCAGTCTTCGAAACCGTCTCAAGCATCACGATGCCAAGGCCGTCGCGTTTGGCAATGTTCTTCACGCCCCCCTCAAAGGGAAACCCGAGGGTCAGAGCGATCTTCTTCGCAACATCGATGGCGTCCGCATAGTCACCGTCGCCAACAGCGAGCGTCGGAATGAGTGATGAACGATTGAGATACCACATCTCCATAAGGCACATCCGGGGCACGACGATGACCACCGGATAGCCTGTCACCGCTGACAAATGCGCAAAGGCGCGTGCCGTGTTCCCGGCAGAGGCGACAATCAGACCTTCGATGCCGTTCTCCCTGGCGTTCTGGAGCACGACCGCCGCTTCGAACTCCTTGAACGTGCAAGTCTCAAGGAGCGCCCCTTTCTCAGGCCAGTACCCGCTGAAGGCAATATACAGGTTTTCAAGGCCAAGGCGTTTTGCAAGGCCCTGTGAGCTGTATACCAGGGGGCCCGGCTGGGCGATCCGCGGGGCATGAATCGGGAGCCAATTGAACCTCCAGACGCCGTCAGAACCGCGCTCAGTAAAACGAACATCGCTGTAATCGCTTACGAGAAGCGCATCCTTGCAGTGCTCACAGAAGGCACAGAAGGCGTTCTCAAGAACCTTGCCACAGTTTCTGCATCGAATGGAAAAATGGCTCATGACTTCTCACCTTCGATCATACTGCCGATCAGTTCCATGATGTCAGTGATCTGTATCCGGTTTTTATGTCCTACCATGGCCTCGTTCACCTTGGCATAACAGGCCGGACAGCTCAGGATAAGGCGGTCAGCCTTCTTTGCCACGGCCTCGTCAATGGTCAATCTGCCTATGGCAACGGCGTTTTCGTGATACACTTTCCTCGCCGCTCCTCCCGCCCCGCAACACCGCGAGTTCAGTCCATTCCGATCAAACTCCAGCAGCGTGAGTCCCGGTATGCTGCGGAGCACCTCCCGCGGCTCTTCGATCACACCAACTCCACGGGTGAGATAGCAGGGATCGTGATAAATTACCCGTTCATGCAGCTCTTTTCGATACTTCAGCTTGCCTTCTTTTACCGCCGCTGCAACGAGTTGTGTGATATGACGGATCTTGAACGGGAGGTCGCTGCCATAGAAAACCGGCCAGTCCCTGCTCATGATATTCACGCAACAGGGGCAGGAGCAGACGAGCGTCTTGACACCCCGTGCCCGGTACCCTTCTACAAGCCGCCTGACCAGGTCCGCGAGCAGGTCGTGCTGACCCGTGATAAAGAGCGGGAAACCGCAGCAAACCTCTTCCTCGGGAGGGAGCATGGTGAAAGGTTCGCCTATGGCGCCCAGAACCAGTGCGTCGCCCCGCACCATGGGCTGGGCCTCGTAGGCGCCCGTGCACCCAGCATAATACGCGATTTCCGCCCTCTCGGCAACCTTCACCTGCTCAGGGAACCACGGCTGGTAGCGGTCTGCTGCAGGCTTGTCGTAGGGATTGCCGCTCCTGCTTACAGCGTTCGGCACGCTGGCCTGTGCGCCGATGGGCCCGAGACCGCGCTTGACCATCTCTTTTCTAAGCGTGGGCCAGAGACGTTGCGTGAAGATGCCGACGGGGCAGTTCTGTCCGCAGGCGCCGCAGGTGGTGCATTCATAAACCGCCTTCACGAAATCTTCGAGCAGCTTGCGGTCGACCTTTCCCGGCCCGAAGAACCGCGCCTTAAGACCGTCAGTTGCGCGGATAAACTCGCGGAACATACGGATCTTCTCAGGCGGCGATACCGTGGGGTTTCCGGTCACATCCTGGATAGGGCAGTGCTTCAGGCACTCTCCGCACTGAGTGCAGGCGTCGATCTCAAGGACCTGTCGGGGAGAGAGTTCTTCCGTGAATGATCGTTTATTCTTCATGCATCACCAAACGAAGCGCCTTCTTCCGCTTTCTCGCCTCCATCATCACCAGCGGGGCCGTGAAGATGTGCGTTGGCAGGAAAGGGATCAGCACCAGAACAAGAATAAAATGAAGTAAGAACAGCAGACTGGCCGGCGCAGCGGCCGGCCTGAGCGTCACAATGCCCCATGCAAACAATTTTACGTCCACAAGATCTGGCTTGTACAGAACGTGCATCAGGACGCCCAGAGAGCTGATTACAAGCACCAGGCAGAGAAGGAACATGTTAGCAGGAGAGGCATACTTTTCCCACCTGGTGAACAGCCTTATGACTAGGATGTATACCAAAGCAGGAGGAAGGACGTACCCGGCTATCGTTCCCGGCGTCTGTATGCACCATACCCATGCTGGAACAGGGTTCAGAAAATACCGCAAATGCCGAAGGAGAACCAGAAGAAAGCTTGCGTGGAAAGCCCACTCCCCGACCCAAAGAGCGGGATTCACCATCAAAAGCCTTGTGAACAGAAAAACATCTGAGACCGTGAGCGCCCATACCTTCGCCGTTGTTGGAGAGGCTGGTTCGGTGGAAAGTCTTTTCATTGCCTTCCACCATACCAGCCCATGCAGAAGAAACCGCGCCCAGAATACCGAATATGCGCTGTAGGCTGCAACGACCAATATCGTCCCCATAGTCATCAGTCCGGCAAGAGCTGTTTACAGTATAACACATAAGTCCTTAGGCCCCATTTTCGTCAGCCGACGGCGGATGACAGCGGTATGCAGGACCATTTGGGCCGTGCGGGTGGTGCGTTGGAGACCACCGGTCATTTTTTCACTACGAACGTGATGCTTGCATCCTTGGGGACGTTCAGGCCCGCCTCGGCCTCGATTGCTTTCAGAATGCCGGAAGGCACGGGACAGGCCACATGCTTGAGGTGTTTTGATGCTGACCGGTACACGGGATTACTCTGGAAGCCAGTAAGCGCGGCGAACCGGTCTAGGGTCGCGATGTCTTCCAGCATCTTCTTCACCATGCCGCACTCCGTGTCCAGGGAAATCGCGATTGTTTTGTCTTTCCTGGTTTCTGCTCTAATGGAGACGGAAAAACCGCATGTTCCTGAGTTGACTATTACCGTTGTCATAGGTATTTGTCCCCCTGCCCGACTATGCCTCAAGGTATAAGGGGCGGGAAGGTCCCGGGAAAGCATCGACCTCCCGCCCCTGTAACCTCATTTATCGCCAGGAGGACCCGGCGATAATCTCTCTATGCCTTTATCTCAACGGGGGTGTTCGATTTTTCGAGCAGCTCCTTCAGATTCGGGAACTTGTCTTTCATGTGCGGGATATGCATTGCTTGCATAAACTCCTTCTCAAAGGCCGGCTCAGTTGCGATTTCGACGAACTGCACCCAGCGGGCTCGTTCGTCCGCCTCAGTACGCTTCCTGCGGTTCAGAAGCGCCATCCGTGCACCATCACCCGCAGCGTTTCCTACGACGACGACCTTCTCGATCGGCACGTCGGGGAACATCCCCAGGGTGAGAGACGCCTCGCGATCGATATGGCTGCCGAAGGCGCCTGCAAGCTCGACGCGGTCGAGCTTGGTGACGCCCATCTTCTGCATCATGAGCTTTGCACCAGTGTAGAGAGCGCCCTTGGCGAGCTGGAGCGCCCTCACATCACCCTGGGTCACGGTGATGTCCTGATTTATCGATGTTTCTTCAGCCCAGGCGAGTACGTATTCGGGCTTCCCGTCGGCATCGCGGCGCACGCGGTTGGTCCCTGTATCCATGATGAACTTGCCGCTCTTGTCGATGATGCCCGCCGTGAACATCTGAGCTATGACGTCAATAATGCCGGACCCGCAAATGCCCTTGGCGTTGATCTTGCCCTCGATGTGGGTGTGCCAGTCAGCCTTGCCGATGACCATGTACTGCGGATCTTTCGTTGCGGGATCGATGCGCACCTTCTCGATCGCCCCGGGAGCGGCACGCATCCCGAACTTGATCTGGGCGCCCTCGAAGGCCGGACCGGTGGCGCAGGAGGTGGAGCAGACCCGGTCCTTGTTGCCCAAGAGCAGCTCGCCGTTCGTTCCGATGTCGATGATCAGCACCATCTCGTCCTGATTGTATTGCTCCTGGGCGATCAGCACGCCTACGTTGTCGGCGCCCACGAAGCCGGCCTCGAGAGGCAGAACATGGATATAAGAGCCGGGGTTGATGCGGATTCCGAGGTCTCGTGCCTTGATATCGAGAGAGCGCTGAACCGCCGGAATAAAAGGAGAGCGTCCGATGAAGGTCGGGTTCAGGCCCAAAAAGATATGATGCATGGCAGTATTGAAAACAATGGTGAGGTCATCGATGGTGTGGCCCTGTTGCGGCCCGTCCTTTTGGACTTCGGCAACGACCTTCTCGATGATCTCGTTCAAACCGGTGATGATGGAGTCCTGCATGGTCTTGAGGCCGCTTTCGTTCGCCATGGCATACGTGATGCGTGACATCACGTCTTCTCCGTAGGGTACCTGGGGGTTCATCATCGACTCGGTGTTGATCACCTTGCCCGTTGAGAGGTCGCAAAGGTAGCCCACGCAGGTCGTGGTGCCGATATCAACCGCCAGACCATAGCACACGTCCACGTGGCCAGGCTCGGCCTTGATGATCTCCCTGCCCTGCCACACCGTGAGCGTGATGGTCCATTCTCCCTTTCGAAGGATGTCCTGCAGGTCCCGCAGGACCTGGTAGTCCATCGTGAGGCCTTTCAGGCCATAGGTCTCTTCGAGGGCGTTGACAATGCGCTCGAAGTCCCCGGTCGTCATGTCGTGGAGCGTCGGTTTGGTAAGCGACAGGGGGTACTTCTTGACCGCCGGATCGAGAGCGATGGAGAGCTCTTTGGCCGCTTTCCGTACCACCTGCTTCCCTGCCCGGGACCGCTCGGGAACAAAGACCTTCAAGTCGCCACGCACCTCGCATTGGCAGGCGAGCCTGATGCCTGGTCCGTCCTCGGGTTTGATATGCTTTAGCTCGTCCGGAGCCGGGTGATGCGGGAAAATATGCACCATGCCCGACTCGATGTTGTCCTTCTCGAAGTACCCTTCTTCGATCCGGACTTTGCACTTGCCACAGACCTTTTTGTTGCCGCAGAGCGCCTCGATGTCGACTCCGAGCGCCTGTGCGGCCTGGAGGACTGTCTTTCCTTCATCAACCTCGCCGCGGCGGCCCGAGGGCTGGAATATCACTTTGTATTTCTTGGACATGTATCGCCTCCGATAAAGGGAAAATACGACGTCATAAATCTTAAATAATGTTCAAACCCAAAGACCCGACGTCAAAACAGTTCTACAGTTAATGGTGATGCTTGAAATTTATTTCTCATTCGTCCCTCGGACCTTCGCATTGCTTCTCCCGTAAGGGCAGACATTGATGCAAAAACCGCAATTGGGCTTGCCGACGGTTTTCAATTTGGCCGTCTTGTGGCTCTTACAGACGTCGAGCCTGACTAGTTCCACGAAAGGGTCGTGACGGGACCACACGGCCCCCGTTATCGCTTTTGACGGGCAGTGCTCGACGCAGAGCTCGCAATCGCCGCACCTGCTTTGTTCGATCGGCTCGTCCGCCGCAAGGCGAGCATCGGTCAGAACGGTCGCCAGTGAGAGTCGCGGGCCATGCTTGGGATTGATTAGGAGGCCGTTCTTTCCAACCCAGCCGATACCGGCCGATGTAGCCGCCATCTTATGGGTGAACAGAGAATAGAGCTTGGAGATGAAGGACCCATTCGTGCGGTCCGAGTCAGGCGGGATGGCAAGGGTGCGGTGGCCCCTGGCCTTCAGGAACCTCACAGTCCGCCGCTGAAGCTTGGCCAGCAGGGCGAGGGTGTTCTCGTTCAATTTTCTGTCAACGCCGATCGAAACAGCACGGTTCAGATGGCTGATCTCCCCGCTCAGGTATCCGCGCAGATCAGCAACGCCGACCACTGTGGCGCCAAGATCGAACAGCTCCTTGCGGAGCGAGGTCTTCATTTTGCGCTCTTCTTCGCTTCGGCCTCATCCTTCATCTTCTTGAGGGAGCTGATCATGTTTATGGCGTCCCTCAAGGCGTTCGTCGCATCCTTAGCGTACCCGTCGGCGCCGTACTTTTCGGCAACGTCCTGGGACACCGGGGCGCCACCGATCATGATCTTCACATTGGGGTTCTTGGCCCGAAGGTCCTCGATGACCTTCTTCATACCGGTCATGGTCGTGGTCATCATGGCCGAGAGACAGACCAGGTCAGAATCGGTCCGGAGCTGCTCCTGCACAAACTTGTCGAGCGGAACGTCGCGGCCAAGGTCATAAACGGTGAATCCGGCCACGTCGAACATCATTTTTACAATGTTCTTGCCAATGTCGTGCACGTCTCCTTCTACGGTCCCGATCACTACCGAGCCTCTCACACCGAGGTCTAGCTGCTTGACATGCGGCTTTAAGATGTCGAGTCCCGCATACAGAGCGTCGGCGCACATCAGGAGCTCAGGCACGAAGTACTCCTGGGCCTCGAACATCCGGCCGACCTCTACCATTCCTGAGACCAGGCCGTTGAAGATGGCGTCGTTCGCGTCAACTCCCTCCGCGAGCACCTCGTTGGCGGCCTCCTTGGCAGTGTCCTCATCGTATTGTATGACCGCGTTCCTCAGCTTCTCCAACAGCCCTTTCTTTTTTTCTTCTGTAGCCATAGGATTACCTCCTGTAGTTGTTCACTTCGTCCATCATCGCCTTGAAATTATCGACCGGCACCGTGGGCCAGATGTCACAGCCCGGCCAGACCGCGCTCACACCGTCATCAATGCACTTCCGGACCGTGGCACGGACCAAGTCCGGGGTCCCGGCGACGAGAACGTTGTAAGGGTCGTAGTTCCCGAATACGAGTGCCTTGGGGCCCAGCTTCTTGCGGGTCTCGGCGACGTCATTCTTCTGGTCCACGCTGATCGCCCTGGCGCCGCTTTCCGCCATGAACGGCACGATGTCGTTCGTCTTGCCGCAGATGTGGAGAACGCTCGGGACCTTGAGTTTCGCGAAGATCTTCGTCAGGTACGGCAGGATAAGGCTCTTGAAGACACGGGGTGAGAGCACATCTGAAGTAGCGCCCATCTCCCTCACGGTGATGTAGTCTACGCCTGCCTTTTCGTATTCTTGCGCCACCTGGATGGTCACCCCGGAGAGCGTGTCCAAGAGCTTGCCGATCTTGTCCGGCTTTTTGAAGGACAGCTTCAGGAGGTCGTTCAACTCCATTACCTGTCCGGCCAGGGTGAAGGGCCCGAGCACGTATGAGCCGACAGCCGCTTTGTCGCCAATATCGCTCTTCATGAACTTGATCACATCGAGCATCATGGGGACCCTCCCGCGCCTGACGAGGTCGGCGGGTACCACCAGTTCCATTTCTGCCTCGTTACGTACCAGTTTCTTCTTGATCGTGGGGTAGAGCAGGTCCTCGGAATGGGCATAGACGTTGATTTCGCAGCCGAGGGCTTCTGCCTCGATGCAGAGATCAAAAGGGGCGACGCCGCATTCGAAGCCGAACAGTTTATGCGTTGATGCGGCCGCAGCGGCCATCATCTTTGCGTCTAGATGAGTTGCCGCGAACTTCTGGTTGAGGGACTTGAGACCCTCGGTGGTCACGTTCCCCATGCCGCTGAAGCACGGCGGCCTGTCCACTGCCTCGCCGGCAAAGAGCTTTAGTACACGTTCTCGTGCGTTCATTGAACCTCCCTCTCACTGTTCCAATCTCAAAATCCGAGATCCAAATCCCCAATATACATCAGCATCCGGGCATGCGAACGCCCAGAATGTTGATGTTTTGAACTGGTTGATATTTGGAGCTTCGGGTTTGGTATATGTCATTTTCTCGCTCCCCCCGATTCGAGTTTAGTCAGGAAGTCTGAGAAGCACTTCCTGATCGGAAGCTGTGCATTGTCAGGTATCTTTCCCTGCTCCGAATAAACGAGCGTCGAGAGCAGGATATGCGCCGTAGCTACGGCCGGGAAGATCCGGGACGCAGTGACGATGGGCCCGTAAAAGCTATAATCGCTCCAGAGCACCGAAGACATCCCCTGCGCCACGGCATCCATGGCCTTGAAGGCGTCGAGGCTCCAGAGCGTCTTTGCCTCCTTCCACATATGAGTGCCGTTCGAATAGGCGCCGCCGCAGGGAAGGCCGTACTTTTCCTTGATCAGGCGGTTCGCCACGAGCGAGAAGGACGTTGACGGCAGGTTCATGACCGATGTGTCGACGATCACGGTATCGAAGTCTCCGGCTCCCTGTTCCAGCAACCGCTCTAGCGAACTCACCCTGCCCGCGGGTGACTGGTCCTTATCGTCAAAGGCCTGCACCACAACATGCTTTATGCCGAGGTCCTTTAGTTTCTGCACCTGCCCCTTGACGTCTTTGTCCCAGGGCGTAATGCTGTTATACAGGAACTTGTCCTGCACCCCGAGCTTGGACACGTACTCCGTCGCCTTCGCGCGCTGCTCGGCGACCCACATGTCGATGCCAAAGGGCATGTTCGTGGTCTCAAGGAAGAAATCGATGTAGATCTTTGCCTCTTCCGGCGTGTTGGCCACCATGGCGACCATGCCGGGGACGCCGGTTGACGCAGAGAGCGATTCCTGCTGCTTGATCAGTTCGGAGGCGCGCCTGCGGTCGAAATTGCCCTTCCGGTCCTGCATGATCTTGTCCTTGTTGTGGAACATGGAGGCGATCAGGAGCGGCGGCCTGTCGCCGGGTTGTCCGCCGATCGCCGTGCCGGCGATGGAGTAGACCTTTTGTTCTTTAGCAAACTTGAACATGAGAGCTCCTTTTAGTGAACCGATTACGTTTTTTCACACAGAAGCACCACGACACGGAGAAAATAGAATAAGGTGACGGAGTCGGTCAAAAGAGAGATGGATGTTCTCTGTGCCTCATGACCCCGCGGCAGATTGGTGCATTTTATGAATGTATGAGTACTGGGGAGGCTATAGAAGCCTCCCCGGGGACTGTCCGTGATTAAAATACGCCGTGGTCGAACTTTGGCTGTGGAAGATACTCCCACTTCTCCCCCTTGCGGTACTTAGCCTCAATGTCAAGGCACTTCAGTGCGTACTCGAAGGCATAAGGAATGCCCGGCCCACCAGGCACGAAGCCCCCGAGGATCATGCCCACTGATGCCGCCTCGAAAATCTCGCCCGTGGTCGCTCCCGCATTGATCGCAGGGATCACGTGGATTATGCACCGCGGCGAGCAGTAACCCACACCGCCTGCCATAAACATCAGTTCCTTCACCTTACGGGAAAGGGCCCCATCGCCAAATATTGTCGCATAGAAATCGGCGAAAGTCCTCCCCGGTTCAGGGGTCACGGTGTTGATGATCTGAAACATCCTCGGCACGAACCCGCACTGCTTCTTCATGTACTCGTTCACTTCTTCCAATGTCATTTTCTTATCAGCCATTTTTTTTACCTCCCCTTGCCCGGGTGCTTTCTGTGCCCCGGAAAAAAGTTTTTTCAACTCCTCCAAGATGCCCACAAACCGCACCTCCTTCCTTACATATAAGCTGGAACCGCCTCACCTCCTTTTCTCTAGTCCGGATAAACCGGAATCAACAAAATAGCGTCACGGTCACGATGCCGGTTCATCTTTGCGGCCACATAGTCCGTGTTCTCATCTTTCCGTTTCGAACTAAGCCTCACGATACAAGCCTCGTAACCATATGACGTCACCGTCTTATGGTTTCGATTCATGCGCCGCCTGAATGAACTTCCTGATATTGTCATAGGGCACCGTGGGCGGAATATCGCAGCCCGGCATGAGCACAAAGCCGCCGCCCGTACCGCAAGTTTTAATTACATCCTTGCAGGTGTTTTCCACGTCCTGCACGGAGCCGTTTAGCATAATCTTCACCGGGTCCACATTACCGCCGAAACACATCTTCCCGTGGAGCACTTCATTTGCCTTTACCATGTCCGTCTTGTGGTCCAGGCTGATGCAGCTTGCCCCTGTTTGCGGGAAGAGGTCAAGTCGGTCCGTGGTGTTGCCGCAGATGTGGACCAGCGTATGAACGCCCTTGGACCTCGCCCAGTCAGTGAATTTCTTGAGATAGGGCACAGCAAACTTCTCGAACTGCTTCCGGGAGATGAGATCTCCCGAGGCTGTGGGGTCCGCAAGGCTTATGACCTCAAGCGTTTTGTCCGCGACGATTGGTTCGTAGAGGTGGATCAGGAGATCGGTGGCGAAGTCCACGACCTTCTCGACAAAGGCCGGCTTCTTGAAGGTGGCCTTCATCATGGCCTCCTCTCCCACGAATCGGGCGCCGAGGGTGAAGGGGCCCCAAGCCGTCATGGTCACAGCATAGGTGTCGCCGATCTTCGCTTTCGTCTGGCGCAAAGACTTTTTTACAACATTTATGGTCTCGTCCTTGTCTATGTCAGCAATCTTGAGCTTCGCTAGGTCCTCCTCCGACGACACGAAGTGGCCCTCAAGGTCAGGCGCACCCATCTCGCGGAACTTGATCTTCCCGCCCAGGGCCGAGGCGTGGAAATTATTGTAACCCGAACCGGCGTATACGACATCGCACTGAAGCGTTTCGCTCATGGCAACGAGCATGGCGGTCATCTTGTCAGCGTTCCGTGCAAGTTCCTCGAATGACGTCCCGAACCGCTTGATGCTCCACATACCCGCGCCGAAGAGGGTCACCGGCAACCTTTCGGTCTTGCCTCCCTCAAAGGCTTTGAGAATCACGTTCTTCGGTTTCATAGCGTCTCCTTCCTAACTAAGTGGAATTGCATTCTCAGATTGCATAACTGTGGACCATCCGCTTGAAATCTTCAAGGTCAAGAGGCGTCTCAACCGCAGCCTCATTATAATTAGTGCGCCCGAAGCCAAGACACAGGACGGGTATTTCCGGTGCCACGGTCTTGATGATATGCACAGCGTCCTCCGCGGACAGGCCAAAAGGCTCTGAGTCAACGATGATGAGGTCATAACTCCGGCGCAGGACTTTCTGGACGGCGTGGGCGGGGTGTTCGACAGTTTCCACATTATGCCCTTCATCCCGAAGGACCCCGTACAGGCTCTTAATCATCAGGGGATTGGAGGAACAGAGGATGATATCTTTCATGCTAGCAGACATGGTGCAACTACGATGCCAGGCCGCAGATGGGACCGCATTGGAAGAGGCCTATATCGTACCTCGCTATTAAGTGTTACTGAAAGAAGTCAGTCAGGGTCCCCCACTGCGATTCCCGAGAAGAGAAAAGCACCCGAAAACCCGGAGGAAACGCGTCCTGCATTTTCATTGATGGTCCTGTAGCTCGCATCCGGGGAGTCGGAGCCCACGGCGTCGTCCGAGGCCTCAAGCTGAATCTATAGATTATCTTCATCTGCAGAATAGATGAAAAATGCCCCACGCTGCGGGGATATTTTCCTCACCTTATGCGTAGTATGAGATCGGATGGATCGTTGTTCTTTGTCCTACTTTTTCCCGATGGCATGCAGTATTTCGCTCACCGAGTCTGATCGATTCATGGTGTAAAAGTGGAAATACTTCACTCCGTTTTTCATCAGGTCCTCACATTGCCGGACCGCGAATTCCACGCCGCGCTTCCGCATTTCTTCGGGCATGTCCATCACCGGCTCCATCCTTTCGAGGATTTCCCTCGGCACCGTAGCATTGCAGAGACTGGCGAACTCTGCGACTCTCTTACAGTCTATGATCGGCATGATTCCCGGTAGAACGGGTATCGAGATGCCGAGTTTCTCGGCCCGGTCCATGAAGGCGTAATAGTAGTGGTTGTCGAAGAACATCTGAGTGATGGCGAAATCCGCACCAGCATCGATTTTTTGCTTCGTAAATTCCATGTCTTTCTCTATGCTTGGCGACTGCCCATGCCCCTCGGGATACACTGCCACGGCAATAGAAAAAGAGCCGTATTTCTGGATGAGATCGACGAGGTCTCGTGCGTATTTAAACTCTCCCTGGCCTAGGCTAAAGCATGGTGCGTTCCTTGGCGGGTCGCCGCGTAGCGCAAGAATGCTGTCGATGCCGGCGGCCTGGTACTTCTCAAGGAGCACAGACAGGGACGCCCTCGTCGCCCCGACGCACGTAAGGTGCGACATTACGGTGAGCTCAGTCTCATTTTTTATCTCTGTAAGGGCCTCGAACGTCCTATCCTGAGTGGTGCCGCCTGCCCCGTAAGTAACGGAAACGTACAGCGGGTCGAAGACCTTAAGTTCTTGTACGACCTTAATGAACGCGTCTCTTCCCGCATTCGACTTCGGCGGGAAGAATTCGAAGGATATCCCTTCCTTCCGCTCTTTCAGTTTTTCTATGAGTTTCATGGTTTTATCCTCTGACAGTATTATCCCTCTTTTGGATGCTTTTTTACCATTTTGAAATCATGGTCACATAATGTGGCATCGCCATTGCATTAAACTGAACATCGGATTCTTTTTGCATTCTGTCGCATCGGTGAATTCAGTATAGTAAATTAAAGAGACGGTCTTATGAAAACGACAATTGTCTGCGGTTTGCTGGGTTCGGGAAAGACAACGTTTATCAGGAACTTCGTGAAGGGCCTGGCGGGGAAAGCCGTTGTTCTGGTGAACGATTTCGGCGCCGCAGGAATCGACGGAGAGATATTCTCCACGGACGGAATCGAATCTGTCGAGCTGCCGAGCGGGTGCGTGTGTTGCACCCTTAAGTTCGACCTGATCACCACGATCCAGAGAATCGCCAAGACGTTCGCTCCAAAGCACCTCCTGATCGAACCGAGCGGTGTTGCATCTCCTTCCGGCGTGCTTGAGGCACTCGAAGGTGCTGGAATCGGGACGGCGAACGTGGTCGGTATCGTAGATGCCGTGGAGTTTGCCGAACTCTACGAATCGGGCAGGTACGGAAGCTTCTTCGAGGATCAGATAGCCAACTCCGACGTTATCCTCGTGAACAAGACTGACCTCGCCGGAGAGGCCGCCATCGCTGCTGCGGAACGGTTGATCGCATCCATCAATCCCCATGCCGTACTTCTCCGTACGGTGAACGCCGATATTGATATTCCCCTTCCCCGGTCGCCCCAACACCGCAGAATTCGTTCAGGCGATTGTCATTTCAATTTTGAGACGGTGTCGTTAAGGATCATCAGTAAGCCTGCTTTCTCCGTAATAAAAGACTTTTTTGATGAACTAGCGAAAGGACGGTTCGGGTCAGTGGCGCGGGCAAAGGCGCTGGTGAACACGCAGGAGGGACCGTACCGGTTCGACACCGCCTACGGCAAGATTAACGCGGTCCGCTTTGAAAAGGACATCGAGAACAGCAGGCTTGTCGTCATCGGAGAAGCGCTGGACAGGCAGGGCATGGAGCGTGCTCTCTTCGCGGGCATATAACAGGTTCTTCAAACACTGAACGTGATTGTATATCGCAGCCTACTGTCGACGTCCCGGCACCGCCAACACGGAAGGAATCATTCACGAGTCCGTGCACATGACGCTGCTCATTATTGCAGGACATACTTGTCGTTTCACGCTATAGCCGTGATGACGTTATAACACTAGGGATTGATCCCGTACTTTTTGAGTTTAAGGTAAAGGGTTTTCCGGTCTATCCCCAAGAGTTGGCTTGCTTTGGACTGGTTGTTGTTCGCTTCCTTCAGGACCTGCAGGATGTATTTCTTCTCCATCTCTTCGAGGGAAGGGTTGGTCCCGAGTTGCGCGACGACAGAAGGGGATGGTATCGAGAGGTCTTCGGCCCCAAGAGTGTCCGATTCGCACAGTATCACTGCCCGTTCGATAACATTCTCGAGTTCCCGCACGTTGCCTGGCCAGTGGTATGCCGCAAGCATTTCCAGGGCATCGGGCGTGAGGCCAGTGATGTGCTTGGCGAGCTTTTTCGCATACTTCTCGAGAAAATGGCGGGCAAGCTCCGGGATGTCCTCTTTCCGCTCCCGGAGGTGTGGAATGGCAATGTTGATTACGTTCAATCGGTAAAAGAGGTCTTCCCTGAACTTTCCGGCCTTGATCAGCTGAGGAATGTCCTTGTTCGTCGCGGCGATTACCCGCACGTCAACAGAGAGGGTCTTGTTCCCGCCCACCCGCCGGAACTCGCCGGAATCGAGGAACCGAAGGAGTTTTGCCTGGAGCGCGATAGGCATCTCTCCGATCTCATCGAGGAAGAGAGTCCCCTTATCCGCCACTTCAACGAGTCCGTGCTTCATCTGGTATGCGCTGGTAAAGGCTCCTTTCTCGTGGCCGAAGAGCTCTGACTCGATGAGGTTCTCTGACAGGGAGGCGCAATTTAGGGCGATGAACGGAGCCTCCTTGCGCGTGCTGTAGTGCCAGACGGTGTTCGCGACAAGCTCCTTGCCCGTGCCGCTCTCGCCCTGGATGAACACAGGCGAGTCCGTGGGAGCCACCTTCTGGATGAGCGCGAGGATGTCCTTGAGCTGTTTGCTTTTACCGACGAACTCCAAGGGAGATTCGATTCTGACCAGCTCCTGCTCCAGAAGCTTGCTCTTGACTGAGAGCCTGCCGTACTCGTAGGCCCGCTCGATGACGATCACCAGCTCATCGAGTTTGTAGGGCTTGGTGAGGTAGTCATAGGCGCCGTTCTTCATGGCCTCCACCGCGGTCTCCACCGTTGCCTTGCCGGTCAGTACGATGATAGTTGGCGCTTCCGAGTCCTCCTTTAGCTTCTTCATGAGCGATATTCCGTCCACGCCGGGCATGACGATGTCGAGGAGGATCACATCGAACGAGCGATTGCGCAGGAGCCGCAGGGCCTCGCTTCCGTCTGCGGTTGCCTCCACGGAATAGCCTTTACGGGTAAGCTCTTTTTTCAGGAGCCTTCTGAATGGCTCTTCATCATCCACGACGAGAATGTTGATCATAATAGGAAACTCAACGGCGAAGGTGTGAAAAACACGCAGATTTTTCGTAACTGCAAGACTTAAAGATTTCCTCTGCGCTTTTCGCAGTGAAATGCGCCTTTGATTTCTTACTCCTTGCACATGATCGACGGAAGCGTAATGATGAATGTGGCGCCCTTGCCGGGTTCGCTGTCCACATCGATAGCGCCGCCGTGCTCTTCCACAATTTTATGACAGATGGTAAGGCCGAGCCCGGTCCCTTCACCAACAGGCTTGGTGGTGAAGAAGGGATCGAAGATCTTGTCCAAAAGATCGGGTGGGATCCCCGCGCCTGTGTCAGAAACTGACAGGCGGATCCGGCTCGGGCAGGCAATGCGTCCGTCTTCCCGCATCAGGTCATCCTCGGCTGTCCGGATGGCGATGCTGCCGCCCTCGGGAGTGAAGTAGATGGCGTTTAATAATAGGTTCATCAACAGCTGACGCAGGCTGCCGGCGTCTGCGTAGATTTTCGGAATATCCCGGTTCAGGTTGAGTTCGAGGGTGTGCTTCAGCCGCGCGGTACGGTGCTTGAGCAGGAGAAGGACTTCCTTGATGAGCTCGTTAATGTCGATTTCGCGGAAGGTGCCTCCGGACGGACGGGCGAACTCGAGCAGGCTTCTGAGGATCGTTTTGCACCGAAAGATTTCATTGTGGATTGTCCTGAGATACTCGGGAAAGTCCTCGAACTCCCGGATTCCGGCAAGCGACTGGTCGTGGGCCCGGTCGAGGAGCGCCTCCGAGTAGCCCGCAATGATCCCCAGAGGGTTGTTGATCTCGTGAGCGATGCCCGCGACAAGTGTACCCAGGGAGGCGAGCTTGTCCGACCGGATGAGCTGCTGTTCGAGCCTCCTCTGGGCTGTCACGTCCTTAAGGTAGTGGACGATTGCGTAGAGCCTGCCCTCCTCGTCGACGAGCGGGTATGCCCAGAAATGGAATATGCCACCGCTAACGCTCTTCATCTCCTGGAACGACGGCCTCTTGCATGAGAGCGTTTCGGAGCAGAGACAGCCGTCGGTCAGCAGGATGCCGATATTTTCCATGATCTCTGCGCACAGCTTGCCGGTGATCTCTGTTTTGGAATAACCTGTCCTAGCCAACAGGGTATGATTCGCGCGGATCACCCGTTGTCTGCCGTCCTCGATCCAGACCATGTCGGTGATGGCGTCGAATGTGCGCTCCCACTCCTTCTTTTCTTTTGAGATCTCCTCGAACAGGAGCGCGTTCTCGAGAGCGACAGCGATATGCTTGGCGACGGGGAGAAGGATCTCGTAGTCTTTCTCCGAATATTGCGATGGCCTGGTGCTGTCAAAATTGAATACGCCGAGCATGCGGTCATGAAACAAAGGGATGCTGATCGTCGACCGGATGCCTTCGTGCAGAAGCTTTCTGTCGAGCGGGAACGCAGTTTCGTTCAAATCGTAGCTGATCCAGGGCTGGTTGTTCCTCACGACCCAGCCGGCGCTGGTTCTCTCGATCGGGGCCTTCACCCCCTTTTTCATCGCGGTCTTCATCTCCGTGTCCAGAGCGAAGATCAAGAGGTTGTCGTCCTTTTCATTGTACAGCAGCAGGCTTGCCCTGCTGTAGTTGATGATTTTCCGAAGCTCGGAGACAACCATCCGGAAAATCGTCCCGATGCTCAGGCTGGAATTGATGATACTGCTCAGCTCGTTGATCAGTTCGCCTTGCGTTGCCCTGTCCCGGTGCGCTCTCGAACCAGGTTCTGAAGGAGCGGCCTTTTGTCCGGCCGCATCACGGACCACGATGATCATTGTGTCCGGCCGATGGTTTCTGACCGGGATAACGGCGATCCTGGAAGCCAGGGGGCTGCCGTTCTTTCGAAAACAGAAGGATCGCAGAGCCGAGGAGGATTCTCCCCCGGTAGGCACATTTGTGGAGGGAGAGCGGCCGGCGGATCCGTGCTCGCTGAGAATATTGTCGAGCGATATGAACTTTTCGAGATTCCTGCCGATAACTTCACTGCGCTCATATTCGAAGAACAGAAGCACATTGTCATTGCAAGAAAGGACCGTCCATTCTTTGTCGACAATGAAGGCAGGCAATCTGAGAACATCGAGCGTTCTTAATAACGCCGAACTGTCCCTGTCGATCATGATTTTCATACAAGATTATATTATCACACTGCATATGCCCCTTCAACAGGAAAGCGATCATTTCACGGTACTTGACTCCCGCGGTCATGACGATTATTATGATTATACGGACATATTCCTTAGTGCGAGGGGCTCCCAGCTCATGAAGATCAGGATTGGACATCTCTCGACCTTCTATCACACGTCGATCCTCTTAATGGCAACGAGCGACACCGATTCGCGATTCGGCGCTGAGATAGAATGGAGGCTGATGGGTACGGGGCCGGCGATCATGAAGGCCTTTGGCAGGGGCGAGCTTGATATGGCATACATCGGACTGCCGCCTGCTATCATCGGCATAGACCAAGGGATCAAGGTCATCTGTGTGGCAGGCGGCCATGTTGAAGGAACGGTCATTGCGGGGAAATCGCAGTGGACCGGGTTTCATGAGTCCGACGACCTCGGAATGATCCTGAGTCAGTTCCGTGGAAGGAAGATCGGAGTACCTGGAAGGGGTTCCATCCACGACGTTATCTTATACGACTGCATTGAGCGGTTGGGTTTTGCTCGTGATATCGAGATCGTCAATTATCCGTGGGCGGATCTTGTGACCGAGGCGGTGGTCAGGGATGAGGTATCTGCTGCCGTGGGTACACCCGCCCTTGCCGTCGCGATCAAACGATTTGCTGCTGGTAAAGTGCTCTATCCGCCTTCAAGTCTCTGGCCCAATAACCCGAGCTACGGAATTGTTGTGGACACCGGCTATTTATCAAGGGAAACGACGATGGTTGAGAAGTTTCTCAGACTCCATGAAGAAGCAACCGAATTCATCAGAAAACGGCCGGCTGAAGCGGCTCGGATGATTGCGGATTACATCGGTATCGTTGATGAGCGCTTCGTACTTGACACGATCATGCTTTCCCCCAAATACTGTGCCCAGCTCACCGATGGCTATGTATCAGCGACCATGAAGTTTGTGACGGTTTTAAAGAAGCTGGGGTATATAGGATCAGACGTTGAACGGGAAAGAATATTTCATCACGATCTGATCGCCCGAATCCACCCAGAGAGGGAGCACTACAGCGATGGGATTGATTCCTTACGTACGACTCCGTAGGGTGAAAATCCCGGTTACTTCTCTTTCAGTGCTGCAGCCGGATAGTAATCACCATGGCCCGGGAATATGTACGCTTGCCCGCCATGGACCCTCAATGTTTCGTCCAGAGAGAGAATCATTTCCTTCAACGAGGCAGCCTCTTCTTTATAGACCCTGGAATCGCTGTTTGGGCTCGTGAGTAGATACCGATAGATGCCGAGGTATTCTTTTTCTTCGGATGACAGGCTCCGCATGTTCAGGAGAAAGTCCGAGGTGAAGAGCAGCCCGAATTCCCGGTTTAGGAAAAAGACCAGTCCAGGAGTGTGGCCGCCATGGCTTTCGAGAACTTCGAACCGGAGCGGGCCGACCGTAAAGGTGTCGATGGTCCAGAATGAGCCTGTCTCTTCTCGTTCTCTTGTAGAGAAGTGGTGCGGTTGGGACGGAAAGAGGCACTCCGTGAACCGGCTCGAAAGCCGCGTGTAGTATTTGTTCAGGTTCAGGAGGCTTCCCGAAATCCCGTGCGCCCGGTTCATATGAGTGATGACATCGGCGCTGCCTGGGTGCATGAAGACCGCCGTCCCGAACTCCTGTTCGAAGTATCCGGACGCTCCGGCGTGGTCCGTGTCGGGATGGGTGACGTAGATCCGTCTCACCCATGCCGGGTCCATCCCCTGATTCCTGATGAGGCGCTTGATGTCTTCATAGTATATACCGTGGCCGGCGTCGATCATGGTCAGGTCGTCGCCATCGCGCAGCAAGTAGAAGTTCTCACTCGAAGGCAGACGGAACCCGAGGAGCGTTACCCAGTTGTGGAAGCGCAGCGGCCTCATCGGTGTCGCTGAGAAATTTTCGCCGATCCGGCTCCTCGATCGCGATGCAAACGAAAGCACCGTCTCGAACACGTCGCCTGCCTCGAGGTTATTACCGGCTTCCGTAGCAAAGTGCACCAGGTCCTGGTGCAGCTCCCGGGATGAGTCCACGAGGGATTTGATCTCCGCCACATCGCTCGATGGGAGGAGCTGCTTGAGACGGAGGAAAAATTTTTCGACCATCTTCAGGCCGATGATTCGCGATGCCTCCTCTTTGTTGCTGCCGCGGTACACGACACGGTAGTGGTATCCTTTTTCGTTTATTGCCTGCAGGAGCGTGTTGATCTCCTGCGGGTTCGCGGCGGCCATGGCGATATCTGCGGACTCTGCGTCGATGTCCTCATCATAAAGCATATAGATCACATTTGCATCGTGTTCGGCGAGAAGCCTGGCAAAGGACGCGAGGGAGCCGGGCTTGTTGACCAGACGGACCTTCACCTCGAGAATGCTTTCTACGGTCGTGACCAGCACCTCGTCCGGCGCGCAGCGCACGCTCTTGAAGCCGTACTCTTTCTCTTGCAGGGATTGCAGGAGTGCGTTCAGGCTGTCTTCCCCTCCGAGATGCACTGCAACAGCAACGCGGCTACTGTCCGTTGATCGATCGTAGTGGAAGAAGGAGATGTTCCCGCCGGTATGAGCAATGGCAGTGGCGAAGGCGGCGAGGGATCCGGGACGATCGGGTAGATAGACGCGGAATTTGACGAGAAGTTCTCCCGACGTCAGGGCGTCAGTTCCGGCAGAGAGGCGGACCTGACGATACACCTTGAGAGGCGCTCGATCGCCAAAATCACTTTTCATGGAGATTTCCATATTTCTTTTCTTGCAGTGTCTTTCGTCAAAAAATCACCTTTTTCCTATTGCTCTCTGAAACGATAATTTGTATTATATCACCGCTTGCAAAGATTATGAACAGTTTCGTGACGTCACTACATTCCTTTTCATGATGCAGGGTCAAATGGATACGGTAAGGATGTTGAGATGCGTTGCTTTTTTCATGTCTTGCACACTGGTCTTATCGGCCTGCGCTGCTAAAAGCTCCAATATTTCAGGAACACCGGGATCCGCAGCGCCGGGAGCAAAGGCATGGCAGAAGCCCTATACGGTCTTAGGGCAACGATATGAACCGCTGGAGAGCCACGAGGGGTTCGCCCAGACAGGGGTCGCGAGCTGGTACGGAAAGGATTTTCATGGGAAGACCACGAGTAACGGCGAGATCTATGATATGAACGCCATGACCGCAGCGCACAAGACCTTACCGCTCGGCGTGTATGTAAAGGTATACAATAAGGACAATGGGCGGGAGGCAATCGTCCGTATCAATGATCGCGGGCCGTTTGTTAAGGGACGGATTATCGATCTCTCCTACGGCGCGGCAAAAAAGCTCGGCGTGGACATCGCCGGCACCGCGACAGTGCGGATCGAAGCGCTGGGGTATCGCTCAGGTGGCTCCGACGGACAGGAGAAATATACAGGCCCCGCAAATTATGATGCCGGCAACTATACGGTTCAGATCGGCGCGTTTACGGACTATAAGAATGCGGTGAGGCTCTCTGAAGAGATGAAGAAGATATTCACATTCTCCGAAATTCATACGGCAAATGTGAATGGCGAGCTTTTTTTCCGGGTTTATGCAGGCAGGTATTCGTCGTTGAAGTTTGCAGAGAAAGCGGAGAAGAATTTTTCCGAGCACGGATATCCCGGGAGTTTTGTCGTATCGCTTGACTGACCAAGCAAGAATTATGACAGGATCATACCGAAACTGAGGTTTTTCCTTTTAGTGGCTACGTGCTGCTCAGCCAGCATCTGTTTTATCTCGCCGGCATTTCTTCCTGTCGGTTTGTAAAGATGATAATATTTCTGTTAGCCAGACAGGTCGCAGGATTCGTGAAGTTGTTATCACCGCCGTAAACCATACACGATCTGCGTTGTCGGTAAGGCCCCTTGGTGCTTATCCTAGGAGCGCGCGCACCACTCCCGTGCGTTCTGGAACATCCTGAGCCAGGGAGATGCAGTGAGGGATTTCTTGAGGTCTTCAGGGAGCCATCCCCACTGCCAAGTGAGCATAGTGCGCTCAGGATGGGGCATCATGGCGAGGTGGCGGCCGTCGGGCGAGCATAGGCCAGCGATGCCGGCAGGTGAGCCATTGGGGTTAAATGGATAGGCTTCGGTAATATTTGATTCATCATCCACGTAGCGTATGGGCGCGAGGCCGAACTCGCACTCGGCGAACATCTGTTTGTCCGGGAAGTAGGCTAGGCCTTCGCCATGGGCTACCCAAATGCCGAGCACGGAGTTCTCCATGCCTTTGAGCATGACGGAGGGGCTCTTTAATATTTTTACCGTCGTGAAGCGGGACTCGAATCGGCCGGACTGGTTGTGGATGAAACGCGGTTGTAGCTCGTCCGAAATGCCCCGCCAGGGCACCCAGCCTAATAGCGCCATGAGCTGACATCCATTGCACACCCCGAGGCTGAAGGTGTCGGGCCGATGGTAGAATTGCTCGAACTGATCCCACACCTTTTGGTTGAAGCGGATGGACGCTGCCCAGCCCTTTGCCGAATCGAGCACATCGGCATAACTGAAACCGCCGACGAAGACCACACCACGGAACCGATCAAGTGTAGCGCGGCCTTCGAGCAGATCGGTCATCATCACGTCCCAGGGTTCGAAGCCCGCGAGATAGAACGCAGAGGCCATTTCCCGGTCGCCGTTACTCCCCTCTTCGCGGATGACTGCGACCTTAGGCTTGTTAGTATCCTGGAGGATCGACCGAGTCGTGGGCTTTGGATTGAAGGGGATGACAAATGATGGGCCCTTCCTATCATAGATATTATTTCGTTCCTCGCGGATGTTTTCGGGGTTTCTCTGCAGCAGATCAAGCCGATGGCTCGTCTCCTCCCAGATGTCACGGAGCATGAGCATATCTTCGTTCAGAACATTCTTCCAGCTTACGGACAGCTTGATTTTTTTAACAACGGTTGTTGTGCCGCAGACCATATTCGGGACATCTGCCTTGTTCAGGATCCGGCAGATCGCGGACTCATTCTCCGGAAGATATTCGATCACGAGCCCTGCTTCCTCAGAGAACAGGACCGAAATCGGATCTTTGCTATGCATGATTTCGGACGGGAGATTGACCTCGATGCCGCAATTACCGGCGAATGCCATTTCGAGGAGCGTGGTGATGAGACCACCGTCGGAACGGTCATGGCCTGAGAGCACCAGTCCTTTCTTGATCAGCGTCTGGATCGCGTTGAATGCACGCTTCAGAAGTGCGGGATCGTCAATGTCAGGCGGATCGTTCCCCACTTGGCCATAGACCTGAGCAAGCGCAGATCCGCCGAGACGGCTCTTTCCCCCCGAGAGATCTATGAACAGGAGCTTTCCCCTTCCCGGCGCCTTAAGATCCGGCGTAACGGTCTTGGTGATGTCGGGACAGGTGGCGTAAGCGGATATGACGAGTGTGCCCGGTGACTTCACGGTCTCGCTCGTCCCGTCGGATTTCTTGACCTTGGCCGCCATGGAAAGGCTGTCCTTGCCTCCATCGACCGCGATTCCAAGCTTTATCATAATGTCCCGCATGGCAACAGCAGCATCGTAAAGACGGCTGCCCTCGCCCGGGAGCTTGGGCGCCCACATCCAGTTGCCCGAGCATCGAATGTCTTCAAGGGCGCTCAACTCGGCCCAGACGATGTTCGTGAGCGCTTCACCAACACTCATGCGCGCCATGGCTGCGGGATCGATCAATTCCTTCACCGGCTGCTCACCGATGGCGATGGCGGCGCCCGTTATCCCGAAGTGGGACTGGGCGATAACGGCCACGTCCGCGACCGTGAGCTGGAGCGGACCAGAGCACTGTTGACGTGCGATAAGGCCCGTTACCGAACGGTCAACCTTGTTCGTGAGGAATCGTTTGGAGCCCACGGAGAGCAACCGCAAAACGCGGTCGAGGGCCTTGCGTACGGTAAGGCCCTTGGGGAGTTCGAGCGGTCTGAGCGTCGGCATCTTGCCATCCAGCCTGAAAACCTTTTGTGGCATATCACCGAGCACTTTTGCGAGCTCGAGGCTCTCGGGCATCGAATCATTCGTCTCGTCGTTGAGCACAATGTAACCGTCTCCTGTGACCCTGCCGATCACGGCCATAGGCACTTTCTCTCGATCGCAGAGCGAGCGAAAGAGACGTTCATGTTCTGATTTGAGAAGAAGTGCATTCTGTTCCTGGTACTCCGCGCCCCATATCTCGAGCACCGAGAGTGTATTGTCACCGACCCGAATCTTCCTGATATCGATCTTCGCACCAGCCGGGTGCACGATCTCCTTCACCACGTTGCAGTTGCCACCCGCCCCTTGATCGTGAATGCTCTGGATCGGGTTCTTCTCCCCAAACTCCACACAAGCGCGTATGACGCGGTTCAGCTTCTGCTCCATCTCGGCGTCACCACGCTGCACCGCATTGAAGTCAAGTTCAGCGATGTTTTCGCCCTGGATCATAGAAGAGGCAGCGCCGCCCCCCATGCCAATGCGGTAAGCCGGACCTCCGACCTTGACCACAAGCATCCCCTTCCGCGCTGCCGTCTTGTCTGTATGTCGGCTGTCCATCTGGCCCACGCCGCCGCTGAACATGATCGGTTTGATCCATTCCCGGCGCTCACCATCGGGCATCCGGAGACCGAAGGATCGTGTAAAGCCCTGGATCACGGGCTCGCCAAACTTGTTTCCGTAGTCCGAAGCGCCGTTACTCGCTTCAACCTCGATCTGAAGAGGAGATGCGAGGTTATGCGGATATGCATAGGATGCATCTTCCCATGGGAGCACGTAGCCGGGGATGAGGAGATTGCCCACACAGTATGCGGCCGTACCGGCGATCACGAGACCCCCCGTGCCTGTCGCTTGGACGTCACGGATACGCCCGCCTGTACCGGTCTCTGCGCCGGGAAACGGCGCCACGCCGGATGGAAAGTTGTGTGTTTCAGCGGTAAAGATGATATGGTATTTACGCCGCATTTCGCGGAACGCTGAGGGCTTGCCGACGATCTCAGGGATAATGGTATTGATATCGTATCCTTTGATCGCGCTCGAGTTATCACTGAAGGCGATGACGCTGTTGTTTCTGTTCGCTTCGTAAGTGGACTTTACAATCTTCATCAAGGTCTCGGGGACTTCCTTGCCGTTGACGATGAGCCTGCCGCGGAAGAACCAGTGGCGCGAGTGCTCGCTGTTCGACTGCGACAAATCGAAGCACTCCACATTTGTGGGGTTGCGCTTGATCTCGTTCTTAAATAGGTTTGTGTAATAGTCTAGGTCCCAATCATCGAGCCCCAGACCCATCTCACGGTTGATCTTTTCGAGGGCGGCTCTTCCCTGCGAAATGATTGGAATGATGCGTACGGGTTCGGGCTTGATTCCGGTTTCGAAGGTCGTGAGAGGTTTCGGATACGGGCACTCGGTCATGCGGTCGTGAACAAGGGACAGGAAAGAGGCTCGTTGATCTTGGCTCAGGACTCCTTGGTCAGCGAGATCGAGGCGGTATCGCCGGGAACGCTCGATCCTCGAAATTTTCTTGAGGCCACTGGCGTGGCAGATCGAAACAGCGTTCGTTGACCAAGCAGTTGTGAAGTTCATACGGGGCCCGACTTCTAAAATCAAAGGACGAGAGATAAGAGACGCTGGACGAGTTATGAAGCTCTTACCGGAAAAATTTTCAGGCTCGAAGGTCTCGGCAAGAAGCCAACGCAGGAGACGCATCTCGTCCTCTGTGAGCATGCTGTCGGCGGAGACGTTAAAGCAAAACTCAGTCTCGATCCCACGGATGGAGGGAGAGACCTTTTCTTGTGCGGACGCAAGCAGGCCCGCTGCCTGATAGGCTGAAAGCGCCGGGGTACGGAAGAGATGAAAGAGCGTCATTTGGTTTTTGTACGACAGAGCTTTCATGGTCACCCTGTCTGCAAGGGCTTCAAATTCAGGATTTTTCTTATGTGCGCCGTAGAACCCGTCGCATCAGGGTTATATAAGACGCTGGCTGCGTTGTAAACAATATGTACTTTATGTACTTTTCTACCAGACAGGTGAACAAACGTTCACTTACTGGATATGATAAATAAAATGGTTAAAGAGCCCGACCTGCAAAACGATGACCTTCGCAGGCAAGGCATTAGTAACTGACGAGCATGTCAACGTTCTGTTAGAGATACGACCTTCTGCTCAGCAGCTTTCTTTTCGCCCGCCATCTCGCTCTTGCCGTCAAATGTGACGCCCTCCTCAATGATGAGCTTGGGCGTCTTAATATTTCCCTGAACGATGCCAGGTGCGATGATATGCACTTTCTGGTTCGCGTTGACGTTGCCGACGATCTTGCCGCTGCTAATGATCGTGCCGACGGTGATCTCTCCCTGGAGGAAGGCGCCATCACCTGCAATAAGGGTATCTTTGGAAACAACCTCTCCCTCCACTTTGCCGTCGACGCGGATTGTACCCTCGAAGCTGAGTACGCCCTTGAACTCCGTGCCCTTTCCCAAGAATGCCGTGATCTCCGCTTGCTCTGGTGTGCCTGAACCTTTCTTTAGCATTTATATATCCTCCTCAAAAATAATTCAATACGGTCAACACCTCGAGACGCAGATTCGACGAGAAAAACGGCAACGAAGCGTTCTCGGGCATGGAACAAGTAAAAGAGTTCATTACGGCGTCTTTTCGCGGTCCCTGCATAAACTTTCTCAAAGTTCATTTGTGCTGTAATTTCAGCAGATTTTCTCCAGTATCCTTTCCAGCTCTTCAGTGGAATAATACGCCACCACAATCCTGCCGCCCTTTGATTTAGCGGTTATGATTACCTTGGTGCCGAGCGCCTTCCTGAGCTTTTCTTCGACAGATTTCAGCTCGTAGCTCAGCCTCGCCTTTTTCTCCTTTGGTGGTGGGTTTTTGAGTCGGGAAGAGAGCATTTCGGCTTCGCGCACTGAGAGCCCCTTCTTCACAATCATGACGGCAACATGCATTTGGTCCCGCACGCGTTCGAGTGACAAGAGCGCCTTTGCGTGACCCATGGTGAGCGCGCCCGTTGCCAGCTCCTGTTTTATCTCTTTGGGCAGCCCGAGTAGACGCAGGAAGTTCGTTACGGTAGAGCGTTCTTTACCGACCCGCTTTGCGAGATCTTCCTGCGTGAGCTTGAACTCATCTTGGAGGCGCTTGTATGCTTCGGCTGCTTCAAGCGGGTTCAGGTCCTCGCGCTGTATGTTCTCTATCAGCGCCATCTCAAGGAGCTCCCGCTTGGTCGCCTCCTTGACGAGGGCAGGAACGGTCTTGAGCCCCGCGAGTCTTGATGCGCGCCAGCGGCGCTCTCCGGCGATTAACTGGTAACCAGCGCCAGCCCGGTGCACAATAACGGGCTGAATCACCCCCTGCTCTTTGATCGATGCCGCGAGTTCCCGGAGTTTTTCATCATTGAAAACTTTGCGGGGCTGATACTCGTTCGGAATGATCTTGTCCAGCTCGATCTCGATGATGCCAAGCGCTTTTTTCTCCTTGTCATCGAGTACGGACAAGTCAGGGATGAGCGCGCCGAGCCCCTTACCGAGCGCCTGTTTTTGCATGGCCGATAACCTCCTTTGCGAGCTCAAGATAGCTCTGCGCACCCCGAGACCGGATGTCGTACAGCAACACAGGCTTGCCGTGGCTCGGCGCTTCGCTCAGGGCCACGTTCCGGTGAATGACAGTCGTGTAAACCTTGTCGCCGAAATATTTTCGTACTTCCTGCGCCACCTGTTCGGCGAGATTGTTCCTGACGTCATACATGGTGAGAAGCACTCCTTCGATAACGAGGTCCGGATTCAGGTCCTGTTTTATGAGCTTGACGGTGTTCATGAGCGCCGTCAGGCCCTCAAGTGCGTAGTACTCACACTGCACCGGGATGATCACCCCGTCGGCTGCGGTCAAGGCGTTCACTGTGAGAAGGCCGAGGGACGGTGGGCAGTCAATGAAGATGTAATCGTAGTTGTCCCGAACAGGTGCGAGTGCCCTCTTGAGCACCCTCTCCCGTGAGATCATCTGGATGAGTTCCACCTCAACCCCTACCAAGTCTATTTTCGCAGGAACGACCTCAAGCCAGGGGAAATGCGTCGATTTTTTGATCTCTTGGAGCGACCGTTTGCCGGTGAAAAGGTCGTAGGTACTGCTGGATAGGTCGTTCCTGTCGATCCCCATGCCGCTCGTGGAATTGCCCTGGGGATCCGAATCGATGAGGAGCACGCTTTTTTCAGCGGCGGCCATGGATGCTGCTATGTTCACAGTGGTCGTGGTCTTGCCCACGCCCCCCTTCTGATTGGCTATTGCTATGACCCTGCCCATGCTTCTCTCCACCTCCGGTGCTGTTTAAAACTTTATCAGTTTACCATAGGATAATGATAAAAGGAAGAAAAAACTCGGCAATATTAATCCAAAGGGGACGCTCCGGCATTACATTCTTTGCTTTTCTGCGTTGCCAGCGTTCTCTGCATTTACGCTCCGGTTCTGCTATGTTCCACGTGGAACATAGCTCAGATTTGCCCAAGTTCTGTTCCAGAGGGGTTGACACGGATGGAGCCCAGCGATATTTGCCGGACCAGTGAGGTGTCACGAACAGGAGTGATCACCCTTATTGCCATTTCCTTCAGGTCGATTGCACGCAGGATGCCGATACCCAAGCAAATATTCCGGTCGTCATTAAGCCCCACAAGCAAATGGTCTATCTCAGATCGCTTGAGAATCTCGACCTCACGAACTTTGTATTGTTCCTTGGCCGTGTAAAGTTCCTCGCCTGCGTACTCGCCCTCGATCATAAGGAACAGTCGGTCGGCGGAGAGATCGGCATAAATCACGATGCCATTGAAGATCTTCGAGAGCCGGTTGATATCGCGGAATCCAAGCCGCTCGCCGGTACACAGGCCCGGACCGTGGACGCCAACATCGTTCAGGGCGATTTCATGAAAGTCAGCTCCCCGAAAGTATTCCTTGAATCTTAGTTCTCGCATTGCTTGTCGCGACTCACGGGTCGAAACCCTTGCATCTGGCGAAACAGGAAGCCGATGGATGAGCAGGCCTGCCCTATGCGAGTGCGGTGAGAGAAGGTGGTCCACTTCGTTTCCCTTTTGTAGAGCGATTACGTACCGGGGCGCGATCATATCTATCTCATGGAACTTGAGTTCCCGTGCAGCGCCGCCATTCACCAGACCGCAGGTGTTGATCAGGATAAGGTCTGGTTTGAGGGACTGGGCCAGCGAGTACAGCTTCTGGAGACCCGATATCATTTCAAGCAAGCGGCCTACCGGCGAGGTATTGCCGATGAAGCCCATCGCTAGCGGGTTCTTTCTCTTGAGCAGGTCTGAAGCGTGGGCGTACGGGGTGAGCGATATCACGGTAGGTGGCCCGATAAAAGGCTGGCCAGGGTCGGCATCTATCCATGCCATTCTTCTGCCTGCTCTACAGAGAAGTCCGGCAAGGTAGAGGCAGAACGTAGTCTTACCAGAGCCCGGCGCGCCGACAACCAGCACCGGCCCGCCTTGAAAGCCGATTTCCTCGGCAACCTCCCGCCATTCAGGCGGTATTTTAAGTGCTCCTTCTATCACGGTGATTCTCGATTTTTCGTTTTAAACTTCCACGAACCCTAGTCCCACAGGCCACTACGTGGGCGAATGTTCCACGTGGAACACTTACCCTGTCTTTTTGAAAATCCAAAGCACCCTCTTATAATCCGAATGTGGCAGGGTAAGTGGAATTCTCATCTCCAGGATGACACCGGCCCTGTCCCTCTGCTGTTCTTCGAGCGATTCTTCCGGCCCACGGCTCAGCACAATGAGGCCGCCGCGTTTGAGGAAAGGCGTTCCAGCATCAAGCGCTGTGTTCATATCAGCGAATGCGCGCGCCGTGACCACATCGAAGGTCATGAACAGATCTGTGATATCCTCGGTTCTCTTGTCGACAACGTTAACGCCCGAAAGTTTCAGCATCCTGATGATATGTCGAAGAAAGGATGCTTTCTTTTTTGTTGACTCGACCATGGTGACCGTAATTTCGGGACGAGTCAGCTTAAGCGGAATGGCCGGGAAACCCGCGCCCGACCCTATATCCAACAGCTTCAGTCCGACAGTGGAGGCAAAGCCCATTCCATACGAAAGGGAGTCCAAAATGTGTTTGATCACCATTTCCCGGTCATCTGTTATAGCCGTGAGGTTTATCTTTCGATTCCACTTCTTCAGTTCCGCTATATACATGAGAATAGAATTACTTTGTTCAACGGTCAGAGCGACTCCCAGAGCGTGTGCGCCTGTAGTCAATAATTCTCGCAGAGTCACAATGATGTCCTCACTGCATATCAATCCTGGCGTCCCCCATCGTCCGACCTCTCCGTCATATATTTATTTAAGAGATATTATTCACTTAGGGATACCGGGTCTTCACTAAAACATCCACTATTCCTGCGCTTTTCCCCTCTTCCTCCTATCGAGCGCAACCATAAGGAGCGAGATGGCCGCTGGTGTCATGCCCGATATCCTCGACGCCTGGCCGAGCGAAACCGGTCTTACCTGCTTGAGCTTCTGACGAACCTCTGAGCCGAGGCCTGTAACGGCATCAAAATCCATGTCAGCAGGGATATTTTTCTGTTCCAGCAATGAAAACCGCTCTACCTGCTGAAGCTGACGCTGTATATAACCCTCATACTTCACCTGTATCTCTACCTGCTCGGCAGCTGCCGGATCGAGTGGCTGAGGAGGCGGATTGATCTTTGCGATATGCTCATACCGCAACTCCGGCCGCTTGAGGAGTTGCTCTAGCGATGCCTCACCCGTAAGAGCAGCCGATCTCGCAGCCGTAAGCATATCATTTATCGCCGGCGTCGGTTTTATCCACGTCCTCCGGAGTCTGATCGTCTCCTGTTCAGTGGCATTCTTCTTAACGGCAACACCCCTGTACTCTTCATCGGTAACGAGACCGATTTCATGTCCCTTATTTTTAAGTCGCAAGTCTGCATTATCCTCGCGCAGGATGAGCCGGTACTCGGCACGCGATGTGAACATGCGGTAAGGCTCCAACGTGCCTCTCGTCACGAGATCGTCGATCAGTACACCGATATATGCTTCCGCACGATTGAGAATGAGTCGTGGCCTTTTCTGAATCTTGAGCGCAGCATTCATTCCCGCCATCAAACCCTGAGCCGCGGCCTCTTCATAGCCTGACGTACCGTTGATCTGTCCCGCGAAGTAGAGCCCACCGACCTTCTTGGTCTCGAGCGTATGCGTGATCTGGGTTGGTGGTGCGAAATCGTACTCGATGGCATAGGCAGGCCTCATGATCTCGACGTCCTCAAGTCCCGGGATGGTTCGATACATCTGCAGCTGAACGTCGTAAGGAAGGCTCGTGGACATGCCGTTGACATAGTACTCCTCCGTATCGAGACCTTCCGGTTCGAGGAATATCTGGTGCCGCTCACGCTCTGCGAATCTCATAACTTTATCCTCGATAGACGGACAATATCGCGGTCCAAGGCCTTTTATCACGCCAGCATAAAGTGGGGAACGGTCAAGATTATTTCGAATTATTTGATGTGTGAGTGGGTTGGTATATGTCAAAAAGCATGGGATTTGATCGAGAGGGTGTTCTTTTTCCGTAAAAGAAAAGAAAGGCGCCGGATAGTCTCCGTGCTGAGCCATGGTTCTGGAAAAATTAATCGTTCTTCCGTTTACCCTTGCAGGCGTTCCGGTTTTAAGACGGCCGAGCTCGATGCCGAGGTCCCTCAGGCAATCAGAAAGTCCAACCGCAGAGTACTCCCCTGCCCTGCCCGAAGGATAATGTGTGAGGCCGATGTGAATCAGGCCTTTCAAAAACGTCCCTGTGGTCACGACCACAGATGATGCTTGATATTGAACGCCGATGTTCGTCTCGACGCCAATGATCCTGCTGTCCTCAACAAGAATTTTTTCCACGAGACCCTGCTTTACATCCAGTCCTTTTTGCTTCTCAACGGATTCTTTCATTGCGAGTCGATATCTCTGCTTGTCTGCCTGGGCGCGCGTGCCACGCACCGCAGGCCCCTTGCTCCGGTTGAGAATCCTGAACTGAATACCGGTGCGATCGATGATTTTCGCCATCTCGCCTCCAAGGGCGTCGATTTCCTTCACGAGGTGTCCTTTGGCGAGCCCGCCAATTGCGGGATTGCACGACATGAGCGCGATACTGTCGAGGTTCATGGTGAGCATGAGCGTAGAGCAACCCATGCGGGCCGCGGCCAGAGCCGCTTCACAGCCGGCATGTCCAGCACCGATGACGATGATGTCGTATTTTTTTTGAATAGTCACAGGTCTGCCTTTGAGTCTCTGCGAGAATAAGCCCTATCCTAATTTGAAAGGCTACTTCCCTATGCAGAAATCGTTAAATATCCTCTCTAGGATGTCCTCCGTGTACGTCGCACCGATTATAAGCCCGAGGCTGTCAATGGCGCCACGGAGATCAACAGCGACGAACTCCGGAGAGAGATTGGATATAATCGAATCGAGCGATTTTTGAAGGCTTTCTTTAGTCTGCGCGAGCGCGGTCTTGTGCCGCTGGTTCACGGCCCAGGCGTGCTCCCGCGAACCGATTGTCCCCTGTTTCACCATATCGGATATAGCACTTTTAAGACCCTTGAGGCCGTCGCCCGTGCGGCATGACAGAGACACCTGTATGTACTGACCGGCAAGTCCGTCAAGTTTTCGGGGCAGATCGGACTTATTGACTATTACGATCGTATTTTTCCCTTTTACTGATTCCAGCACCCGCTGGTCTTCGTCCGTGAGCCTCTCCGAGCCGTCGAGAACAACGAGTACGATATCCGCAGACTCGATGGCGGCAAGGCTCCGACGCACGCCCTCCTGCTCAACCGTGTCGTGGGTGAACCTGATGCCCGCGGTGTCCAGAATTTTTATCGGAACACCGGAGATGCTCAGATACTCCTCGAGCACATCCCGCGTCGTCCCGGGAATCTCAGTCACGATCGCGCGATTCTGTTTCAGCAGTGCATTCAACAGCGATGACTTGCCAACGTTCGGTCTGCCGACAATGGCGGTTGCGAAGCCGTCACGAAGTATTTTCCCGTAATTGTAGCTCAAGAGCAGTTCCTCAATCGTGGTTATTATGTCAGATATCCCATCTGCGAGCCGCGTGCTGTCCTCGGTATCAATGTCCTCCTCCTCGGGGAAATCGATTCCGGCTTCTACTGACGCGATGACGGAAACAAGGCGATCACGGAGTCTTGAAATTTCTTCAGACAAACCTCCCAGCAGCTGCTCATTCGCCGCGCGATGACACAGGTCCGTTTTGGCCCTTATGATGTCCATGACGGCCTCTGCTTGGGCAAGATCGATCCTGCCGTTCAGAAACGCCCGTTTCGTGAATTCCCCGGGATCGGCCTGCCGTGCCCCTGCATTGATGAGCAGGCCCATGACGCGCCAGAGGGGCAACATGCCACCGTGACAGTTTATCTCGACGATATCCTCTCGCGTATACGTCGCCGGCCCGTGCATCACGCCCAAGAGCACTTCGTCTACCGGTTCTCCCGTAGCCGGGTCGATGACATGTCCATAGTGGAGCGTATGGGTTGCAGCCCGTAATATATCCTTGTCAATGCGTGGCTTGAAAATTTTCTTGGCGATGCCGAGCGCATTTTTCCCGCTTATGCGGATGATGCCGATCCCGCCTTCTCCCGGTGGTGTCGAAACAGCGCAGATGGTGTCGTCTTCCAGCATGGGCGTATATTACCACAAAGCACTAGGTCTAAAAACATCTTTTTAGAATGAACAATGCTCACTCAATAACGGTCAAATAATCGTCAGGGCAGCCTGAATTCGTAATCCTTAGCCAAAACCTCTATCCCTATGCGGCGCATCGTAATTCAATTGCTTCACGGGTTCCTTCCGCATATTGTGAGAAATTTATGATAAAATATTTTTATTATCGTACCCGACCATGGTCAGCAGAGAATTAAAAAAATTGGCAGAAAAGTATTCTCCTAAGGAGCTCGCGTCATGCATCCGGCAGCAGCTCGAAAAGGGCGAGAACCTGTGTGAGATCGTGGATCAGACCGACGAGGTCATCACGGCATTGAGCAAGGCCGAGGTGGTACGTGAACTCATGGATAAGGGCATGAAGTTTTCCGAAGCATTACGGGAACTCGGCCGGAGGATCCGGGCTGTGTATGGGAAGGAGGAAGAGAGCGCGAAAAAGTAAAGGCCTTTTTTGATAAAAGCGTAGCTTCAAGGGGTACGAAGGAGAAACGTGCCCGGAATGCACCGACCGTCGTTCCGCACAACATGCAGCGTGGTTAAAAGGATAAGAAACCATGAATAGCAAAACACTTTGGGAGCGATACAAACAATATTTCTTCATAAATCCCTCCATTGGACTGACGCTCGACATCAGCCGAATGAACTTCAGCACGGATTATTTCACGCACATGGAACCTCAGATGCGGAATGCCTACAAGGCCATGGATGCGCTCGAGGCCGGAGCAATTGCCAATCCTGATGAAAACCGCATGGTCGGACATTATTGGCTCCGCAGCCCCGACCGAGCGCCGACGCCTGAAATCCGGCAAGATATCATGGAGACCAGCAGGGCGATCAAAGACTTTGCTTTCTCCGTCCATGCTGGAAAGATCTATCCACGCAAGCGGGCACGCTTCACGCATTTTGTAAGCGTCGGCATCGGCGGCTCGGCCCTCGGTCCGCAGTTCATTGCTGATGCCCTCGGCACGAAATCGGACAGAATGAAGCCCTGTTTCATTGACAATACGGATCCCGATGGCATAGACCGGGTGATTGACGAGATCGGGAATAATCTCGAGAATACGCTTTGCATTGTAATATCAAAGAGTGGCGGTACCATTGAGACGAGAAACGGAATGCTAGAAGTGGCTGCTGCCTACCGGAAAGCAGGCCTATCCTTTGAAAGGCACTCTGTAGCAATAACAGGAGTGGGAAGTAATCTCGATAATACAGCCAAAAGTGGGGGATGGTTAGCCAGATTCCCTATGTGGGATTGGATAGGTGGGAGAACATCAGTATTATCTGCTGTTGGTCTTCTGCCAGCCGCGCTACAGGGTGTGGATATCGATGGATTGTTGAGGGGTGCAGCCCTTTGTGACAATATTACCCGTGGCACAGAGACCCTCTCGAATCCCTCGGCGCTCCTTGCTCTCGCTTGGTACCATGCAACCAAGGGCCAGGGTGCCAAGGATATGGTAATCCTTCCTTATAAAGACCGGCTGATGCTATTTCCCAAATATCTTCAACAACTCGTTATGGAGTCTCTTGGTAAAGGAAAGGACCTCAATGGTAATGTGGTAAACCAGGGGATTGCAGTTTATGGCAACAAGGGCACTACAGACCAGCACGCATATGTTCAGCAGCTGAGGGAAGGCTTGAATAATTTCTTTGTGACATTCATCGGCGTGCTTCATGATCACGATATGCCGTCCATCCAAGTCGAGCCCGGCGTAACAAGCGGAGATTACCTGAGCGCCTATCTGCAGGGAACGAAAAACGCCCTGTACGAAAACGACAGGGAATCGATCACGATAACGATCGAAAAGCTCGATGCCCAATCCGTGGGCGCGCTCATCGCACTCTACGAACGGGCGGTGGGATTCTACGCTTCGCTCGTGAACGTGAATGCTTACCATCAGCCCGGCGTCGAGGCGGGAAAGAAGATGGCCAGCGCTGTTATTGAGCTCCAGGGCAAAGCACTTGCACTGCTCCGCACGAATCCCGGCCGGCCCTTCACGGCAGAAGAGGTCGCACAGGCCATCGGCGCAGAGGAAAACGTGGAGTTGGTCTATAAGATACTCGAGCATGCGAGCGCGAATAGGGACCATAAGGTGAATAAGACACAAAGTAAGGAAGTGTTCTCGGCGAGGTATGCTTCTGTTCAGGATTGATCAAAATGATAGGACTGGTGAAAGCGATCAACGATTTCGAAAATAAGATCTTAGCTTATTACATCTTACATCGCCACCCACGAACGCAACACAATAAATCCAATGTTTCAAAAACCTTTTGTATCTCTTCCTCAATATTGTAAAAATGAGGGGACAAGCGGAGACCACCTCCGCGGACGTTCACCATAATGTTTTTTTCTCGCAAAGCCTCACTCATTTTCGCCGGGTCGAATTTTCCGGAAAATGTGATATTTCCTCCCCGTTCTTCACGTCTCTTCGGCGTCAGAACCGTATAACCCCTCTTTTCAGACTCTTGAATAATTAAATCTCCGAGGCCAAGCACACGCTCTTCAATATTGTCGATACCGACCTCGAACAGAATCTCAATTGCTGCACCGAGCCCAAGAATACCCAAATGATTCATGGAACCTTCCTCGAATCTCAAGGCATCTGGCTTTAAATTGAAGGCCGGATTATCAAAATCGAACTCATTCTGCATGCTCTTCCACCCTACAAGCGGAGGATTGATTCGTTCAACAAGGTCCTTTCTGCAGAAAAATATTCCGATACCTGCAGGGCCGAGGAGCCACTTGTGCGCGTCAGCGGCCAGAAAATCGATACAGTTTTCCTTCACGTCCATCGGAATTACGCCGAGGCTCTGGATCGCGTCAATGCAGAGAAGGATTCCTCTGTCCCGGCAGAGCCTGCCCAATCTTTTTAAATCTAGCCGGTACCCATTCGCGTACTGAACAGAGCTTATCGCTAAAAGCTGTGTCCTCGAATCAATGAGCTGTTCGATGCCCTCGAACGGAATCTTGCCTTCCCGAAAGGGGATGGTGCGTACCTCTATGCCTTTTCTCCTGAGATTGATCCAGGGATATATATTGGAAGGGAAATCCTTCTCGTAGATCAGGAGATTGTCGCCTTGCTTCCAGGTGAGTCCCTCGGCAATAAGGGAAAGGCCGTGGGATGTGCTTTTAACGAAAGCGATCTCTCCGGGTTCGGCATTGATAAGTCGTGCGCAGGCCCTCCTTATGTCCGTAACCTGCCGTGCCCATCGAGGGTAATAGAATGCTCCGCCCTCAACGGACTCTTTGATAAACGTCTCTACGGCCGCTTTGACCCTGAGTGAGAGAGGCGCCAGACCTGCGTGATCGAGATAGATATATTTTCCCGAGACTGGAAATTCACGCCTGTAACGCTCGATTGAACGATTATCCATGTATAGGTTCTTTCATTGAGAGCCTGATGCGCTTTTGTCCCGCGCATAACCGATCTCCTTCAGTGCCGCCTCTATTTCTCCGAGGATGGCAGGGTCGTCGATCGTCGATGGCATTTTGAACGCTTCACCATCAGCAATTTTTCTCATGGTCCCGCGAAGGATTTTCCCAGAGCGTGTCTTTGGCAGCCGATTCACAACCGCTACCTTCTTAAAGCAGGCAATGGGGCCGATCTGGCTCCGAACGAGTTGGACGAGCTCTTCCTTGATTATTTCATTAGGCGCATTCACTCCGGACTTCAAAACCACAAAGCCTAGCGGAACCTGCCCCTTGAGCGAATCAGCGGCCCCGATTACCGCACACTCGGCGACACCTTGATGCGTCGAGACGATTTCTTCCATTTCTCCCGTCGACAGGCGGTGGCCTGCGACATTGATCACGTCATCGATACGGCCCATGACATAGAGATATCCATCAGCGTCCCTGTAACCACTGTCGCTCGTGTAATAATATCCGGGGTACATGCTCGTGTAGGATTTGATGAAACGTTCATCGGCCTTCCAAAGGGTCTGGATTGTACCAGGCGGGAGCGGCATCTTCACTACGAGCACGCCTTCTTTGTCCGGCTCCTGCTCCTTGCCGTGATTGTCTAGGATCCTCACGTCAAAACCGGGGACGGGTCTGGTTGACGATCCAGGTTTGATCGGAAAGAATTCGATACCCACGGGGTCCGCAGTGATTGGCCAGCCTGTCTCAGTCTGCCACCAGTGGTCGATTACCGGCTTCTTCAAGAGCTTCGTGGCCCAATGGTAGGTATCAGGGTCGAGCCGTTCGCCCGCGAGGAAAAGATACTTAAACTCCGCGAGGTCGTACTTCTTGAGATACTCGCCGTTCGGGTCTTCTTTTTTGATCGCCCGGAATGCCGTGGGCGCAGTGAACATTACCTTGACCTTATGATCGGAGATGACGCGCCAGAACGCGCCCGGATCGGGGGTGCCTACCGACTTTCCCTCATAGAGGACCGTAGTGCAGCCGGCCAAGAGGGGACCATACACAATATAGGAGTGCCCCACGACCCAACCAACGTCAGACGCGGCCCAGTACACGTCGCCGGGCTTCACTCCATAGATGTGTTCCATACTCCAGCGGAGAGCTACCGCATGGCCGCCGTTGTCTCGCACCACGCCTTTGGGCATACCCGTTGTTCCGGAGGTATAAAGGATGTAAAGCGGATCCGTAGCGTTGACGGGCACGCAGTCCGCCGGCTGCGCCTTTGCCATAAGTTCTTCCCAGTCGAGATCGCGGCCGGGGGTCAGCTCAGCCTTGACCTGCGCCCGCTGGAACACGATGCATTTACTGGGCTTATGCGATGCAAGCTCAAAGGCCTTGTCTACCATGGGCTTGTACTGGATAAGGCGTGTGACTTCGATCGCGCCTGATGCCGTGATGACGACGTCGGGCCTGGCATCGTCGATTCTTATGGCCAGTTCGTGGGGCGCGAAGCCGCCAAAGACCACGGAATGCACGGCGCCGAGGCGCGCACAGGCAAGCATTGCCACGACCGTCTCGGGGATCATCGGCATGTAGATAACAACTGTGTCGCCTTTGCTTACACCCATGCTCTTAAGCACGCCGGCGAAGCGCGCTGTCTGGTCGTGCAGATCGCGGTAGGTGTATTTTCGGACCTGCCTGGTCACGGGGCTGTCGTAGATGAGTGCTGCCTGGTTCGCGCGGCCGTTCTCCACGTGCCGGTCGATAGCATTATGGCAGGTGTTCATCTGGGCTCCGGAGAACCAGCGGTAAAAAGGCGGCCTGGAATCATCGAGCACCAGGTCCCATTTCCGGTACCAGGAGATAGCTTCTGCGGCTTCTCCCCAATACCCTTGAGGGTCCTGGATGCTTCTCGTAAAGTGGTCCTCGTACAAGCCCATATAATGACAGATCTCCGGACTTTCAAAAAACCGGTTCTACCTGAATTTATTGATTAGCTTCTCTTTCTCTTTTTTCGGCAGTGATTTCACCGCAAGCTCCCGCTTTATCGCGCAGGAATGGTTGAGACAGGGCTCATGGTATATGCACTGAACCGGCCTGCGGCACCGGGTATAGCGGGACGCGCTGCCGTTATTGTGCTGACGAATGCGGCGAGACAGGTCGCTGGTGATTCCGGTATACAACGTTCCGTCGCGACAGAGGAGGATATACAGAATCCAGTTCCGGCTCTGAGCGGATCTCTTTGATTTGAGCGAAATCAAGATACGGAGATTCTAACCAAGAAAGATGCTAATATCAAGACAATTTTGCTCCAGATGCGAACGTGCTGCTGTGTTGAATTGGCCGACACGGTGTGTTATAGTGCCACGTCTATGAGCGAAGTACACGATATACTCCTTCCTATCATAAGTGAAATCAAGGCTGGCGGGAAAACCATTGAGGTAAGCGAGCTCTGGGGGGCCTCAAAAGCCCTTTTCTTGTCCAGCCTGCATCGTGAATCGGAACGGCCTCTCATGGTTGTGACCTCCTCTGAGGAAGAGGCGGAAACCTTGTGCGAAGACCTGCGGTTCTTTATGAGCACGGTAAGGACGGCAGGAAAAGAATCGGACAGGACTCAACTCCTCGTGTTCCCGGCGTGGGGCGTGCTTCCCTTTGAGGCGGACTCGCCCGACAGCCGCACGATTGCCGAACGGATGCGGTTCCTCTACAGCTTGGCCACCGACACGCCTGGTATCTACGTTGTGCCGGTCCAGTCGTTGTTGCAGAAGCTCCCGCCCTGGGATTTATTTGCCGACTCGGTAAAGACCATTACCGGAGCGACACGGTTCGATCCGGAAAGCTTCATTGCGGCGCTTGTTGCAGCCGGTTACGAATCCGCCTCATTGGTTACCCGCGTGGGCGAGTTCAGCAGAAGGGGAGGGATTATCGACTTCTTCTCCCCACTTCACGAAAATCCCATCCGCGTGGAATTGTCCGGTGACGCCATCGAGTCCCTGCGCGAGTTCGATCCAGAGACCCAGCGATCGATAGCAGAAATCAAGGAAGCCGTGATGATCCCGGTTCGGGAGCTTATCATCAACGAGAAGGGGATCGGGCGCTTCGGAAAAAGCCTGGAGGCAGCCATTGATGCACGTGATTCATCGCAGGAAACATCATACGAGGTTCAGCGCGATGCTACAGGTGACAGGCTGGAAAACATCACCACACAAATTAAGCAAGGCATAATTCCTCCGGGAGGAGAATTCCTTGCTCCGTTCTTCTATGATATGGAAAGCCTGTTCCGGTATGTGCCCAAGACCAGCCTCTTCGTGCTTGTGGAACCTGACGACCTCAATAAAGAGATTGAAGAGCAGGGCCGCAGGATAGAGGAGGGGAGACGAGAAGAAATCGACGAGGGCCGAACGCTGCCTAAGATGACTGAGCTTTATCTTGATCAGGATGGCTTCGAGGCTGGGCTCTCAAACTTCCCGGTGGTCAACATCCGGTTGCTCGGTACCGGGCCTGGATATCGCATGGATACAAAATCCGCCGTGTGGATCGGCGTACGGCTTACGAAACCGGTAGACAGGGAACATCAGGGCGACGAGCCGATCGAAGGCACGATGGCCGGGCTTGTCGAAAAGCTGAAGCGACTGCGGGAAGTTAGTCGGGTCACGATTGTATGCGGTACTGACGAAGCGGTTGCGAGGCTCAAAAAACTGTTCATGGAATACGGCCTCGGAGTGGCGGTCGGATCCCTGGTTGTAAGCCAGGACACCAGGCCATGGCCCGTCAGGGTGATCACCGGCAGACTCTCGGAAGGATTCGTATGGCAGGAGTTCGGTCTCACCTTCATTACCGAAGAAGAGATCTTTGGGAGGAAGGTCCATCGGCCTCCAGTGAAGCAACCGCGCATCGCGCCTTTTCTTTCTACGTTCAAAGAGCTTAAGCCCGGCGACTTCGTGGTGCATACCGACTACGGTGTGGGAGAGTATCAGGGACTGACGCACATCAATGTTGATGGATTCGAGACCGATTTCCTTGCGCTCCGCTACGAATCAGATGCGAGGCTCTACGTCCCGCTCTACAGCCTCGACAAGGTGCAGAAGTACATTGGCGTTGAGGGGACGGCGCCAAAACTCGATCGGCTTGGCGCACTCGCATGGGCAAAGACCAAGGAGAAGGTGAAGAAGGATATCCTTGAAATGGCGAGGGAGCTTGTCGCCATCTATGCCGCGCGAGAGGCAATGCAGCGACCAGTCTTCACGCCGCCGGATAATCTTTACCGAGAGTTTGAGGCCGCCTTCCCCTATGAGGAGACGCCGGATCAGCAGAAGGCCATCGAGGACGTGCTTGCCGATATGCAGCGGCCGCGGCCCATGGACCGGCTAGTATGCGGCGATGTAGGCTACGGTAAAACTGAAGTCGCTCTCCGGGCCGCGTTCAAGGCCGCGGAAGACGGCATGCAGGTCGCGGTGCTCGTGCCGACCACCTTGCTCGCTGACCAGCACTATCGCACGTTTTCAGAACGGCTTGCCCCTTTTGCTGTTCGCGTGAATATGCTCTCGCGCATGCGTTCAAAAGCCGAACAGAAGGAAACGCTTAGAGGGATAAAGATTGGAACCGTAGACATTGTGATCGGCACGCACCGGCTGCTCCAGAAAGACGTCACGTTCAGAAACCTCGGGCTCCTTGTCGTGGATGAGGAGCACAAGTTCGGGGTAAGGCATAAGGAACGCGTCAAAGAGTTCAAAAGGCTCGTGGACGTGCTGACGCTCACAGCTACGCCGATACCGCGTACGCTCCACATGTCGCTCGCGGGCATCCGGGACATCTCGATCATCCAAACACCGCCCCTTGACCGCCAGTCGATTCATGTGGTGCTGGCGCGCTTCGGCAAGCGGGTGATCCGCGAGGCGATCGTGCGCGAAATCGAGCGCGGCGGTCAGGTGTTCTTTGTGCATAACAGGGTCCAGGGCATCGAACGTATGGCCGAGTTTGTCCAGAATCTCGCGCCAGAGGCAAAAGTCGGTATTGCCCATGGGCAGTTGAAAGAAGACGAGATCGAGGACGTAATGTCCAAGTTCATCGCCGGCACGGTGAACGTGCTCGTAACCACGACCATCATCGAATCAGGCATCGATATCCCTACAGCGAATACCGTCATCATCAATCGCGCTGATCGGTTCGGCCTCGCAGACCTCTATCAGATCAAGGGCAGGGTCGGGCGGAGCAGGGAGAAGGCCTACGCCTACCTGCTTGCTCCGGCGGAAGATGCACTCCCTGACCCGGCGCGCAAGCGGCTCCGGGCAATCCAGGAGCTGTCCGAGCTCGGTGCGGGCTTTCGCATTGCGGCACAAGACCTCGAGACCAGAGGTGCCGGCAACCTGCTCGGCAAACAGCAGTCCGGTCACATCGCCGCCGTAGGAATCGATCTCTATACACAGATGATGGAGGACGCAATGGCGGAGCTGCGCGGTGAAGAAATCTCTCACGAGACCGATACGCTCATCAACATGCGTGCGTCAGCGTTCATTCCCGAGGACTACATCGCAGACGCGAGCCTACGGCTCGCAGCATATAAAGAAATCTCGAGCGTTTCGGACGAATCACAGCTCAAAAACCTGGCACTTGAGTTGAAGGACCGATACGGCGAACTGCCCGAGCCCGTTGCAAACCTTTTTGAGATTATGAGCATCAAGCTTATAGCGAAGAAGGTCATGGTCGCGCGTATTGACATGGGCAAGGAAGCCGTTACTATTACCTTTACCGAAGGCGCGAACATATCCCCGGAGCGAATCATGCTTATCCTCAAGAAGAACAAGGGGAAGATAAGGCTTATCCCTGAATACACTCTCCAGATCGCGCTTGGCGACCCGTCCCTCCAGACGGCTTCTGCTGCGGTGAAAAAGTACTTGCAGGAACTGATGTAGTATGCTATAAGAGACGTAAATGCCGTTAGGGAAATTTATCCTCGAGCAATCATCCATGATGGCTTCACGCCATCATCCCGAAGGGATACCACATGCCGCCGACAGGAGTCAGGTTCTCTAATGGTGCAAATAAAATCGCCGGAGGAAATCATTTCATGAACATGTTCAAACTGACAGTCGTTATGTTATCCCTCGCAGCCGCGGTCGTAACGAGCGCCTGCAGCAAGGGTTCTGATAGTACGGTGCTCGCTCGGGTGAACCGAGCCTCGATCACTGTCTCGGACTTCAAGAAACAGCTCGATGAGCTGGATCCACGCATGCAGCAGGCTGTTACAACGGACCCCAAGGCTCGGAAGGAGTTCCTCGAAGACCTGATCGGGATTGAGGTTGTGCTCCAGGAGGCACGGCGGCAGGGCATGGACAAGGATCCAGAATTCAAAAGACGGCAGGAGACGCTGAGAAAAAAGATGGAGCAGCGGCTTCAGGAAGAAGCCAAGAACGAGCTTTTCACCAGTCTCTTGAAAAAAGAACTCGCGGATAAAATGAGCAAACTGCCGATGCCGACCGACAAGGAAGTTCAGGATTTCTACGATAAGAATAGGGACAAGATGTACAACGAAGCTGGCAAGAAATTGAGCCTCAAAGAAGTTGAACCGCAGATCAAGAGAAGGCTTATACAGGAAAAACAGAGAGAGCTCTACCTTGAGTACGCCAAGTCACTCCGGTCCAAGTCCAAGGTAAGTATTGACGAAAAAGCCCTCGATGCCGCAGCGGCCTCGTTCTCGCAGCCCACTTTAACGAATGAACTGCAGCTGCCGACACCTCCGGCAAGCAAGGAAGAAAGCAAGAAATAGCGGTCTCCATGAACATCGTACGCCTCACTAAATATATAGCCCCAGTGCTGTTTCTGGGGCTTATATTATTTTCATGCAAAAAGAAGGACGAAGAGAAACCCGCCCCGGTCCCCGGGGCGGTGGCGCCCGACGTCCGGATCGTAGCTACCGTGAACGGCGATCCTATAACGCTCGCAGAGTTCCAGGAACGGTTCGTACGCGCTGGGTTCAAGCCCGAGCAGGGTGTCGAGTTGGAGGTCAAGGAGGATTTTCTCAACAGACTGATCGAGCGCAAGATGATGCTGCGCGAGGCACAGCGGATGCGGATCAAGATTGGCCGTCCCGAGATCGATAAGCGGATCGAGGCGATCCGTACCGAAAACGGCAACGATGTGAAAGAGGTTCTGACCGAGCAGGGGATAGATTTTGAAAAGTGGAAGTCAGATATCTGGGAAGACATGATGGTTGAACGGTTGCTCGCTCGCGAAGTAGGACGACATGTTTCCGTGTCTTCTGCCGAGGTCAAGAAATATTACCAGGCGCATCCTCAGGAGTTCCAGAAGCCCGACCAGGTTCGTGCCCGACAGATCGTGGTAGGCACCGAGGCCGAGGCACAGAGGGTGATGGAAATCCTTCAGAGCGGGGCGGACTTTGTAGCCGTGGCTCGTGAGAAGTCAACGGCGCCGGAGGCCGAGCACGGAGGAGATTTGGGCTACTTTGCCATGGGCGATATGCCCGCGGAGTTCAACGTTGTCTTCAGCCTCTCACCGGGAGGGATCAGCGGGATCGTCAAAAGCCCTTACGGGTTCCATATTTTCAAGCTGGAAGACAAAAGGCGCGCCGGCAAGATCAGCTTCGATGAGGCGTATAAGGAAATAACCGTGAAGCTCCGCAGGGAGAAAGAAGACAGGCGATACAAGCAGTGGCTCACGGAACTGAGATCGCGGACCAAGTTCGAGGTCAACTACCATGCCCTCGAATCGTCAAGGAGCGGCTTGGACGCCTCGTCGTCAGTATCCGGTACCACGACGGACTAGATTATGGTACCGTCGCGCTGTTCACAAAGAAGTTGCTCCTGAGCAAGAAAAGGTGTATCATATTTAATATGCGGGACTTTTTGTGTATTCGGAGATTCCGTACCGCGGGAGATGATCATCCGATTTCTCTCGTCGATCTCGCATCACAACCGACCAGGGATAAGGAAGAGATTCCGATAGCGGGTGGAATAATAACGTTATGAAGAGACCCATCCTATCACTGATAGCAGTTCTCGGAATGCTGTTCAGCTACAGCCTGCAGAGTACGGCAAGCGGATCGGTGGTCGTGGATCGGGTGGTCGCGGTTGTGAATGGTGAGATCATTACCATGAGCGACCTCCAGCGGGAAGAGGCACTGAAGAAGACCGACAAGCCGGATGAGCGGCTTCTCCTCGAGGACATGATTGACCGGAAGCTTCAGATGGCGGCTGCCAAACGCGCGGGCATGGATGTCACGGACAAAGAGCTCGCCGATGCAGTCGAGGACATCATGAAGCGAAATTCCATGGATAGCAAGCAGTTCGAGGCTGCCCTGGCAAAGGAAGGGCTGACGCTTGAACAGTACAAGATAGAACTCAGGGAACAGATGACGCTTTCTCGCGTGTTCAACAAATATGTGCGCTCCGGACTGGCTGTCGACGAGGCTGAAGTCCGTGCGTATTATGAAAAGAATAAAAAAACCTATTCGATGCCAGAAGAAATCCGGGTCCGCCATATATTCTTCAAGCTGCCGGAGGACGCAACGCCGGCTCAGACCGAGGCCGTAAAAGAGAAGGCGCTCGAAGCACTCGAACGCGCCAAAAAAGGCCAAGACTTCATCCGCCTTGTGGAGGAGCTCTCGGAGAGCGAAAATGCTGACCAGGGCGGAGATCTCGGCTTCATGCAGCGAGACCAGGTCATCCCCGAAATCGAAGAGGCCACGCGGACTCTCAAACCCGGAGAGCTGGCAGGTCCAATCCAGTGCGCCGGCGGCTTCCACGTCATTCGGCTTGAGGAAATCCGCACGCAGGTCAAACCCTTCGAGAAGGTGAAGGACGAGATCGCCAAGATGCTTTATGAGCAGAAGTCGGAGAATACCTACCGGACCTGGCTTCAGACGCTGCGGAGTGATTCGCTCATCGAGAACCGACTCTAATCAGTCGTGTGCTACGGAGCCAAGCGCGCAAGAATCGAAATGGTAATGCTCCGCGCAGTACTTTCTGTCCCATACGTTCCCCCCGTCCTCCAATCATGAAAACTGTAAGGCTCAAGCAAAAAGAAGAACGACGCATCTTGCGCGGGCACCCGTGGGTGTTCAGCAACGAACTCCTGCAGCCGGTTGGAGAATTCTCGGCAGGCGAGATCGTGGATGTATTGGGCTTTGCGGGAACGTTCGTGGGCCGGGGTTATATCAACCCTCACACGCTCATCGCCGTGCGCATCCTCACCAGAAAGCAGGAAGAGATCAACAGCGATTTTTTTCGCGAAAAGATCGCTGCAGCGCATGCGCTCCGGACTACGCTTGGCTTTGGCCAGTCCTTTCGTGCCGTCTTCAGCGAAGGCGATGGCCTGCCCGGACTGATTGTGGACAAGTATGCGGACACGCTCGTTGTTCAGTCTCTGACTGCTGGAATCGACAGGATGTTGAACATCATCATACAGGCGCTTCAGGACGAATATTCTCCGAAAGCGATCGTGCTCCGGAACGATACAACCTCGCGCGAGCTTGAGGGGCTGGTCCAGGAAAGGCGCACTATCTTCGGCGCGATTACCGGCCCGGTGACTATCGAAGAGTCTGGCATCCGGTATTACGTCGATGTGGTCGAGGGGCAGAAGACAGGATTCTTCTTTGACCAGCGCGAGAACCGGCAGGCGATTAGAGCTTACGTAAAAGGCAGGCGCACGCTGGACTGTTTCTGTTACATAGGCGCATGGTCCCTTGCTGCCGCCCGTTTTGGTGCATCTTCTGTAATCGGGATTGACACATCCGAGAAAGCGATTAAACTTGCCTCTGAAAACGCATCGCTGAATGGGCTATCAGCGCAATTCAAGACCGCAGATGTTTTCGATGAACTGCGCAGGCTGGGAAAGGCCAGCGAACGCTTCGGTTGCATCATTCTCGACCCACCGGCCTTCGCAAAGAGCAGGGCAAAGGTGCGCGAGGCGCTCAAGGGATACAAGGAAATCAACCTGAGAGCCATGAAACTGATTGAGCCAAACGGCACGTTGGTGTCTTGTTCGTGCTCGCACCACATCGGCCAGGAGTTATTCAGAGAGATGCTGATTGATACGGCGTACTCAGCAAAACGGCGGGCGAGGCTGCTCGAGATGCGGTCTCAAGCCCGAGATCATCCGATGCTGCTTGCAGCGCCAGAGACGCAATACTTAAAGTGCGCAGTGCTGCTCATTGAATGAGCGCCCATAGGACAGGCGTCAAGATTTAACTTGACTTGACCAAAGTGCTATGCTAAATATTGTTTCGGTGCCGGGCGATTAGCTCAGCGGGAGAGCACTGCCTTCACACGGCAGGGGTCGCTGGTTCAAACCCAGCATCGCCCACCAGGGAATTCAAAGAGTTAGCTTATACTGCTGGCTCTTTTTTTTGTTTCGTTTGTCAGTTTTTGTGAAGTTGGTGATCGGTGTGCAGTTGAAGGGTGGTTCCTCATAGCAATCTGCTCTAATAAATTTCGCTGAGATTTTCTTCCTGAAACATAGATTTTCCGGTTATAACTTTCGTCGAGACATATCATCCTGCAGTTGTTATAGTTTCGACTTTTTGAACCATTGCACTTTTCAATCGGAATCTGTTACAAAGGGAGGCGTACTCAGGACCAAGTGTACAGGGGAGTTAAATTCAAAGACGCATAAACACCCTTGCGAAGGAGGGATAACACAGAATCGTTAATAAGGAGAGAAGTGGAATGAATACTCAAATGATGGACATCAAAAATATTCACTCTAGATTCCCCGAATTCAACTTCCAAGTGCGATATTCAAAAATGCAATCTCAATCGGTGTTTTAAACTCTATACACTTTCTTGGCTGATTGTTGATTAAAAATTCAATCAATGCAGCTGTTTTTTATTAATTGTTATCACATTCTATACTGAATATTGCACCTGTTTATTGAGTTTTTGCAATTTAGCTTGAAATTGCAGGAAACATCGGCATCTATTGCATCAACGATTTAAACAAATTTTCGTATTGCCTGACACAGCCATTCAGTGAGTAATGGCTTTCAACTAAACATCTGGATTCATTTCCCATTTTATTTCTGAGTGATTCATCCCTAAGTAAAGTCAGAAGTGCACGCTTCATTTCGTCTATATCATTAACAT
>Ga0187777_10000069_pt1 | contig 74670 bp, 76 predicted proteins | sample 1015_Q2_SP5_10_M_FD_132416 | JGI IMG/M metagenome (GOLD analysis project Ga0187777, IMG submission 132416) | Tropical peat soil microbial communities from peatlands in Department of Meta, Colombia - 1015_Q2_SP5_10_MG | ecosystem: Environmental > Terrestrial > Soil > Wetlands > Peat | place... | reverse complement strand
GCATTTCCCCGCTTCTGGAAATGATTCTATGACGACTGTCCGCGGTCAGTTCAATTTCAACCGGCGGACCTTTTCGCGCCGCTTCAGCTGCCATGAAAGGCCGCGCGGGAGAATGTCGAAATAGTTTTCAACTCCCAATCCTTTGGCAGCATGGACGGGCCAATGGGGATTGTAAAGAAGTTCACGAGCAAGTGCGTGATCGAGTCCGCTTGGCTGGCACCGAGGATATGCTCGGCATGATAGGCTTCGGTAATCAATCCGATGGCGACAGATTTGATGCCCACCTCCCGACGTCCACGCTCCGCGCAAGGGACTGCATAGAGCGGTCGGTTAAGGTCGGGTATGCGCGCGTGTCCTCGCTCTCAATCGCTGAATAAATGATTTAACGGCAGGTGCGCTTTCGCTCTTTCGATAGGCGACAGCAATCTCAGCCTCCTGGAGGGCACCCGAGAGCTTTCGATATACGACGCCGGGAATTGCGACTTTTTGCATTGGTGCCGAAATGATGCCGAGACCGACCCCGGCGGCCACGAGTGTCAGAAGGGAAAATATGTCCGGGGCTCTTTCCGCGATATGAAGCGTTTGCCCGGGTTTTGATACGGCACTCAAATTGCCCCAGAACCCGACCTCCATTTCAAGGGAGCCCGCAACAAACGGCTCATTGGCAAGGGCGGTCGGGCTGATGTGTTTGCGCTTGGCAAGATGATGATCCGCTGGGATTGCGACACAGTAAGGATGACGGTCGACAACGAAGCCCGTGAGCTCAGCCGGATAGCGCTGTGGCGCCCTGATGAATGCAATATCAAGGACTCCATCGATGACCGCCTTCAATTGAGGAAATGTCTCCATGCGGCTTAGCTGCAAAGAGACGCCGGGATTTTCCTTATGAAAGGTCTCGATAAGCTCCGGAAGCAAACCGATACAGCTCGCCGATAATATGTATCCGATTGCAATCGAGCCAATGTCGCCGCGTGCTGCTCGCTTTCCAACAAGCTCGGCGTTTTCTGCCTGTCTGAGTGTTGCGCGAGCCTCTTCGAGAAACCGTCTACCTGTTTGCGTAAGCATGACGGCACTCTTTGTCTTCCGCGAAAGAAGTTGTGCGCCGAGCATTGTTTCCAATGATTGGATCTGATGACTGAGCGTTGGCGTCGAAATATTGAGGTGCTCTGCCGCCCGCGAGAAATGTAATTTTTCCGCGACGGCCACGAAGTACCGAAGATGCCGCAATTCCATAGGCTCGATTATGAGTCATCAGGGAGGAAAATGCCATTAGCTTGATTATTTCAGCCCACACACCGGATGCGGATCGCCAGCCTGCCGCCCGGTCAACTCAATCAACACTCTCCCGAGCGGCACCTGCCGCATGCTACCCTGCAGGCAATTTACTAACTTCCTTACACTCGTGTTCAGCGCGGGCTTCCTTGCTATTTTGGGCGACCCAATAAATAAATCCACCAACACAGGGCATGACTGCAGCCACAGTTGGCGAGCTTATTGTATCGCTGGTGTTTTTTGATTCTGACATGTCAAACAAACAGTCGTGCCTTCTTCAATCACACATCGAATAGCCCAAAACCGTCACACCTTTTGTGAACTACCTCACTCTTGGCCAAATTGGCGGCGAATTGCCCCGGCCATGTCCTTCGCGGTATCGGCTGCGCCGGCGGCGGTGGGCAGGATAAGATTGCCGATATTGAAGTATAAATCGCTTGGGGCCACACTATCATGTGCGGGGGCGTCGCATGATTACGGTTCCTGAGTTGGCTGCCGAGGCACTGGGGTCTTACCTCTCCACGCACATCAGCCGCAGATTCGGGTCGACGCAGGCCAGCTTGGCGGAACTGATCCCGTCGGTAGCCCGGCTTGCCCTCGAGTGTATCGGCAACAGCGATGCCCTTTATCACAATGTCGAACACACGATGCTCGTAACGCTCGTCGGTTACGACATCATGAGGGGGCGGGCACTCCTCAAGCCCACGCTACCCGAGGATTTTGCGCATCTGCTGGTTGCCTGCCTGCTCCATGACATCGGCTACGTCCGCGGGATACTAAAAGAGGACGGCGAAGATGGTTACGTCATCGATGCAAGCGGGAAAAAGATCACCGTTCCGCGCGGCTCTTCCGACGCAGCGCTCCTGCACTACCATGTTGACCGATCGAAGTTGTTCGTCATGGATCGTATCGCGGCCAGCAAACTTCTTGACGCAAGCCGGATTGCTCGGGCGATAGAATTCACCCGGTTTCCGGTGACCGTCGATGAACCTGCGAAAGATGGCAGCGAAGAGGGCTCACTCGTGCGCGCGGCCGATCTCATCGGGCAACTCGGAGACCCGCACTATCTCCGCAAGGCTAATGCACTTTATTATGAATTCGAGGAGGCCGGCCTGAATAGACAGCTTGGCTATGCCTCACCAGCCGATCTAACAGAGCTATATCCGCAATTTTACTGGAACACCGTCTCACCACATATTCAGACAGCGATTCGCTATCTCAATGTTACGTCGAGCGGACGGCAATGGGTCGCAAACCTTTATGGCAACGTCTTCCGCGCTGAGCGCGATCTTGCATTATCGGGACCTGAGCGGTGACGAGCTTGAACAACGAAAATCAATCTCTTCTATTTGTTTATCGGAAAAGCACGTCTATTCTAGCGTGGTCTGGACCCGAACCCGGTTAGCAAGGGGCGATCATAATGGGCGTTGTGTTCTGGATCCTTCTCATCGGATTTATTGCCGGCGTCATTGCGCGATTGATCATGCCCGGCCCGAATACACCAAAGGGCTTTGTCATCACGACCATACTGGGTGTAGGGGGAGCGTTTCTCGCAAGCTTTGTTGGCGAGGCAATCGGCTGGTATCGGCCAGGTCAAGGTGCAGGGCTTATCGGCGCGACAATTGGGGCCATAGTTATTCTTTTCGTTTGGCACCGTCTCGTGGCGCACGAAATCATACCTGACCACGGCCTTTGAGATCTATCGGTTGACTGATTCAAGCCAGCGGAGAAAGCGGCCACCTGCTACGCCTCGCGTAAGTGCGAGATTGTATTCCCTGAAAATTTCGGTCGTGTGCCAGCCACTGCTGGGCCAATTCCTGATCGCGTTCTGGAGGCGCGCCAGATCAATGATCTTCCGTGCCAACTCGGATTTTGAGAGTTCCGCAATCTGGCTCGCAAGCTCGCTACGCTGTTTTTCAAGTTTTTCGTACCAGTCTGCCCCTTGCAGACCGCTCAGCCGGTTGGTCAACACGATTTCGGGAAGCAGCCCCCACATGGCGCGACGGATGAGCGAACGGTCAATGCCGTCGGCCAGGTACTGCTCGGGCGGGACGCCTAAGCAATAGGAGACGACATCAATGTCGGCAGTTGGGTCGCGCACTTCGACGCCGGTAATGGCCTTCTCTGCCGCGTACCAGTCGCCAACGTAGTCAACCTGGGCGAGCCCTCTGATGCGTTCGCCTGGCCGCATGCGATAAAGAAAATCGTGGCCGACTTTTTCGGCCCGGGAATCGACAGCCATGGCAGCGGCGAAATCAGCGCGGATCGGAGCATGATCTTGCCAGGGCGCAATTCGAGCCGAGTGACGCCGGCGATCTGCCCAATTCGCCAGCCACGCCGGAATTAGTGGTTGGATTATGAGTTGTCGTAGCGCGACCCAGCGCGAATAAGGCGTGCTGCGGTAGTACAGCTGCCACTGACGGTAAGCCAAAAAGAGCCTCCCGTGCAGCAGATGATCAACCGTTTGCGACCAACCGCTCCAGCTTACAGTGTAGTTCCCATAAAGGCCGCCAAGCAGGACGCGGCGGCCCTGCGCAGCCGCACGTCGCAGAATGGCCAGCGGCCAACCGAGATTGGTCGGATTGCGTACCGGCCCGTTCAGCGCAATAAAAAAGCGTTCCAGCTCATCAAAATCGTTGCACTCGTTACTGCGCACATAGGTGACATCCATAGTTTGCACGGCCTCACGAATTGCTTCGACATATGGAGTTTCATCGGCGTAATGGCCGCTCGGTGTCGGTGCTGAAAACCCCTGCCGCGGCACGCCAGTGAAGGCAACGAGCCGCTGATTTTTTTCAGCGAGCGCGCGAGCTGCAAGCACTGAAACTGACGATGAATCGAGCCCACCGCTCAACATGCAACCGATCGGATGCGCGCTGCGCATCTGTCGCCGTACCGCCCTGTCAAGACATTCCCGGAGCCCGTCGGCATAAGCCGTATCTGAAGTAAGCCCGACTGATTTGACCTCGGCGAGCGACCAGTAACGGCGCTGCTTCAGCGAGCCATCGGCCATCACCTGCATGACGTGAGCCGGCGGCAAACGATACACGTTTTGATAGATAGTCGTTGCGTGGTCGGCGTGATTGAGCACCAGAAAGTCGGCAAATTTCTCCTCACTTAGTTCGCGAGGCACGTCGGCAAACGCAAACAAACCGTTTGGCATGGTGGCAAATGCGAAAAACTTTTTATTTTTGTGCCACATCACGACGTTCACCCCGAGGTGATCGCGTGCCAGCGTCAAGATGCGGCTTTGCGGATTCCAGATCGCTGCCGCAAATGGGCCGCGTAATCTTGGCCAGATTTCATCGCCGAGCCTTTCCCAGGCTGTCAGCAGGACACGCGAGTCCGGCCATTCGATCGCTTCGTTTTGCGCAATCCCAATCTGGGCAAGAATTTCGTCGCGGTTATCAAGCCGGATATCCGCCGTAATAATCGCGCCGCTTGCGCCTCGCCAAGGCTGGTGATCGAACCGATCCTCGATGGTCATGCGCATGAGCACGTGCGCAAGGCCGACGCTTCCGCTTGCAACAACGTCTGACCGATCGGGGCCATATTGACGCAATGCATTCGCGACCCGATTGAGCTCCCGCTCACTCACGGTCTGGCCGTCGAAATGTACCAATCCGGCAATTCCACTCATAGGAAATACAAGCTATTTGATTACTTTAGCCCGCCGAACTCGGCGAGACGGGTGAACCTGCCAACCTCGGAATCTCTCGCAATTTTGTCTTTGCCGATTTCGACCCAGGCGTGAGCAGCGAACTCGTCTCCATCCCGGGCAACGCCAAGACAAAGTCGGTTCGCTATGCCACGCCGGCGCAGCATGGCGTGGGCTGCCAATGCACTTGGCAGGCATGGAGCGTTCATCCAGGGTTTTGCGCCGACGTGCTCGACTGCCCAGAATACCCAGTCCGCTTCGTCGACCGCGAAACGATTGATATGACCAAATGGGCGGTTAGCCCAGGCGAAGACACTGGATGCAGGCATAAACCGTACAGCGAGCTGCGCGATAGCAAGCGTGACGGTCGCTTCCCGCAGATAGGCGCGTCGTCTCGCGCCCAGCTTCATCGTGTTTCACCCGGATCAATCATCCGAACCAACCTGTAGTCAATCAACGTTTGAAGGAATGGCGTCACGTCGCGGATCAAAGTGTCGGTATCCACATCATGCTTCTCCGAAAGCAGTTCAAAAATTTTTTCGACGCGGCACGGCTTGGAGACCATGTGCCAAATTTCGGTCGCTACCCGGTTGAAATCAAAATATGAGCCGGCACCCAAATTCAAAACCACGGCACGACCATCAATATCGGCCGCCGGCAACTCCTTGTCCCGCACAAGGACGCTTTGAATCGTGACGCCCAATGCCGTCACCCTCTACCCAATTCAGCAGCGTTAATTCTATTTTTCGGTACGGGCAGACATTGGAAAGGCCATCTCGAATGAAAATCCCAGCTTTGTCGCCGGCGAAGATGGCGGCCGTGGCTCGAGGAAGTTATCCGAGTTGGGATGAACCGATTTAGTTTCGGTGCCGATCGCCACTTTTGTTACGATCGGCGGTTCCCAGACGCTGCGCTGCTTCTCATTGGTACGGCCCGCCTTGATCTCGTCCATGGCCGCCCTCCGGACAAATAAGCCTTCAAGCTTTTCTATGGGATCGGGTCTGGCATGGCAAGCCGGGCACAATTCCAGGACGTTGTCCGGCTGGGATGGGCAGTCTGTCGAGCGAGCGATAGCCAACCCGCATTCGTTGTAGCGACTGGTAAAAATCCGCTGCTCGCTGAAAGTGGCACACAGTCGCACCGCTTGGCATGGAATAACCCGCATGATACGCTTTTTGCGTCCCGAGGGGGTTTGAGCCGAAAAACAAGCACTTATCGATCAAGTGCTGATTGTGCTCGAGTATTTAGAAAGGATCCGCCATGGCACAGAAATCAGCTTCGTCGAGCTCAGAAACAGGCGAAGCCACGGCAGACACGCCTGAAACCCGCGAGCAAATGGCTTCCAAATTGGTTGAGCGATTTGCGTTGTGGTCGGGCATCGCCGGACTGATCCCAGTGCCAGTCGTCGACGTGTTTGCGGTCGGCGGACTCCAGATCCAGATGGTGCGTCGAATTTCGCAAATTTACGATGTCGAGTTCTCGGAAAATCGCGGCAAGGCTCTGATCGCGAGTCTTGCGGGCTCCATGATTCCGGCGACCAGCGGTATCGGGGCTGCGAGCGTATTGAAGGCTGTGCCGATAGTCGGAACGATCGCGGGCGGATTTGTAATGCCTGTACTTTCCGCTGGCGCGACCTATGCCATCGGCAAGGCCTTCATTCAGCACTTTGCGACAGGCGGGACCCTTCTTGATTTCAATCCTCCGGACTATCGTGAGTTCATCAGACGTCAAAGGGATATGTGGGATTCGCGAAAGAACCGCGGAGCCAAGTCCGGCGCTGAAGCCGGGGCGGCCAGCCCCTAAATCACGCCCCCTGCAGGGTCGACTGGGGGCAGCGCCAGAACTCTTTGACCGGTGAGACCGGGCCCCATGCTCGAAGCCATCGTCTACATACTATTTTGTGCTTTCACAGGGCTTTGCGGCATCGACCGTCGAATGGGCTTTTTCGGCACTTTTCTTCTGGCACTTATCACCACTCCATTTGTAGTCTTGCCTGTCCTGCTTCTGACCGGCCCGTCACGCCGCGCCGAATGGCGTCGCCGGAACTGACGGAAGCGGGTCGGGATTTGGCGGGGGCGCACCTTGCTGGGCTGGCTGCAACATTTTGTGAAAGTGTAAACGGAAGACATCGCACTTATGTCCTTCCTTCAGCTCGTTCGCCGCGAAATGCACGGCTCGCTGCCGAAGCTGCTGGTCATGTCCGGACTCGGAGGCATCAGCACTGCGGCAATTCTTGGAGCTATTAACTCCGGCCTGCAAAGTGGTTCCAGTTTGTGGGCGGCCACGCTTTTCCTGGTAGCACTCTTTCTCTTCATCAAGACGCAATACTACGTCACGATCACAACCACCGCTGAAATCGAGTCAATCATTCACAAAATCCGAATACGCCTTATGGATCAGATAAGGCACTCGGAGCTCCTGTCAATCGAAGGTATCGGCCGAGCCCGAATTGTCGCTGCGATCACCAGCGATACAGCCGTGCTTACGCAGGCGAGCAACATGCTCTGCTTTACCGTGCAGGGCGCAGTCCTGATTGTTTTTGTTGCAATTTACGTGGCATTTTTATCCATCGCGGCAATCGTCACGACTATCGTTATTGTTTCGATCGCGGCCACGATTTTCCATCAGAAGAATCGCCGTCTGGTCGGCGAGAAACAAAGAGCGGCAGAGTGGGAACGCCGATTGTTTGACCGCCTTACCGATTTCCTAGACGGGTTCAAGGAAGTCAGGCTCAATCGCGAGCGCAGCGCCGATCTGTTCGAAGATGCAGTCGACGTGTCCCGAACGGCCGCCAACATTAAAATAAAAAGCCAGGCCGAGACCTTTAAGATGATCGTGACGTCGCAGATATCGATGTACGTTCTGCTCGGCGCGGTCGTGTTCGTGGCGCCCCAGTTCAGCGACACGCTTGGAGGCGTGGCGCTGACAAAAACCACGACGGCTTTGATGTTTATTGTGGGCGCGTGTTTCGGGCTCGTGCAATCGATACCGATTCTGCTGAATGCGAATGCGGCTGCGGATAGAATAGTGCAACTGGAAGCCACCATGCGGGCAACGGTTTCCACAACCCAGCCGCGTGAGTTCAGGATTCCGAAGCGCTTCGGCAAGATCGAGATGCGCAAGATTATGTTTCGTTACATCGACAGATTTTCCGAGACTTCTTTCGAGATTGGCCCCATCGACTTCACCTTGCGTTCTGGCGAGCTTGTTTTCATTACGGGCGGCAACGGCTCGGGCAAATCGACGCTTTTGAGGGTGCTTTCTGGCCTTTATCCGCCCGACTCCGGCGAAATCACTCTCGACGGAAGACACATAGATGAAAATTCTCGCGACGAGTATCGCGCGTTGATGTCGGGGATTTTCTTCGATTATCATTTGTTCCGGCGGCTCTACGGCATTCCAAATCCGGAGCCGGACGAAGTGAAACGCCTGCTCCAGCAATTCCGGCTGTCGGACAAGACCGGATTATCTGACGGCGAGTTTCGCACACTCGATCTTTCGGGCGGCCAACGCAGGCGGCTTGCGCTCATCGTCAGCCTGCTCGAAAAACGCCCTATCCTTCTGCTTGACGAATGGACGGCCGAACAGGACCCCGAGTTCCGGCGTAAGTTCTACGACGAACTGCTGCCTGGTTTGATGAAGGCCGGCGCAACCGTCGTGGTGATCACTCACGATGACCGCTATCTCGACGAGCTCCATTTGCAGGCGCGAAGAATTCGTATGGACGAAGGGCGAATTGTCGATCAACGTGCAATTAAAAGTACGGTAAAGCGACGGCGCTAGGGTTTGATGGAGAAGGACTGATGGCAAAGTATCCAGAATCGGTTGATGGAATGCCACCCCCACAACCGCGCACGTGGTGGGGTTTTGTTAGCCGCCATTTGCCGAGCCTGTCCATCACATTGCTGGCGGCCTTGCTGGTAACCACCATCCTTTTCCCCTACGTCGTTATTACTGTTCCGAGCGGCAGTGTCGGAGTTCTTTGGAAGCGATTCAATGGATACGATTTTTACTGCTGGTGCTTCGTTGGCCGCGGAACGCTCCTGGACCCCCGGGAACTGAGGGACGAAGGTCTTCACGTGATTTGGCCTTGGGACAAGTTGTACATTTACACTTTGCGACTGCAATCCTCGACGCAGACCTATAACGCGATTACTAAAGACGGCGTGAGCGTGAACGCGCAGATCAACATGCGGTTTCAACTGGTGCACAACTATGTCGGTGTGCTTCACAAATTTATCGGCCCTCAATACGTGGCTTCAGTCGTCGAGCCCGAACTGGGCAGCCGGGCACGCGAGGTCATCTCCCAGTACACGGCTCAGGATGTCTATACGTCCCGCGAGGCGATCCAGGGGAAAATTCGGGCGGAGGCGCAAAAGAGCCTGAGCACTCATCTTAACAATCTGGTGCAGCCCGAGGCGATGGAGCAACCGGACCCGAAGCACTACAGTGACTTCCTTCAGAACTCGATTCAGCTCCTTGACTCGCTTGTCTTGAGCATCGAGCTGCCGCCTGAAATAGTCGCGGCCATCAATCGCCAAACCCAGCAGTTCTATGAGATTCAGGAGTACAAGTATCGCGTTGAGCGGGAAGCACAGGAGTCAACACGCAAGCAGATCGAGGCAAATGGCATAGCAGCCTTCCAACGCACGGTCAGCGAGGGAATTTCGGACTCGTATTTGCGTTGGCGCGGCATCGAAGCCACACTTGCGCTCGCCCAGTCCCGGAATTCAAAAATAGTGATCATCGGCGGCGGCAAGGATGGCCTGCCGGTCATTCTCGGAAATATTGACAATGCCGCGGGGGCAAGCTCGAGAGCAAATGCCGTCGAGGAAGAGGCGACACCAAACGAAAAGACTTCCACAATTTCACCGGGCCAAATCAATACGCTGCCGAGACTGCCCGGAGCTAGTCCAGCCGGGACCGATAAGAACAATGCCGCAGCCGTTTCTTCCACGCCACCTGACGTAACGCAGACCCACCCACCCCCGGCGCCGAGTTCATCGCTGCCGCTTGATCTTTCCCAGATCAAAAATTACGTGCCGCGGCTTCCAGATTGGCTACGGTCCACCACCTCGGGGTCGGGTTCTGGAACAGGAGCGCCAAAACAGTAGTGTCGGCACCTATTTCGAATTGCCTACCCGCACTTAAGTCGGCAATCATGCATGCGCGCGGAGTAATTGCGCCAGAGTCGCGAAGGAGTCGCCGGTGATGGAACCACGGCAATCGGCCAGATCTCGACTGTATCGCAGGTTCGCCGCCAAACCCGGGCGGTGGCTGATCGTCATCGCGATCTTGGTCGGGATTGGTTGCTACGTGATTGGCCTTAACGTCGGATATCTCGACATTGGTACCGCCCAGCAGACTGTTCAGCAACTCCGCTCTGAAAACCAGAAACTCAAGATCCAAATCGCCGACCTGACCTCGACCCAGGTCGCCTTACAAAACAAGATTTCGACTTTCGAGGCCGCGTTAGACGAAATCATCCCTTCGAAAAATACCTACAACATCAAACCGAACCAATCGATGATCGTCGCGAGCGGGCGACTAACGATTGGCTTGATCGGTCTCCCGACCAACCAAACCGTCAATATCAATGTCAACGGAAAACAGCAATCGGCCGCCTCGGGTGACGTTATCAGTGTTGCGCTCGACCCGCAGACGACGTGTCGGGTGCGAGTTCAATCGTTTGACATGTTCAAGGCGGTCCTCAACGCATCGTGCACCCCGGCGCAATAGACCGGCCGAGGCAAATGCCCGTCAAATATTCCCGCCAAATCAGCGTCTTCTGAAGAATGACAGCTAGGAATCCGCTAGCATTGCCTGCAAGTGATTCGCCGTAACGCAAAAAATAAGCGGAAAGGCAGGTCGGCCATGAGACAGATCATCACTGTTGCAACAATGAAAGGTGGCAGTGGCAAGAGTACGCTTGCGAGTTGCCTGGCGGTGCATTGGCATCTTACCGGTCGTGCTCCTACGATCATCGATGCCGATCCTCAACGCTCAATTGCGCGGCTCGCATCGCGCGAGCGGGCGCTTGGCGGTGTTCCGGTGGTAGAAGACGCGACGGCAGACGCGTGGAAGACCGCGCAAACTCTTGCTGCCGCGGGTCGTCCGATTATTATTGATACACCCGGGTTCCGGTCGCAGGCGACTTTGGCGTGTATCGCCGCAGCTGATTTTCTCCTCGTGCCGGTCAAGGCATCGCCACTGGACGTCGATCGCATGCTGGATACACTCAATTCATTGATCGACGGCACCGGGGGCCAACGGCCGACGTTCCGCTGCGTTCTGACTCAAACGACGCGGGACTCGGTAATTGCCAAACAGATACGTGCTGAACTGATCGAGGCCGGATTCCCGGTGCTCAACAGCGAGATGACAAATCGGGTTGCATATGCAGAAGCAGGTCTGTGGGGAGCGACGCCGAGCCTCATCAGTTGGAATGGGCTCGCGGCCCGCGAAATCGCGGCGATTGCAAACGAAGTAGATGGGATAGCGGGCATCAAAAAGGCGGCGTGACATGAGTAAGAAGATCCTGCCGAAGGCAATTCGCACTGGCGCCACTCGCAGAAGTGGCCCCGAGTCTCACCCTCGGGTGTCCGAGCCTTTGCCGGAAATGACGCAATCCGCAAAAGCTCGGCAGGGCTCTTCAGCCGGGATCGGCAGTATCATTGAAGCGGGGGACACCTCTGACGAGCGGAAGGTGCAGGCACGCAAACTGGTGGAGCGGTTTTCCCTGTGGGCGGGGGTTGCCGGAATGCTTCCAGCACCGGTTATCGATTTGGCCGCCGTCGGAGGAGTTCAAATCCAGATGCTGCGTCGTATTTCGCAGATCTACGATGTTCCTTTCTCGAAAAACCGCGGCAAGGCAATTCTAGCAAGCCTTGCCGGCACCATGATTCCAGTAAGTGCCGGACTGGGAATGGCGAGTACGATAAAAAGCGTGCCACTCGCCGGAAGTGCTATTGGTGCGATTACAACGCCTGCGTTGGCTGTGGCCGCCACGTACGTGATCGGAATGGCCTTTGTTGAACATTTTAGCCGCGGCGGGACGCTTCTTGATTTCGAACCACCAGACTACCAGGAATTCATCAAAGCGGAAATGAACTTACGCAAGACGTGAGACGTGATCTGACGATTGCTCGCGTTTTCGATCACTCGAGTCCTATTGCGAAACTCTCTTGCCGCCCGTCTTGCTCGCCTTGTCCGTATCCCACCACCAAACCGCCGGGAATGCCGACATGCCATATTTTGGCAATGAATCGGGCCGGCCAAACCGATTCCATCGCGCCGTGCGCATCTTCGCGTAGCCCCATTGCGGCACAACGTAGTGGTTCCAAAGCAATATGCGGTCAAGCGCTCTCGTGGCAGCTATAAGGTCGTCGCGGGTCTTGGCTGAAATGATCTTCGTGATCATTTCATCGACCGCCGGGTTCTTGATGCCGAGGATGTTGTCCGATCCTGGTTGATCAGCCGCCTCCGAGCCCCAATAACCACGCTGTTCGTTCCCGGGCAGCAGCGATTGACCCCAAGCAAATGTGATTACATCGAAGTCCCATCCGCGTAGGCGGTTCTCATAGTGTGCTTCATCAACCGTCCGCACCGACACGGTGATGCCCAGACGATCGAGAGAAGGCTTGAAGAATAAGAAGACACGCTCGAAGAGTGGAGCATTCGTGAGAAACTCGACCTCAAGGGGCTCCCCTGTTTTTGCATTGACGATTTGCTGGTTGCGTACTTCGTAACCTGCCTCTCTGAACAGCCGCAATGCTTCGCGCAAATTGTTGCGAACCGCGGTCGGATCGCCGCCAACCGGATTAGAATAAGGCTTCGAAAAAACTTCAGGAGGAATCTTGTCGCGTAACGCTTCCAGCAGATCGAGTTCTTTGCCTGTCGGCTGTCCAGTGGCCGCGAGTTCTGTGCCTTCAAAATAGCTTGATGTGCGCTTGTATTGCCCAAAGAAGATCTTCTTGTTCATCTCCTCGAAATCGAATGCATAGTTGAAGGCGAGCCTGACGCGCGGATCCTTGAATTTGTCGCGGCGCAGGTTGAAAGCGAATGCCTGCATCACTCCGACATTATTAATGGGGAATTCCTCGAGGACTACCCGCTTTTCGCTTACCGCCGGGAAATCGTAAGCTGTCGCCCAGTTTTTCGCGCTATTTTCGGTACGCCAGTCGACCAAATCCCCCTTGAATGCCTCAATGGCGACCGTCGCGTCGCGGAAATACTCGTATCGCAGTTCGTCGAAATTGTTTCGACCAATATTGATATTGACGTTCTGCCCCCAATAGTCCTTGACACGTTCATAGATCACGTTATGGGCGGCCGAAAACTCTTTGATTTTGTAAGGCCCGCTGCCGAGCGGCATTTCGAGAGTAGTTTCGGCGATGCTGCGCTTCTTGCCGTCCTTATCGGTGCCTTCCCACCAATGCTTTGGCAGTACAGTGAGCTGCCCGACAACCTGCGGCAGTTCGCGGCTGCCAACTCCATCAAAAATAAAAGTGATTTCGCGGTCACCGGTTTTTTCCGCCTTGACGACATGGCGGTAGCTGGCACCGGCTTGCGGACTTATTTTCTTGAACGAATCGAAGGAGAATATCACGTCGTCCGGAGTAACAGGTTTTCCATCTTGCCATTTGGCTTCGCGGCGGAGCCGAAAGGAGACCGAAGAAAAATCGTTGGGGTAGCTCACGGATTCAGCGAGCAGCCCGTAGGCGCTCGATACTTCATCAAGGGACGGCGCCAAGAGCGTGTCGTAAAGCAGGTCGATACCAAGCACGAGCGTTCCTTTGACGCCGGCAGTCACCAAATTGAAGTTATCGAAAGTGCCGAGCGCGATTTGCGACGCGGCACCGCCCTTCGGAGCCGTCGGATTAACGTAGTCGAATTGCTTGAAACCGGCGGGGTATTTCAACTCTCCGAACTTCGCTACGCCGTGTCGCCAAGCCGGACCGCTACCTTGTGCTTTTGCGGGGTTTATCCAGTAGGGCAATGTAACCCGCGATCCTGCAACCATGACAAGAGCGGTGGTAAGCAAGGACCGACGGTTCATCTCTTACTCCACGGAGGGCGTAGCTTGGCGGGGGAAGGCCAATGGCAATGCTATGTGGTTTTCGGTCGCGATAACAGCGCAGAGGTAAGGCGCGGCGACAAATCAAATCCGCGTTCCGTGCGCGATAATCGGCAGGAAGTGGCCCCCTGTAGCTATTACAAGATGCAACGAGGCGCCGAAAATATTTCCGGCGCCTCGCACAAGACTTTTCGGTCCCGCGGGTCAAAAAATGTTTTTAAGAGAACAGGACCAGTCTAACAGACCAGTTAGCCGTCACAGACCGACAGGCCGGTGCAAGCACCGAGCGTGAAGTTGGCCTTTTCCGTGCCTGCCGCGATCTCCAGCGCCTCATCGGAGACTTCGAAGGCAAGGATTTCTTCTTCGGTCTGCTCAATCTTGTACTTCATTGCTCGATATCCTTTCGTTGTCCTTTCGCCACCGGCGCTGTTGGCATAGTGCGAGAAAAACGGGACAAGGCCCCCTCCCAGCGCCATATCCCATGATCCGACGCATGTCGCACAAAGTCAATTGAAATACGCCTATGTCCGCAGGGACTTATGGGCGCAGGTGGCTGATTTATGTAGATAAATTGCGCCGCCCCTTAACCAATCCCCACGCAAATTTGGTCTTACGCGTGGCTTATTGCGACTTGATGTTCCACAGCGACGTCATACTAGGCTGCGGGGAATAGAATGACCGCGGTTTGGGTATAATTCGTCCCCGTCGGAGTGAGTTCGTATGGATGCCTTCTATGAGCGATTGATTGTTCGCGCCGCAACCATTGATGAACTCCTTTCAGACGACTTCGAACCCTCGCCAGGCCAAAAAGGCGACGCTGATTTGGCTGCACGCCGCCTCGCCGCCTGGTGTCGCTCCAGCGCTAGTGGCGATTGGTCGCTATTTGGCCGCCGCTTGGACCGCGATGGCTTGGCTAATAGCGACGTCTTAACCAGATTTTCCACCATTCGCCGCAAGGCATCCGCCCGCCTACCGGCCTGGGTTGGTGATGCGGCATGGATTGAGGCGGCGCTACAAGGCCCGGGAAGAAAAAGTGCGTTGGGCACAGTAGTCAATAGCCAACAAGCACCGTGTGCGTTCGAACATCTGTTTAAACCTTTGGTGCAGCAAGCAGAGGAGTTCTTGCAGTCTGAGCTCCCCGCCGGAGCCTTCGAAAATCTGAGTGAATCGGCCCGCGCTTGTCTTCGTCACTCCCTGCTCAAAGGACTTTCCAACCTTTGCGCCCCAGCAATTTACGAGCGATTTTCCCATGCGCGGAAAGTCGGCGAGGCGTCGACGGAAACACCAAAATCTGGCTCCCGAACATTGCTTTACGATCAATTCGTCGCCGACATGAAGTCGGGCGGCTTCCGACTTTTGTTCGAAGACAAACCGGTCCTCTTGCGGCTGATTGCTGTGATCACCCGGCAGTGGATCGAGACATCGCGTGAACTTGTCGTGCGGCTCGGCACCGATCTTTCGACGATCCGGCGGGACCTTCTTCACTCCAATGCCAATAGCCCGGTCGCAAAGATCGAGGGTGATCTTTCTGATCCACACAATGGCGGGCGCTCGGTCCAGGTCATCGGGTTCGAGGATGGCTCGCGAATTTTATACAAGCCGAAGGACCTAAGGCTCGATGTTGCCTGGCACAGGTTAATCGAACGATTGAACCAAGCGGGACCTCCCATCGAATTGAAAGCAGTGCGCTCAATTGCTGCAGATGACTATGGCTGGACTGAATTTATCGACCATACGGGCTGTGCCGATCAGGCCGGCTGCAAGCAATTTTTCAAACGTGCTGGCGCTTGGCTCGCTCTATTCCACTGTTTCGTTACGAACGACCTGCATCAGGAGAATATGATCGCAGCCGGCGACCACCCGATACCGATCGATCTGGAAACAATCCTCCAACCAAATGACCCGCGGCCCGGCGCGGCTGACCCGGAGGCGCAGGCCTTCGATTTTGCGATGGAAATGCTCGCTAACTCGGTCATGATGGTCGGTCTGCTGCCTGCTTACGGGCGCTCGCCCGAAAACAAGGTCTTTGCGATTGGTGGAATGACTGCGGACTGGAGTTCGAAAATATCAATCAAATGGGACAACATAAATTCGGACGCAATGCGGCCGACAAGGTCGAAAGAAACCAGTGGCGCAAACCCAAATCTCCCGCACGTCGATGGTCACTACGTCAAATTCAGCGATCATATTGATGATTTCATTGCGGGCTTTGAGGAATATGCGAAGTTTCTGGCCCGCCAAAAAAAGGGCGATAAGCTGCAAGGCATTTACGAGGCTTTTGCCGGGCTTCCCGTGCGAAAGGTTGTTCGCGCCACCCGATTCTATTCCATGTTGCTTCAACGCCTGAAAAATCACCGAACTATGGACGACGGCATTTTGTGGTCTGCGCAGGCAGACTTCGTCGCTAGGCTTGCGGAGTGGGACAAAGATTCCGATCCTTTCTGGCCACTGCACCGCGCTGAGCGCTCCGCACTCCTTGCGCTGAACGTACCTCACTTCGTTTCGCCTACCGATGGAAATGAGGTGCGGGACGCAACCGGTTTCTCGATCAAAACAGCCGCCGAGCCGGGGCTCGACCGCGCTGGCGCTCGCCTTTCGGCATTGGACGAGCGCGAGATCGAGTGGCAAGTCGAAGTCATCAGAGAGAGTACGAGTTCGCTACTAAAGCGTGCCAAGCCTGCAGCATCGAACGGCCGGCTCAAATTGATCCAACGTTCCGACGTATCCGTTTCGTTGGCGAAAAAGACCCTCGTTGCGGAAGCGGACAAGATCGCAGACGAGCTGGCCCACCATGCGATCCGTCGAGGTCCGGGAGCTGCGTGGATTGGTTTCGACTGGCTTGGCGACGCTGATGTTTTCCAGCTCGTATGTCTCGGACCGGATCTCTACAATGGTGTATCGGGGATTGCCGTATTTCTGGCTGCACACGCAGCTGTCACCGGACGCCAGTCTTCGGGCGAGTTAGCGCTCGCGGGTGTCTCCTATCTCCGAAAGAATCTGAAAAGCCGGAACGCCGCGCGTACGGCGCGATCACTTGGCGTAGGCGGCGCCACCGGTCTAGGCTCAGTTGTTTATGCTCTTTCACTAATGTCCAAATATCTGGACGATCGTGGCCTTCTTTCCGACGCGCATGCGATCGCCAAGCTGTTTACCGACGACCTTATTGCTGCAGACAAACAGCTAGACACCATCGGTGGAAGCGCTGGCGCGATTCTCTGCCTCCTTCGCCTCTATCGCGACAGCCAATCGGAAGATGTGTTGGCGCGCGCAGTCAAGTGTGGAGAACACCTGATCGCTCAAAGCAGACTTGGACCTGAAGGTCGCCGGAGTTGGGTTGGACAAGGCATGGGAGAACGTGCGCTTAATGGTATGTCGCACGGCGCCGCCGGCTTTGCCTATGCGCTTGCTGCGCTATCGCGCGTCACCGCACGTGGCGAGTTCGCGCAGGCCGCGAAGGAATGCATTGCGTTTGAAGATTCCAGTTACGACGCCGCGCGCAACAACTGGCCGGATTTGCGTGGCGAGGAACCATCCTGGCCATGCCAGTGGTGTCACGGGGCTCCCGGCATTGGCCTTGCACGCGTGGCAACCGTCAAACGTGGCGGGATAGCCGCCAAGACGCTGGAACCCGATATACAGCGCGCGGTTGATGGCACAACGCGCGGGTGGCCCGGCAACTTGGATACGCTCTGCTGTGGAACACTCGGCAGCATAGAATTTTTCTCCGAAGCAGGCGTTACTCTCGGGCGCAGCGATCTTCACGAGCTCGCGCTGCGCCAGTTGCTAGCAGTTCTGGATAACGCCGCGTCGACAGGCGACTATCGTTGGAACAGCGGAAAAAGACAATTCAATCTGAGTTTGTTTCGTGGTCTTGCCGGCGTTGGCTACACGGCATTGCGCCAGGTCGATAATTCCCTTTCCAATGTTTTGATCTGGGAATAGGCGGCGCGGACCAGGCTCACATGGCGAATTTACACCGTGTCAAAACGGTATTCGCGGCCAGTCCCCGAGACCGAGGTTACGCCAGGTTGAGCTGAACGCTTTTCCTGTGTTCGCCCCAGCGCCATTGAGAGCACGGACCACCCCACCACTACCGGCAGCGAAACGAGCGCAATAGCACCGAGCTTTAATCCTAATGCTTGCAGACTGTCGAAGATCCAGCCGGATAACGCGTCCGAGCCGCGATAAATGACAACATCAACCAGATTTTTCGCCTTGTACTTTTCCTCCCGTGTCACCACGGTAAAAAACAATTGCCGCGCCGGATTGGCGATCGCGAAGTTCATCCAACGTTGCACAACCTGGATGGTCACGACGACTATAAGCGTTGGCATTATGGCCAGGACCGCAAAGCCCACAATGTAGACGGCCGGTAATGCCGCAGCTGCGATTCCGGTGCCGACGCGTTTGAGCAATGGACCTGTAAGCAGCACTTGCGTGATCAGCGTCAACACGCTCACAGCAAGGTCAATGCTGGCGAAAATGCGGGTTTGCAAGCCGGCCGTATTGACTGCCTCGGAAACGATATGCGCCTGCTCGAAGTAAATGATGGTCGCGGCATAGGACAACAGCGCGACCCATGTGCCGATACCCAACATATATGGTGACCGCACCAACTCGGGAATCGCCGCGAACGCACTGCCACCAATGTTGTCGGCTGTGGTTCTTGGTCCGGCATGCGTCACCGCCGCGCGTTCGAGGCGGTAAACACAGACCACCGCCACTTCAAGGAGTACAGCGGCCGCAATCATCAAGTTTACCGGGCCCAATGGGACCGAGAGCCAAATCGTGATGATCGGGCCCAACAGCGCGCCGGCCGTACCGCCAGCGCCAATGAATCCGAACAACCGCTTGCCCTGTTCGGAGGTGAACAAGTCCGCCATGAAAGACCAGAACACCGCGACAGCGAAAAGATTGAATACGCTGACCCAAACAAAAAATATGCGCGCGATAATGACGGTCCCAATATCGGAGGTCATCAACACCCAGAACAAAACGAGGTTGGCGACAAAGAAGTGATAGACGATTGGAATGAATCGCGCCCGTGGCAGCCTCGCAACCACAGCGCCGTACAGCGGTTGTGCGACAAGCAGCGTGACGAAGGTGGCCGTGAACAGCCACGGGAGGTTTTTCACCCCACCTGCGATGCCCATCTGGTCGCGCAGTGGCCGCAAAACGTAATAACCCGCAAGCAGCGTAAAGAAATACGCGAAGGACCACAGCGCGGCCGCACGCTCCTGCGGTGCCGCCGGTATGACGTGCTCGAGCCGGCGCGCAAGAAAATTCATGGCAATGAAAGCTTCTGCTTAAGCTCCGCCGCCGATAGCTGTAGCTGCCAGCCCGGTTGGCCACGCTGAAAACGGCGCGCGTCCGCAAGTTTGCCGACGACGACGGGGTCGAAGCCGGCATCGCGCACAAGACCAGCCGCGATTTCCACGGCCTGCGTATCGTCACCAGCAATAGGTATGGCAAGCTTCGGATCGGGGCGGTTCGCCTCGCGCGCAAATACCATGTAAGACATCGAGTTGAATGCGCGCACAATCCGCGCGGCAGGAAAATATTTCTGCGAGGTTACGCCAATGCCATTTTGCTCGACTTCGTCGGCAATGGCGCCATCGCGTGACGACGACGCATTGCATGCGTCCAGCATGACCTTGCCTTTCATTGCGGAGGAATAATCCCTGCTGATCTGCGGGATTGCGCCATAAGGCACCGCAATAAAAAGGACGTCACCAAACGCAACCGCTTGCTCGACCGTGCCGGCCTGCGCCAGGCGGCCGAGCTCCATGACCATTTGCTTGAGCTCGTCCGGATGGCGCGACGAAAACATGACCGGATGGCCTTTCTTGACCCACAAACCGCCAATCGTGCCGCCGACGCGACCTGAGCCGATGACGCCGATGCGTGAAGGTGAAGAGCCCTGGGCGTACAGGCGCGCTGGCAGCAAAATCGCGTCCAAAGTCAAAATGCCGCCTGCACTTAGCAGCGCGCGGCGGTCGACTTGCATAGATTTGTATTCACGCATTGAAGACTCCCGAATGGCCATGGTTCAGATCCCCATCCTTGCAGCGGTTATTGCCGGAAGCTTCTCACGGTTGCGTGAGGTCGAGCATAAATTTTGCTGTTACTTTTTTTTCGGCGATTCAACCGATCGGGCTGGAGTCTCCGGTATCAAATTCCCGCGTCTGCGTCCGTATGTCGACCTGCCGCTTTGACGCCAGTTACCGGCGACCGCGATCTTGGCAAATTCGGTCCACTCTTCGTCCCAATCACCCAACTGGTATCCGTGCCACGGCGCTTGCGGCGCGATATGGGGAAGGCCGAGCTCTTCCCATATTTTCTTGGCGCGCGCCATGAATTCCTCAGCCGGCAATGCCAGTGGCGGCATGTCGTGCTTGAGCGTTGCATCGATCAGCATTGTGCCCTCGACGGCAGCGCGTCCGGACTTTGGGCCATGCCCGCTCGATCGGTAGGGCGAAATATGCACGTCCTCCACAAAATTCGACCGGTAGGCCAAAGACCAGAAAATCGCATCAGCATTGTCTGGCGAAATGTCCTCCGAGATGGCGATTACCAGCTTTCCACATTGTGCCTGCAGTGCTGCAGCACCCTGCATGCCTCGCCATACTTCGGTTGTCGGTGTGCCTCGCTCAAATTGTATAAAGATGACCTTACGCAGATTGGTGAAAGGCTCATGCATCACCACGCGCCTGACCCCTCGCACGCCGAGTGCATGTTGCAGGTGCTCCAAAAACATCGGCTCGTAAGCGACTTTCTTGAGAACCGATGATTCGCTCGGCGTTACCTGGCTTATAATTGAGAGAAAGACTGGCTTGCGCTTTCGCGTGATTGCCGTCACGCGCATCGACATGTTGAAATCTTCGAGCGCGACGTGACCGTGGCTTTCGCCGAAGGGTCCTTCCGGCTCCAGCAGGTCCGTATCGATCACACCTTCGATAACGATTTCCGAATCTGCCGGAACCACCAGGTCGACTGTCTTGCAGCGCACGGTCCTGACGGCCCTGCCCATGAGACCGCCCGCGACATGCATTTCATCGAGGTCGACTGGAAGTTTCTGCGGCCCCGTGAACAGGACCGCAGGTGCACAACCCACGACAATCGCGCAGGGCATCGGCTGCCCGAGCTTCTTGTATTTCTTCCAGTGCAGGTATCCGCCGGCACCACCGATGCGGGAGGCCATGCGCACGCCCAGGCGATCATTCGCCTTAAGCGCGGCGCGGTATGTACCCATGTTCTGGACGCCGTTTTCGGGATCCCTGGTAACGCAAAGCGTCGCTGTCAGGTATGGCGCCGAGTCAAAACCGGGGGTAGAGATGGGAACAGGCAAGGTCGCTAGACCGCCGCGTTCAGCAAGCAGACTCTTTCCTTCCTGCACCACTTCCTGGCACGGTGCATTTTCGATCAGGGTCGGCGGAACGGGATTGGCCATGGCTTTCACCCATAGGGCCCCTATTTCACCAACTCCAACGCCAAGGCCGGCCGCGTAGATTTCCGGTGAGGCCGCAAGTCCGCCGACCAGGACAGGAATGTCGTAACTCTCGCCCTTCGCGCCCACGACGTTTGTGAACAGAAAGGCGCGTCGATCTTCCTCGCGTAAACCACCCTGGAATTGCCAGCGCGCGAGCGGATGAAGTTCTGAATCCTTGTCGATGGGACGGTCGATGCGAGTCACAAGTCCGCGCTTCGTCAGAAGTGCAATATGTTCTTGCAGATCGGACGGCGCCTTTTCCGTCGTGATCGGTTTCATCGCGGACCCTCCGCAGCCTTTACTGCGTATCACCGTCTTGTAATAAATACAAAATTAGTCCCGGCGTCGCTCGGTTTCCATCCCTTACTGAACCGCTCTGCAACTGCGCAAAATCAAGATGACCCCATCGAAGCCGCTTGCTGCCCTTATCATCGCCCTGATCTTTTTAGCGCAGCCATCCACGGCAGAAGAAAGCTATCCGACGCGCCCGATCCGTTTGATCGTGGGATTCGCCGCTGGTTCGAGCGGCGACGTTGCTGCGCGCCTTGTCGGTCATCGCCTTGGCGATTTGCTGGGGCAGACAATCATTGTAGAAAACCGACCGGGCGCCAGCAGCATGCTGGCGACCGACTACGTCGCGCGAAGCCCAAAAGATGGGTACACGCTCTTATTTGCTACCATTGCTGCGACGATCAACACGACATTGATGCCGAACAAGGGTCCGAATTTTGAAAAGGACATGGCGCCTATTGTTCTGGTTGGATCGATTCCGAACATTCTCGTTGTCAACCCGGAGCTCAACGTCAGGGACGTAAGGGAGCTCATAGCGCTCGCCAAACAAAAACCCGATGAATTGCTGTACGGCGCTTCCGGCCTTGGCAGCGGGCCTCACCTGGCGACCGAGCTTTTCAAGCAGCTGGCGGGAATAAAGATGACTAGCGTCTTGTATCCGGGCAGCGCACAAACCGTCCTAGACCTTGTCTCCGGCCGCATTCAGGTGATGTTTTCGCCGGCCTCAACGGTACTGTCACTGATCAAAGACGGGCGCGTCAGGGCGCTTGGCACCAGCGAAGCCAAGCGTACGACCGTCGCCCCTGACCTGCCGGCAATTTCCGAATTTTTGCCCGGCTACGATACTGGCCTTTGGTTTGGCATCCTTGGACCCGCAGGTATGCCGCAGCCCATCATCGATAGAATTTCCAAGGCCGCAAATATTGCGCTGAAGGATCCGGATTTACTTAAGGACTTTCAGCAGCAGGGCCTCGATGTGCGTGGCGGAAGCCCAGACGACTTTGCGCGATTCATCAAAAGTGAAACCGAACGCTGGGCGCGGGTCATCCACGACATGGATGCGGCCAAGAATAAATGAACCGATCACAGACTACGTCGGGCAGCATCGATCAAGCGGGGCGCGCAAGGTTCGGGTGCCCGCACCGGAGACTTCGTTCTTAGATATTGATTGACGTTCCGCGCAATTGCCTCATTGCGATCGGCACCCGCGAGTCCCTGAATCTGCTTCGAATGTGCGAACAAGATCGCCTGCTCGATCTGTTCTGCATCCAATTCGGCCTCGTTTACCCGTCCTCTGAAGCTTTCGAATTCCTCGCGACTGAGGGTCTTGATCCATTGCCGTACCTCTCGCAGGGGACGAACGACCCTTTCATGCCAGCTGCTGACGGCTGTCCAGGCGCCCTCGATATCTTTGGCACTCAAAGTAACCGCGCGCGTACCAAGCCACGCGCAAAAAAGCAGTAGATTGACGTCGATTCCAAGCTCCCGCTGCAATAACAGACACTCTTCGGCTACTTCAGCCTGTCCGTACACAGCGAGCGAGAAGCGCCAAAAATCGTTGTCGTATTGCAATGGGCCGCTGGCACGCGAGTGATCACGCATTATCGGCTTTTTCACGGCTCGGTCGTTCGCGTTCACCGGTCCGGCGGTGGATTTTTCCGACATCGATACCAAAGAGATCGAGGACCCGCGCGAGCGTATGGTCCACCATTTCGGCAATCGCATTTGGCAATGCATAAAACGCGGGAACCGGCGGGTAGACGATGGCGCCTGCTTCCTTTGCCGTAGCCATGTTGCGAGTATCCCCAATATGGAGGGGCGTCTCGCGCAACATCAGGACCAGGCGTTGGCGTTCTTTCAAAACGACACCGGCAGGACGCGAAATCAGATTCGCCGTGTTTCCAGTCGCGATTTCGGACATGGTTTTGATCATCGCAAACCACAAAAGCGAGCCTAACGAGAGTATTTCGTATGGCCGGCCATGCAGCAAGGCATCGGCAAAAAGGTTGGTTTTCCGCTGGTTTTGCGGTCAACTGCGGCGCCGATCCTTGTCTTTAATTAAGCGCTGATGACCAAGCCCAATCCCAACTTTCGCTTCATCGGTCAGCCGATACCGCGCAAGGAAGATACCCGCCTCCTGACCGGCCGCGGCCAGTTCAGTGATGATTTCACACTTCCCGGCCAGACCTACGCGGCAATGGTCCGCTCACCGCATGCGCACGCGCGCATAATGAGCATCAACAAGGCGACCGCCTCTGATATGCCGGGCGTTCTCGCGGTTTTGACGGGCGCCGATTGTCTTGCCGACGATCTTGGCGCGATCCAGCACGATCCGCTGCCAAAGACGAAATTTGATATGAAACTGCATGGGCCTGGCGGAGGTGAGATTTTTTTCGGCCCACACCTGCTGTTGCCAGCAGACAAGGCGCGGCATGTGGGCGAAGCAGTTGCGATGGTCGTTGCCGAAACCCTGCCGCAGGCGCTGGATGCCGCCGAAGCGGTGACTGTCGAATACCAGGAGTTGCCCTGCGTCACGCACTCCGAAGATGCGATGAAGCCTGGCGCTCCGAAGATATGGGACGAAGTCAAAGACAACATTCTCGTCGACACGCATATTGGGAATGCCGCCGAGACTGACCGCATCCTGGCAACTGGCCCACATGTAGTCTCGATGGATTTTCACATCGGCCGGGTGACAGGCGCGCCCATGGAGCCGCGCGCCGCACTGGCGCAATATGACAAGGTCACCGGCCGTTACATGATTTATGCCGGCAGCGGCGGAGCGGTACGCCAAAAACGCGAGCTCGCCTCCGTGCTTGGAGTCGACCCCGAGCAGATACGCGTTCTGTCCTACGATGTTGGCGGAAATTTTGGCACTCGCAATCGTGTCTATGTCGAATTTGGGCTTGTCCTGTGGGCTGCGCGAAAGCTTGGGCGTCCGGTGAAATACACTGCTTCGCGCACAGAGTGCTTCATCAGCGACTATCAGGGCCGCGATCTCGTGGCAAAATTCGAATTGGCGCTCGATGAGCGCGGACGATTTATGGCGCTGCGCGCAACCAATATCAGCAACGCCGGTGCGCGCTGCGTTTCGCTGTCCCCGTTGAGCAAAGGGGCGGGGCTGGTCACCGGCAGTTACAATATTCCGGTCGCATCACTGCGTGCAGTTTCGGTTTTCACCAATACTGTTCCGACCCAGGCTTATCGCAGCTCCGGCCGTCCCGAGATTACCTTCGCGATTGAACGGCTCATCGATGTAGCGGCCAAAAGGCTGGGCATTGACCGCATCAGTCTGCGGCGGCGCAACTTGGTGCGCGCGAAGGTCATGCCTTATCAAAATGCCGTTGGCATGCGCTACGACAGCGGGCGCTACGAAGAGAACATGGATCTCGCCATGCGTCTTGCCGACTGGGACGGATTCAAGGCGCGCAAGCGCGAGGCAAAAAAGCGCGGCAAGCTCCTGGGGCTTGGCCTCGCAAACTATGTCGAGTCCTCGATTGGTTCGCCGAAAGAGCAAACACGCATCAAGGTGCGTCCGGATGGCCGCGTGGAGGTCGTGATCGGCACCCAACCCGCCGGGCAGGGCCACGAAACCAGCTTCGCGCAGGTGATTTCCGATCTCATCAACGTGCCCATTGAATCCGTGAGCATCCTGCTTGGCGATACCGATGTGGTGAAGGCCGGCGGCGGCACTCATTCCGGGCGCTCTATGCGTCACGCTGCAACCGTATTTTCTCTGGCGGCAGTCGAATTGATCGCCAAAGGCAAGCGTGCCGCCGCAGCGTTATTCGGCGCGACGCCGGACGAAGTCGATTTCACCGACGGGCGCTTTACCTCGCGGGAAAGCAACCGCAGCTTCGATTTTCTTGAGCTGGCGCAGGAAATGACCCGTCACAAAGTGCCCGAAGAGCTCGCTGCCGGGCTTTCTGTCGTCACGGACAATGAGATGCATGACCCGGTATTTCCGAATGGTTGTGCAATTTGCGAGATGGAAATTGACCCGGAAAGTGGTGGACTGCGCCTGACACGGTACACTTCGGTTGATGATGTTGGGCGTTGCATCAATCCCCTGATCGTCGACGGTCAAACCCATGGCGCGATCGTCCAAGGCATTGGACAGGCGCTGTGGGAACAGTGCGTTGTTGATGGCTCGGGCCAGCCTTTATGCGGATCATTCATGGACTACGGAATGCCACGCTCCGATCAGCTGCCCTCGTTCACGACCAAGATTGTCGAAGTGCTCTCGCCGACCAACCCCCTCGGCATCAAAGCCGGAGGCGAAGGCGGAACGACGGCGGCGCCAGCGGTGATCGTCAGCGCAATCGTTGATGCGCTCGCGCCCTACGGAATCGACGATCTCAAAATGCCCGTGACGCCCTTTCGCATTTGGCAAGCAATCCAGGACCGCAAGACGCCGAGCTCCTGACAATCCCTGTCTTGCAACGGGGATCGGATCGCTTCAGTCTACGGGCGAACCGTAAGCGGGAACAAAATGGTCAACGTCAGGCGCATCGGCTTTCCTCTTCTCGCCCTGTTGCTCGCATTGATTGCCGAGCAGGCGCTTGCGCAAAGTCTTTCCGGCAAGGCTGTCAGGATTATCGTTCCCTACCCTGCAGGGGGCACCGGCGATGTAGTCGCGCGCGTTGTCGGGCAGGCCATCACCGAAAAGGCTGGGCAACAGATCATTGTTGAAGACCGGCCAGGCGCCAGTTCGATTGTCGGCACTGAATTTGCCGCGCGCGCGACGCCCGATGGCACAACTATTTTGCTCGTCGAAAATCCCTTCATCCTGAGCTCGATCCTGTTTCCCGGTCATTATGACCCGGTGAGCAATTTTGAGGCTCTGTGCTACGTCGCGGCGACCCCCGCGGTGCTAGCCGTCAGCAGTCAATCGGATATTCGCTCGCTGGATGATTTTCTGAAGCTCGCAAGGTCCAAACCTGGCGCGGCGTCTTATGGCAGCACTGGACCGGCCTCCATCGTTCATATCGCAGGCGAGCTTCTCAAGCGCGACGCCAAGGTCGACATAACTTACGTGCCCTACCCCGGCTCGCCTCCGGCGATGAACGCCACACTGGCTGGCACGATCACCGCGGTAATGGCGAACTATTCCGATCTCAAGGGCCAGATCGATGCCGGCGCCCTGCGTCCCATCGCAGTCCTCGCGAAAAACCGCGCGGCTGCTTTGCCGAACGTTGCGACGCTGGCCGAGAGCGGCTTCAGCGACCTCGATGCTGCAGTGTGGTTTGGTTTTGTCGCCCCGGCCAAGACACCCAAAGAAACGCTCGCGCAGCTTTCGCGGTACATATCCGATGCAATCGGGGCACCAGGCGTTGCCGATCGGCTCAAGAGTCAGGGAATGTTTATCAATCTTTTCTGCGGCGCAGAATTTGCAAATTTTCTGGCCGATCAAAAAAACAGGTACACAACATTTACGCGCGAGTTTGATATCAAGCCGTAGGACGTGCGTTGCGTCCTAGTCGCTCGCTCTGATTCCGGCTTCCTTGATGACCTTCGCCCACTGCGGCGTTTCTGCCTTGATGACAGCCGCAAATTCGGATGGCGAGCTGGCAATAACGTCCATGCCAATGTCGGCAAGCCGCTTGCGGACATCCGGCAAGGCAAGGATCGCAACCGAGTCCTTGTGAATCTTTTCGATGACTGCAGGAGGCGTTCCCGCCGGCGCCACGAGACCAAGCGAGAGGATCGATTCAAAGCCAGGGAACCCGGACTCAATCATGGTTGGCAGATCGGGAAGCGCCGCAAAGCGCTTGGCAGATGTAACCGCAAGCGCGCGCAGTTTTCCTTCCTGGATAAGGGGAATCAAAGGCGCAACGGCACCAAAGAACATGGTGATGCGGCCGGCAAGAAGGTCGGTGATAACCGGAGCCGCGCCGCTATACGGCACATGCTGAATATCGATATGAGCCATCGTCTTGAACAACTCGCCGGCGAGATGCTGTGTCGTTCCGGTACCGGCTGAGCCAAACGTCAAGGTGCCCGGGTGCGACCGCGCATATGCGACAAGTTCGCCTACGTTTTTGGCCGGTATGTCGTTAGGAATGACGAGAACGTTTGGGGAATAGACCGCCAGCGTGATCGGCACGAAATCCTTGGCGGCATCGTAAGGCATCTTGCTGTAGAGGCTGGGATTGATCGCGAGCTGTGCGTTCGACGACATCAGCAGCGTGTAGCCATCGGGCGCCGCCTTGGCGGCGCGGCCGCCGGCTATGTTGCCCCCACTACCGGGAATATTTTCGACGACCACCGGCTGACCCCATACCTTGGTCAACCTGTCTCCCATGATGCGCGCAATGATATCGACAGGACCTCCGGCCGCGAAGCCGACAATGATCCGAACCGTATGATCCGGGTAGCCGCTTTGCGCAAAGGCACCACCGATCCCCGGAAAAATCGAGAGGAAACCAATGAGTGCAGCAGCTACACTACCTCTGACCTTCATCGCACCACCCGCCACCTGCCGCCCGTTTATTCATGAGTTTAACTTTAAGACCAAGCCTTTGCGAAGGCCCCGCCTGCCGCACCTAGTTGTTCTTGGCGGTTGAAATGGCTCGAGAGAAACCCTAACCATGCTGCGTATCCGGTCATGAAAGCAGCACCGTTTGAGTATTCCCGCGTAACCGACATCGACGAAGCCTGCGCGATGCTGGCGGCCGACGAGAATGCATGCGTCATTGCCGGCGGGCAGACGCTCGTGCCAATGATGGCAATGCGGCTGGCGCGTCCGACGCGCCTAGTCGACATCAACCGCATCGCAGCCCTTTCATACATCCGCGCCGACGGAGAAACCGTTTCGATCGGTGCGACCACCCGGCAATGCATGGTCGAGCGCGATGCTCTGATCAAGGCCAAGCTCCCGCTTCTCGCGCGCGCGGTTCCGTTTATCGGACACACTGCCACGCGCGCGCGTGGAACTGTGGGCGGTTCGCTCGCCAATGCCGACCCGGCAGCTGAACTTTCACTGATCGCGGTGACTCTCGACGCCCGTTTGAGCTATCGCGTGAACGGCCGCACTGAAACAGTCGCCGCGCGAGACTTCGATATCGGGCCGATGACAACGAGTCTGCCGCAAGGCGCGATTTTGACCGCGGCGCAGTTTCCGGTGTGGAGCGGAAAAATCGGCGTCGGCTTTCACGAAGTCAACGCGCGCCGCGGCGATTTCGCGTTCGTTTCGGCGGCGGCGCAAGTTGAGCTTTCCGCGGACGGAAAATGCAAGCGCATTGCGATCGGTGTCGGAGCAGCAACCGAAACGCCCATCCGGCTGGGGAGCGCCGAACAGCAATTGAAAGGCGGCTTACTCGAAGAGGCTAAAGTCAAAGCCGCGATCGCCGAGGCACTTTCCGATATCGAGCCTTTGGCCGATCTGCATGCCTCGGCCAATTACCGCCGCCGGGTCGCGGCCAGTCTTGCCACCCGCGCGGTTGCCGACGCCCGCGCCCATGCGCTCGGAAAGGCGGTCCATGCGCATTAAACTCACGGTCAATGGCACTGAACATGTGCTCGACATAGAGCCGCGTACGACGCTTCTCGATTGCCTGCGCGACAACCTCGATCTGAAAGGCGCACATGCCGGCTGCGAGCACGGTGTCTGCGGCGCTTGCACCGTCTTATTCGATGGGGTTGCGGTGCGCTCGTGCCTGATGTTCGCGCCGCAAGCTGAAGGCACACCGATTACCACGATCGAAGGCGTGACGCCTGGCCCCGGCGAACTCTCGCCGGTGCAAGACGCCTTTTGTGAAACACATGGCATGCAGTGCGGCTACTGCACGCCGGCAATGATCCTCGTCGCGCACGCATTGCTTGCCGACAACCCAAACCCGACACGGGAAGATATCGTTGATGCGATCTCCGGCAATATTTGCCGTTGCACCGGTTATGCCCAGATCGTGGAAGCGATCGCGCTCGCCGCTGAACGCATGCGCGGGGCCAACCGGCCACCGGAGCAACGAAAATGAGCACAGGCCATCATCGCTTCGTATCCAAGGATCGACGCGTGCGCGAGGACCGGCGTTTTGTTGCCGGCAAGGGTCGCTTCGTCGCCGATATCGACCTGCCGAATACCAAGCACGTCGCGCTCGTCACCTGCCCTTATCCCGCCGCCCGCATCAAAAGTATCGACAAGAGCGCGGCGCGAAAGATGCCGGGCGTGCACTACGTTCTGGATGGCGCCGAGCTCGCGGCGGCAACGCTGCCGTTGATGACGGGGCTCGATATACCGAAAGTCCCGCGCAGACCGCTTGCGTTCGAGGTCGCACGCTATTCCGGCGAGTGGGTCGCAGCGGTCGTTGCCGATACCCGCGCGCAGGCGGAAGACGCCGCTGAAGAAATCGCCGTCGACTACCAGCCCCTCGCCTTCGTCCTTGATGCCGAACAAGCCCTGCAAAAGAAGAGCCCGCTGGTGCACGAAGCGCACGGCTCCAATGTGTTGCTCGACAAGACATTCGTCTGGGGCAATGTCGAAAATGACTTCGCCGCAAGCCCGCGCCGGCTTTCGCTGCGGGTCAAATGGGGGCGTTCGTCGACGGTGCCGATCGAGACTTTCGGCGTCGTGGCAGCCTGGGATCCCTGGCGGGAAATACTGGACGTCTATGCCTCGATCCAGATGCCGCGTTATTCCGATCAGATCGGCGCTGCGCTGAAGATTCCAAGCACGTCCGTGCGCGTACACTACGACGTCGACGTCGGCGGCAGTTACGGCGTCAAGCGCGGCATCAAGCACACGGTGCTTTGCGGATATCTGGCCCGCCGACTCGGTTTCCCGGTTCGGCTGATCGAGGATCGCCTCGAAAATATGCGTGGCGGCGACGCACACGGGCCGGAACGCTTGTTCGACGTCGAGGTCGCCTTCGACGATACCGGTATCGTGCGTTCGATGAAAATGCGCGCTCTGGAGAATCTCGGCGCCTATACCGGACGCTCGCCGTTCCAGCTTGGCAAGCCGATCGGGGCCATCGTCGGCCCCTACAAGATCAAGAGCGTGCAATATCGCGCCATTGCGGTGATCACCAACAAGACGACCCAGGATGCGGTGCGCGGCTTCGGTCAGGGGCCGACCAACCTTGCGCTCGAACGCTGCATGGACGAGATCGCCAACGTGCTGGATCTCGATCCGCTCGAGGTGCGCCGGCGCAATTTGATCCGGCACGAAGAATTTCCCTATTTGATCCCGAGCGGGACTACCTACGACAGCGGCGACTACCACACAGTGATCGACAAAGTGCTCGCCGATACCGGCTATGACTGGTTGAAGGCGGAACGCGATCGTTTGCGCGGTGAGGGCAAGCTCGCCGGCATCGGCATTGCAGCCTGTCTGGAGCCCTCGGGCGGCAACGCCACATTCGAGGCTTTGCTTAATCCGAACATCACCACGTCCACCTTCATGGACTCCTGCCGCATCAATGTCGATGGTGCGGGCGCAATCACCGCCACCATGCACACTACATCCTCGGGCCAGGGCCACGAGACGCTTGTCGGCACTGTCATCGGCGAGGTGCTGCAGCTCGATCCCGACACTGTACGGGTGACGCGACCGGATTCGCTCAATTCACTGCCAAGCGGCACTCCAGTCGGAAGCCGCATGGCGATCATGCTTGGGGGCGCCGCGTTTCATGCCGCAGAGAAGCTGAAAGCAAAACTTGTCGCGATCGGCGCACACGACCTCGGCATTCCGATCGAGCGCGCCGTTTACGAGCATGGCAATATCCACGACCGCCTGTCGCCTTCATCGAAGCTTTCGTGGACCGATCTCGTCAACATCGCGCATCGCAATTATCACCGCATGCCGGAAGGTTTCGAGCCGGGGCTTGCGGTTGAGCATGTGTATCAGGTGCCGACCGGCGGAACGCTGCCGACGCCAGACGGGCGCGTGCACATGTACCCCTGTTTTTCGTTCGAATTTCATTTGCTTTTGCTCAGCATTGATCCCGATCTCGGCCGGCCGGAAATCGTACGCTATCGGTTAGGCCATGACTGCGGCACGCAGATCAATCCGAAGATCGTGCGCGGCATGACGATTGGCGGCATTGCGCACGGCATTGGTGCCGCTCTCTATGAAGAGTTCGCCTATAACGATGAAGGCCAGCTCATTGCGCAGAGCTTCATGGACTATTTGCTGCCGTCCTCGCATGAAGTGCCCCCGATCGAGATCGTCGATCATGAGACACCTTCGCCTTTTACCGTGCTTGGGCAAAAGGGTTCCGGCGAATCCGGCTACCTTGGTGCACCCGCCGCCCTTGCCAATGCCATCAACGATGCGATTCGGCCGCTGGGAATTTCCATAAATACGTTGCCGATCAAGATGTCCTCGCTCGGGGATCTGATCGCAGACGCCCGCGCGAAAGGCCGCTGAATGCTCGTCGATTGTCACGCCCATCTCGTTCCCCCGGAACTGCTCGCGGAGATCCGCAAGCAGAAGGCGCGCTTTCCGTCAGTCCGCCAGATCGAGGATGGCGGTGGCCTCGCCTTTGCCTTTGCGGCTGGCAAGCCGACCCGTCCGGTTTCCAAGCCGCTCTCGGATATTCCGGGCCGCGTCGCCTGGATGCAGAAGCAAGGCATCGACAGGCAGGTCGTAGGTGGCTGGGTCGACATGTTCGGTTACGAAGTGAGCGGCGGCGAGGGCGAAGCCTGGAGCCGTCTTGCAAATGACGCATTGCTCAGTGCCGCCAAGGCGGAGCCGCGGTTCATACCGCTCGCAACCGTACCGCTCGGCGATGGGGCGCGTGCTGCGGCCGTTCTGAAGGATGCAATCGCGGCCGGCTTTGCCGGCGTCATGATCGGCACGCTGCCGCGCGGCGTCGGCAGCACGCTTGACCATGCCGATCTCGGGCCCTTCTGGAAAGCGGCCGACGAAACCGGCGCCCTGGTCCATATCCATCCGAGTTTCGATGCTGGCGACAGCCGCGTGAATGATTTCGGCCTCGCCAACGGCCTTGGCCGCATCACCGATGCGGCGGTCGCGGTGGCAAGGCTGATTTCAGCCGGTCATGTGACGCGCTACAGAAACGTGAAATTCTTTGCGCCCATGGGTGCGGCCGCCCTGCCCTTCGTGCTTGGCCGCCTCATGCGCAACCATGCGATCACGCCCGGCATCGGCGATCCCGCCGAGGCGCTCGCGCTCATCTACACCGACACCATACTGCACGATGTACGTGTGCTAAAATTCGTAATCGAAATAATGGGGACCGGGCGCTTGATGATGGGCTCCGACATGCCGTTTCCAATTGGCGACATGGATCCGGCAAAAATCGTCGCGGCAGCGGGCCTGCCGAAGGCGCAAACGGATTCGATCAATGGCGGTTTAGCGACCCGGCTTTTCCGCATTAAGCCGTAAGACTGGGAGGATGCGTTGAAAAAACTTTCCGTTTTGCTGCGTTTTGCCGCGTGCACACTTGCCGCGCTTGCTCTTGCGGCACTAGGCCCCGCGCCTGCCGTGGCGCAAACACCGACAAAGGTCACCATTGTCATTTTCGGCTTCCCCTCGCTCGGCGCCTTCGTGCCACCGGTCATTAAAGCCAGAAAGATTGATGCTGCCCACGGCCTCGACATCCAATTTGTCGAGCGGCCACCCGATGCCTACACGACGCAATTCAATTCCGGCGAGTTCAAGGTCGGCGGCAGCGCCGCGGTGCTGACGGTCGGTCTTGCAGACGCGCGCGGTGTAAAGGTCAAGTATCTGTTCAACCTGTTCGACTATTGGGGCACGGTCGTCACATCCCGGCCCGCCATCAAAACGCTGAAGGATCTGGAAGGCAAGCAACTCGCCGCCGCCCGTTCGACAACGAATTTCGTGATGTCGGAATTTTTCGCCAAGCAGCAGGGCGTGGATGTTTCCAAAATAGAAGTGGTGAACACTGCAACACCCGGTCTCGTCGGCTACGCGCTCGCTGATCGCGCCGATGCCGTGCAGCTGTGGGAGCCGGCGTATACACTGTTAAAAGCAAAGAAGCCGGATATCCGCATTCTTGACAGCGGCATGGAGCAAACCTGGAAAAGTTTCGCCGGCGGAGAGCGTATTCCCTACCTTGGCGTCGCCGCTCACGACGACTGGATCGGGCAGAACCAGGCATTGATTCCCAAGCTTTACGCAACCTACAGGGAAGCCGGCGAATACATCACGAAGCATCCTGAAGAAGCAGCCGCGATGATCGCGCCACCATTGACCGGCGACGATCGCGCAGCCTTGGTAGCGCTGATTAAGGCGAATGACCGGCTTGGCATGAGCGTGGTGCCGGCCAACGAACTGCGCCAGCAAATCGAGGCGGTGTACAGGGCAGGCATCGACGTCGGCTACTTCAAGTCGATGCCGTCGGGCGACACGATTTACGCGAAGCCAATGAAATGACGAATTCGCGCACGCTGCGCGTTCTGCAAGCCGCTGCCGGCATCGCGGCGTTGGCGGCGGGCTGGCAAATACTGTCGATGTTTTTTCCTCACTACCTTTTTCCGCCTGTAACGGAGATCGTGTACCGAACGATTGAGGTGTTGATCACCGGCTCGCTGCTCGCCGACGTTTTGCTCACCGCGGCGCGTATTTTCGGCGGGCTTCTCGGCGCCTTCATTCTTGGCGGCGTGATCGCACTGGCCATCGGCCAATCAAAAACGGCGGAGAATTTCATCGCCCCGGTGCTCACTTTCTTTCAGGGAATACCGGCGCTGTCCTGGGTCGTGTTCGCAATCATCTGGTTCCACGGCATTGAGTTCCGCGTGCTGTTCATCATGATCATGACCACGCTGCCGGCCTTCACGTTCCAGATTCTCGACGCGTTCCGCTCCATGTCGAAAGACCTGTTCGAGATGACCATGTCGTTTCGCCCCTCGCGCTGGACGCTATTCCGCTTCCTGATTGTGCCGACAATCCTGCCGGGCATTCTGACTGCCTGGAAAGTGAATCTGGGGAATGCCGCGCGCGTCGTCGTGGTCGCGGAGCTTGTGGGCGCGACTGGCGGCGTCGGATATCAGTTGCTGCGGCAGCAGCAATTGTTTGACATGGCCGGCGCCATGGCCTGGACGCTGCAACTCGTCCTGTTTGTGCTGGTTGTGCAGCAGACCATCACAGCCCTCGAGAACTGGCTTTTGCGTTATCGCGCGGTGTCCGAACGGGCGATGTAGCCATGAAAAACGGCGAGCCTGTCATTCGCTTCAGGGACGTAACGAAAATATTTGCGCGCCCGGATGGGCGCGGCGAATTCACCGCGGTTGACAGATTGTCGTTTGAAATCAGCCGCGGCGAGATCGTTGCCGTGCTGGGCAAGACCGGCTGCGGCAAGTCCACAATGTTCAACATTGTGGCCGGGTTGATCGAGCCGAGCGGCGGCGAAGCGCGGGTGGTCGGCCATGACCCGTTTCGCGAGTTTGATTTCTTTCGCGGCAAGATCGGCATCGTATTCCAGGGCGATCGCCTCATGCCGTGGCGGACCGCGCTCGGTAATGTCCTGCTCGGCCTGCAAATACTCGACACCGAGACGAAGCAGGCAGAGGAAATCGCGCGGCACTGGCTTACCCGGCTTGGGCTGTCGGGCCATGAGCACGATTACCCCCATGCGCTGTCCGGCGGCATGCGCCAGCGCGTTTCGATTGCGCGCGCCTTCGCGGTCGAGCCGGAAATCCTGCTTTGCGACGAGCCTTTCTCCTCCCTTGATGAAATGACCGCGCGCGATCTGCGCGCCGAATTCGTGCGGCTGGTGCGGCAGAGCAACAAGACCGCGGTTTTCATCACCCATCAAATCAATGAGGCAATGGAGATCGGTGACCGCGTGCTGGTATTCCACCGGCCCGCGCGGATAGCCTATGAGGCGCAACTTGGCGCGAACATGAGCGAGCCCTCGCGGCGTGATGTGAGTGAGGAAATTATGCGCGTCCTCGCAATCGAAAATCGGGCGGATCATCCTTGAAACTTGTGCTTTTCCAGACATCGGCCAGCGGCGAGATCTTGCCCGGCCTGCTCACCGACCGCGGCGTAGTCGATATTTCCGCGGTGGCGCCCAAGAATTACACGCCGCAACTGGTCATGCAGGGTATCATCGACAACTTCGACAAGTTGCAGCCGGCACTTGAAAAGCATGGCAGGGACGGCGACGCAATTTCGCTCGATCGGGCGCGCCTGCGGCCACCTCTGCCGCGCCCTGGAAAGATACTCGCTTGCATTGCGAACTACTGGGAGCACGCCCAGCGCGAGGCTCGTCCGCTCAATATGTTCATGAAGAATCCTGACGCGGTGATCGGGCCGGGCGATACCATCGTTCTTCCGGAATACACGGTGCCCTGGATCTTCATGCACGAAGCGGAACTTGCATTAGTGATGAAGGGGCCAGCCAAGATGGTGAAGGCGAAGGACTGGCAGAATGCCGTGTTCGGCTATACCGCGATGATCGATGTCTCGGCGCGAGAGCAAGGACGACGGACCTGGCCGGCGACACCGCACACGAGCTGGCTCGGCAAGTCATTCGACACTTTCGCGCCGATCGGTCCCTGTGTCGCGACAGCCGATGAGGTGAAGGATCCCAACGATCTGATTGTCCGGTTCTGGGACGATGGACAGCTTCGCCACAATTACAATACAGATGATATGGAGCACCGCGTCCCCGAGCTCATCGAGTTCGCGACAACCGTTATGACCATGAACTCGGGCGACCTGATCGCCTGCGGAACTAACCACGAAGGTCTGGGGGCACTTCAGGACGGTGAGACGGTCGAGATTGAGATCCAGAATATCGGCAAGATGGCGCTCAAGGTGTCCGATCCGCTGAAGCGCAAGTGGGAACGAGGCGTCTACATGGGCGTCGATTCGACCAACCCAGAGGCGGTCAAGCGGCACCGTCCGGCAACCGCCTGACAATCGCGAGAGTGAGTACGCCTAATGGAAGCAAAAAAAGAAATCCGGGACGGAATGCGCATCGACTGGGATGTGCCGATTGCCATGGATGATGACGTCGTTCTTCGCGCCGATATCTTCCGGCCGACGGCTGAAGGGCGCTATCCGGTGATTTTGAGCTACGGGCCCTATGCAAAGGGCCTTGCGTTCCAGGAAGGCTACAAGAGCCAATGGGCCCGGCTCGTACAGGCCGCGCCGGAAGTGCTGGAAGGCTCAAGCAACAAGTACCAGAGCTGGGAGCTCGTTGATCCGGAGAAATGGGTGCCCGATGGCTATGCCTGCCTGCGCATCGACTCGCGCGGCGCCGGACGCTCGCCGGGCTACCTCGACGTGTGGTGCGAGCGCGAGACGCAGGATCTCTACCAATGCGTCGAGTGGGCCGGCACGCAGCCCTGGAGCACCGGCAAGGTCGGCATCAACGGGATTTCCTATTACGCCATGAACCAGTGGACGGTCGGCGCGCTCAAGCCCCCTCACCTTGCCGCCATGTGCATCTGGGAAGGCTCGTCCGACTACTATCGCGAGCTTTGCCGGCATGGCGGCATTCTCAGCGATTTCCTCAACAGCTGGCACCCGCGCCAGGTATCGAGCGTGCAGCACGGCGTCGGATCGCGCGGCGCAAAAAGTGTCGTGACGGGTGAATACGTGGCCGGGCCCGACACATTGCCCCCGGGCGAGCTCGTGAAAAACTGTGCCGATACGCCCGGCGAGCCCAAGCGCCGCCGTCTGTTTGACGACTATTACCGGAAACGCATAGCCAGGTTTGAGGATATCGAGGCGCCGCTTCTTTCCGCCAGCAACTGGGGCGGCGTGGGCCTGCACACGCGCGGCAACTTCGAAGGCTGGCTGCGTGCCGGCTCGAAGCAGAAATGGCTCGAAGTCCACGGCGACACACATTTCACGCATTTTTACAGCCGCTATGGCGAGGCTCTGCAGAAAAAGTTTTTCGGCCACTTCCTCAAGGGCGAAAAAACCGGCTGGGACAAGCAGCCGCGCGTGTCGCTGAACATCCGCCACCCGAACGAAAAATTCGTGCTGCGTGCCGAGAACGAGTGGCCGCTCGCGCGGACGCGATGGACAAAATATTTTCTGCAGCCGGACGGAAAAACCCTGAGTCCGGATGCGTCCTCGCAGGCAGCGACACTCGGCTATGAGACGACCGGCGACGGCCTGACATTCTCGACGCTGCCGATGGCGAAGGACCTTGAAGTCACCGGCCCAGTCGCGGCGAAGCTGTGGGTCTCCTCGGAGACTATTGACGCCGATCTCTTCCTGGCGCTGCGCGTGTTCGATCCGCAAGGCAAGGAGGTCACTTTCATCGGCTCCAACGATCCGCGCACCCCGGTTGGTCTCGGCTGGCTGCGCGCTTCTCATCGAAAGCTCGATCTGAAGCTGTCGACGCCATACCGGCCCTGGCACACACATGATGAAGAATGGCCGCTCACGCCGGACGAACCGGTCGAGCTCGATATTGAGATCTGGCCGACGTCGATCGTACTGCCGCAAGGCTACCGGCTCGCGCTTACGGTGCGCGGCAGGGACTATGAGGTCGACGGCCGTGATATCGCTTTGCCGAATGCGCCTTATCCGATGAAGGGCGTCGGGCCCTTCCTGCACATCGATAAAGACGACCGGCCGCCGGCGATGTTCGAGTGCCGCAATACATTGCATTTTGCGGCCGGCCGGCAGCCCTACCTCTTGTTGCCGATCATTCCCGCGGCGTAAGCTTCATAGATCGAAGCGCGGCACTGATTGTTTCACCTCTCCCTTGGGAGAGGTCGACGCGCGCAGCGCGTCGGGTGAGGGGTTTCAAACTGTCGATAGTCACCAACCCCCTCACCCCAACCCTCTCCCCAGCGGGGAGAGGGAGCATGCCGTGCCAGGAAGGGAGGATAGCCTAAGATGAGGCGCGTTGTTGCTTTTGCACTGGCGGTAGTCGCCCTTTGTATCCTCGTGATTCCGGGATCTGCGCAGCAGTACCCAAGCCGCACCGTCACTATCATCGTGCCCTATCCGGCGGGCGGGCCCACCGACGAAACGACGCGCATTGTCGCGAATTTCCTGAGCAAGAAGTTCGGCCAGAATTTCATCGTCGAAAACGTGACGGGCGGCAGCACGATCATCGCCACCGGCCGGGTCGCGAACGCTGCGCCGGACGGCTACACGCTGCTAATGCACAATCTGCAGATCACGGCAAACGTCACGCTGATCAAAAACCTGCCATTCGACACGGAGAAGGCGATCACCGCGATCATGCTGGTCAACAAGAACCCGCTGGTGCTGGTCGGGCGGCCCGGCCTGCCGGCAAACAACCTGAAGGAGCTGATCGCTTTGATGAAGACCCAGCGTTTGCGCGAGGCATTGCCGGGCTTCGGCACGACTGGGCATCTCACCTCCGCACTGTTCACACAGGAGGCCAAGGTGGAACTCGATTTCATTCCGTATCGCGGCGCGGCTCCCGCGATGAACGATCTTCTGGGAGATCACGTCGATCTGTTTGTGGGCACGCCGCAGTCGGTTATGCCGCATATCGCGGCCGGAAAATTGAAGGCCTACGGGATCACGGCGAAAGAACGGTCACCACAACTCCCGACCGTCGAAAGCATGGTCGACGCACTGGGGCCGAAGTTCGATATTGTCTACTGGCAAGCCCTTTTCGCGCCCGCGGGAACACCGCAGGCCGTGATCAACACGCTCAATGCTGCTTTGCAGGAGGCAGTCTCCGACCCGGACATCATCAACACCTGGACGAAAGAGGGCTTCTCGCCATTTCCAAAGGAGCAACGCTCGGCGGCCGCGGCGAACGCCATGATGAAGAGCGAGATTGCCCGCTGGGGTCAGGTCATCCGCGACAACAACATCCACGTCACGCAGTAGACAGCGGGAGATTTACTGTCGCGGCTGAAGAACCTGCTCAAGCCAGTCCCACATATAGGCCGAGCAAATGCTCTGGTTGTCGATCTGGCAATGATGATAACCGCCCTCCTCGCGTGTGAATATTTTCATTGTCTTCCGCTTTGAGCCGACGGCGTCGAAGCATTTCTGCGCCTCGCTTGAAGGAATCTGCTCATCGCCTTCGCCGTGGAGCATGAGGAACGGGCAGGTAATTTTTTGCACCACGCCATCGAGCTTGAACGGCTCAAGGCGCTTAAGTGCATCTTCTTGCGAGCTGGCATTGAGCACCCACGAGATGTGTTGCGCGGCGACTGAAAGGGATGGCGTGTCGGCTCGCGCCAGGCGCTCAAACCGGTCCCGCCAGATTTTCTGGTAATCCCATTGCGCGCCCCAGGCGAGGCAACAGGCATAGCGCTGTTCGAAGGCGGCCGCGCGCGGCGCGTAGTAGCCGCCAAGGCTGATCGCCATGACGCCAATGCGCTTCGGGTCGACTTCAGGCCGGGAGGCAAGATAGTCAAAGACCGGCGTGGCGTAGTGCTCGGTATCGGGACGCAAGTACATGCCGCGGAATCGAATGCTCTCGCCGTTTCCCGGGCCATCGACGATCAGGCACGCAATACCGCGGCCAACAAGGTCGGTAACGCCCTTGAAGTATTGAATTTCCTTGGTGACATCGAGCCCGTCGAAGAAAACGACCGCCGGTACTTTGCCTGAAGTATTTGCCGGCTCGGCATGAACGTAGATCGCCGGAAGACTCTTTTCCCCGTACGGAATCTCAAGGTGTTCAATGCGTGGCCGGTTGATGTATTTCGCGGCGTCGCGAAAGCTCTGCACGCCGCACATGTAGGCATCGAGCCCTTCCTGGCTTTTCGGCTGCAGGAACCGCTCGCCAACGTGATAGTACGCGCTGGCGCGCCGCAGGTACTGAGCCCCGCTTAGCGTGCGCCCATCGGCGATTCGTTCGCGGCCGCGCGCTTCCACCGTGCGGGCTTCCCGGGTCCATTCCCAAAACCAGGCATCGTCGTCACCGACCCGGCTTTTGAGCCTCAGTCCAATTCGATTGACCTCCCCTATTTCGGCCCCGCCCCAGGGTGCCATGTTGAGCCCGATCAGCAGGCCGTGCGACCAGCGATAGTTTTCCGGAAAATAAGTGAAGGACAGTTCTTCCGGGTTGCTACTCATGCGAGAACCTTTTGCTTTGAACACTTTACTGATGGGTCACGGCGGCAGTGGCGGCCATAATCTCCCATCGCCGGTTATTTCAGTGCTGCAAGATTTTCGACAGGAACTGGTGTGCCCGCTCGCTGCGCGGCTTGCCGAAGAAGTCCGACGTTGGTGCGTCCTCAATGATTTCGCCCTTGTCCATGAAAATAACGCGGTTGGCCACCTTACGGGCAAAGCCCATTTCGTGGGTCACCACGATCATTGTCATGCCGTCCTTGGCAAGCGCCACCATCACGTCGAGGACCTCCTGGATCATCTCCGGATCGAGCGCCGAGGTCGGCTCATCGAACAGCATGGCGATCGGGTCCATCGCCAAGGCGCGGGCGATTGCAACGCGCTGCTGCTGGCCACCTGAGAGCTGCCCGGGAAATTTGTTGGCATGCTCGCGCAACCCGACGCGCTCGAGAAGCTTCATGCCTTTCTCGAGGGCAGCTTTTGGATCGCGACCAAGTACCTTGACCTGCGCCAGCGACAGATTGCGAATGACAGAAAGGTGCGGGAACAATTCGAAATGCTGGAACACCATGCCGATGCGCGCGCGCAGCTTCGGCAGGTTTGTTTCCGGGTCGCTGAGCGAAATACCATTAACGGTGATGGTGCCTTCCTGGAACGGCTCCAGGCCGTTGACGCATTTGATCAGTGTCGATTTGCCAGAACCGGAAGGCCCGCAGACAACGACGACCTCGCCTTTTTCAACTTCAGCCGAGCAATTCCGCAAAACCTGGATGTTGCCGTACCATTTGCTGACATGGCTGATCGTAATCATGATGCTCAGCGAATGATAGCGATGCGTTGCTGCAGCCGGCGCACGCTGTGGGACGCCGCGAGTGAAATCGCAAAATATACGATTGCGGCGAACAGGTACATTTCGACAAGGCGTCCGTCGCGCTGGGCGATCTTGGATGCCGCACCAAGGAAGTCGGTGACCGAGATCACGTAGACCAGCGATGTATCCTGAAACAATATTATGGTTTGGGTCAGCAGCACCGGCACCATGTTGCGGAATGCCTGTGGCAGGATAACCTCGGTCATCTGCTGACGATAGGTCATTCCGAGCGCCTGCGCCGCCTGGACCTGGCCGCGCGGGATCGACTGGATACCGGCGCGCATGATCTCGCAGAAATACGCGGCTTCAAACAATGTAAAGGTCACCAACGCCGAGAGGAATGCGCCGACCTGTATGGGCCGCGCCGCGCCGGTGAGCCACTGTCCGATATAAGGCACAAGAAAGTAAAACCAGAAGATCACCAGAACGAGCGGCATCGAACGTATCAGATTCACGTAAGCGCCCACGACATGCGAGAGAACCGGAATGTTCGAGAGCCGTGCCAGCGCCAGCAACGTGCCGATGACGATGCCGCCGGCTGTCGCCATCAAGGTCAGCATGACGGTGAAGCGCATGCCGTCGAAAAACAGATACGGCAGGGAGCGGATGATGACATCCCAGTCAATATTGGAGAACATCGTCGCCCCTCAATGCGCCGCCGCCGGCTGGCCCATGCTGATGAAGCCGGGCACCGCCACGCGGCGTTCCAGCCAGCGCATGCCGTTGACAACAAAAATGTTGATAATGATGTAGATGACAGTCGCGCCGGTAAAAGCCTCGAAGACCCGAAACGAGAATTCCTGCATCGAACGCGCGGCGGCGGTAAGTTCGATGAGCCCGATGGTCAGCGCAACCGATGAATTCTTGATAATGTTGAGAAATTCCGAACTCAACGGCGGCAAGATGATGCGAAACGCCATCGGCAGCAGAATGTAACGATAGGTCTGCGGCAACGTAAGGCCCATGGCAAGCCCCGCCATGCGTTGCCCGCTACGCAGGCTGAGAACTCCGGCCTTGACCTGCTCGGCGACGCGCGCCGACGTGTAGAGCCCCAGGCAGATGACGGCATTGTAGAATGACGCATTGTTGAGTTGCTTGAGCCAGTCGCCGATCGCCTCCGGCACCACTTCCGGGAGCACGAAATACCAGAGGAACATCTGGACCAGCAGCGGGATGTTGCGGAACAACTCGACATAAGCGTTTCCGAACCGCACCAGCCACGGAACAGGCGAGGTGCGGATCACCCCGATGGCTGTGCCGAGCGCGAGTGCAATCACCCAGGCAAGCAGTGCAGTCGCCAGCGTCCAGCCGGTCCCGAACAGCAACAGCTGCCAATAAGTATGGGTGCCGTCGGGGGACAGCTGAAAAAAGATTCCCCAATTCCAATTGTAGCTCATCCACCCCCGTGCCTTGACGCAATTGCGGCGCGGTTTTCAAAGTCGCGCCGCAGAATTCGAGTTATTGGTAGTCCTTCGGATCGCCGCTGTCGGTGGGCTTGGCGACGACCTTCTTAAATGCGGCGCCGATCGGCAGGTTGAGATTGACGCCCTTGGGCGGGATCGGTTTGAGGAACCATCTGTCATAGATCGTGTTGATTTCGCCGCTCTTGTAAACGGCGGTCATCGCGTCATCGACCACCTTCTTGAAGGCCGGATCGTCCTTGCGCAGCATGATGCCGTACGGCTCAACCGACAATGCGTCGGCGGAGATCTCGTAGTCTCCGGGCGCTTTCGAGCTCGCGACAAGGCTGTAGAGCAGGATGTCGTCCATCACGAAGGCAGCGGCGCGGCCGGTTTCCACCATGAGGAAAGCCTCGGCGTGATCCTTGGCCGGCAAGATATTGAGGCCCAGGTTTTTCTCGGTGTTGAGCTCCGTGATCTGCTTGATGTTGGTCGTGCCAGAGGTCGACACCACAGTCTTACCCTTGAGGTCTTCGAGCTTCTTGAGATTGGCGGACTTCTTCGAGACAAAACGGTTGGCAGTGACGAAATGCGTGATGGTAAAGGAAACCTGTTTCTGCCGTTCCAGATTGTTGGTGGTCGACCCGCATTCGAGGTCGACTGTGCCGTTCGCGATCAGTGGAATCCGTGTGGCGGAAGTCACTGGCTGCAGTTTTAGGTCGAGTTTGTCTCGCTTGAGGTTTTTCTTCACCGCGTCAACGATCTTGTAGCAGAGGTCCATTGCGTAGCCGACCACCTGCTGCTTGTCGTCATAATAGGAGAACGGAACCGAAGATTCGCGATGGCCGATCGTGATCGTTCCAGTCTCCTGAATTTTCTTTAACGTGCCCTCTTGCGCGACTGCGGAATTGGCGAGCAGGCCCACCGCAGCAATTGTAAGGATTATCGCTTTTGAACGCATTGAAATCCCCATAATACGTGCACTCGCGATAGTCCGGGGTCGATCGCGGCGCCGGACTATGCGTGACAGAAGACTATCATAGACCTGAGGCCAAACCCACAGGCCGCCCGTTATCCCGTGAGAACCGGCTTCACCCAAGGCCGGCGGGTTGCATCTTCTTTTTTGAAGGCGGCAATCATGTCCCGAAAACTCTCGGTCAGCGCGATATCATCCCAGCCGTTGAGCAGCCGCAGGCGACAGGACGGGTCTATTTCGAAGGTGTAGCTACGATTTCCGCACAAAATCGTCTGCTGCTCGAGATCGACCGTAACCGGCAGATCCGAAGCGGACTGAAGCGTCGCGATGATCTCGGCCGCCGTTTTGTCTTCGACGATCGCCGGCAGCAGGCCATTTTGAATTGAGTTGCCGAAAAAGATGTCGCCGAATGACGGGGCAATCACGCAACGAACGCCGTAGTCGTAAAGTGCGTAAACCGCGGCTTCACGCGAGGAGCCGCAACCAAAATTGCGGCCGCCCACGATGATCCTGGCCTCGCGCCAGGCCGGCTTGTTGAGCGGAAAATCCGCCCGCTCGCGCCCCTCCGGATCGAAGCGCAAGTCCTGAAACAGCACTTTCCCCAAGCCCGCGGAGCGCGGCCACTTGAGATAGCGTGCCGGCAATATCTGATCGGTATTGAGATTGGCTGCATCGAGAGGACAAGCCGCAGCGGTCAGCCGGGTGAACTTTTCCATCGCGTCGCCTCAGGGCTTACGGCCGGCCAACAACGGCCGCACATCGGCCAGATGCCCGGTCACTGCGGCGGCAGCGACCATTGCCGGCGACATCAGGTGAGTGCGCGCACCCGGTCCCTGCCGGCCGCGGAAGTTCCGGTTGGTGGTCGAAGCGCAGCGCTCGCCGGGCGCAACAATATCGCCATTGATGCCGACGCACATCGAGCATCCCGATTCGCCCCACTCAAGCCCGGCCTCGCGGAAGATGCGGTCGAGGCCCTCCTGCTCGGCCTGACGTTTGACCGCCGACGAGCCGGGCGACACCAGTCCCGGGACTTTGCTCACGCGGCCCGCGAGCACGGCGGCCGCGGCGCGCAGGTCTTCGATGCGCGCGTTGGTGCAGGAACCGATGAACACGCGGTCGATCGGAATGTCGGTCAATTTTGTGCCGGCACAAAGCCCCATGTAGTTCAGCGCGTCGCGCAGATCGTTCGCGCGCGCGGGATCTGGTTCCTTTTCGGGATCGGGCACAGATGCCGCTACCGGCGACGCATGCTGCGGACTGGTGCCCCAGGTGACAATCGGCGTGATCTCTCCGCCATCAAGTTGCACTTCACGATCAAACTCCGCGCCGTCATCGCTCATCAGCTTCGACCAGGTTTCAGCCGCCTGGTCGAAAGCGGCCCCTTTCGGAGCGAACGGACGCCCCCTGATGTACTCGAAAGTTTTTGCATCGGGTGCGATCATTCCGCAGCGCGCGCCCGCCTCGATCGACATGTTGCACAGTGTCAGTCGTCCCTCGATGGACAAGGCGCCGATCGCACTGCCGGCGAATTCAATCGCGTGGCCGGTCGCGCCATCGGCGGTGATTTTCGCAATGATGGCAAGCACGATGTCTTTTGCCGCAACGCCGGGCGTCACTTGTCCGCCAACCGTGATACGCATTCGTTTGGGCTTGCGCTGCCAGATCGTCTGCGTCATCAGCACGTGAGCTACTTCCGACGCTCCGATGCCGAACGCATAAGCGCCAAGCGCCCCGTGCGTCGAAGTATGGCTGTCGCCGCACACAATGAGCAGCCCGGGCAATGTCAGACCCTGTTCAGGGCCAACCACATGCACAATGCCTTGCCGCGGATCACCGAGACCGAACAGCCTGATGTGGTGGATCGCCGTATTATCTTCGAGCTGGCGCACCATGCGCGCGATTTCGGGATTGGCAATATTCTTACGCGGCCCGCGAGTCGGCACATAGTGGTCGGCAACCGCGAACGTCAGGTCCGGCTCGGCGACCGCAACGTGGCGTTCCGCAACCTTGCCGAAGGCATGAAACGAGCCTTCGTGCACATAATGGCGATCAACCCACAGCAGAGACTCGCCGTCTTCGCGGCGGGCGATCGCGTGGGCCGACCACAACTTATCGAAGAGGGTTTGCTTTTGAGCCATGCTGCAGGCGCCGTAGCCCCCTCATAGGGCCAAAGCTAATATAGATACTTGTCGGCGACCAATGGTAGGTTTGCGGCAGAAAAACCGGGAGGCAACCAATGACCACATGCTCACGCGTGAGCCGCCGTAAATTTTTACAATCAACGGCAACTATCGTCACCGCCGCAACGACCGGTCTTGTCAGTTCGCCGGCAATCCTTCGCGCGCAAGGAACTTCAGTGAAGCTTGGCGTGCTGCATCCGGTCACCGGCGCATTGTCCTATTCCGGCCAGCAAGGCCGGCTCGGCGCAACCATGGCGATCGAAGACATCAATGCGGCCGGCGGCATCAAGGGGCTTGGCAAGATCGACCCCGTGCTCGGTGACGCGCAGTCGACGCCCGACGGCGGCATCGCCGAGGTCGAGAAGATGAATTCCGCCGGCGTGTGCTGCATTGTCGGTGGCTATGCCAGCAACATTTGCCTTGCGACGACGCAGGCGGCGGCGCGCTATGAGTTGCCATATGTGGTCGATGTCGGCGTTGCCGACGGGATTGTCACGCGCGGCCTGAAAAACACCTTCCGGTTTGGCCCCGGCTTCGGTGTCATCTCAAAAACCGCTCTCGCCAATCTTGTCGCGATCAACGACCAGGCCGGAAAACCCGCCAAGAGCGTGATGATCGTACACGAGGACACGCTGTTTGGCTCCGGCCTCGCGAAGCTGCTCAATGCTCAACTGCCGCAAAGCGGCTTTGAGATCCTCGAGACGATCCCGCACCCGACGCCGACCCGAGACTTCAACAACGTGGTACTCAAGATCAAGGCGCAGAATCCGGATCTCGTGATCCCGGCCAACTACTACAACGAGTACGTCCTGCTCGCGCGCACAATGCAGCAGCAGCAGGTCAAGCCGAAGGGCATCTACTCCGTGCTTGGCGGGGCGGCCTCCTCCTACAAGTTCGTCAAGGAATTCCCCGAGGCAGCCCAATACATCATGGACTGCAATCACTGGTTCGATCCGCGCAACGAGAAGGCGCTGGCACTGAAGAAGAAGGTCGAGGCCAAGGGCGAGTTCTACACCTACGAAGTCTATATGAACTACAGCTGCATCTCGCTGGTGGCCGATGCGCTCCAGCGCGCAGGATCCACTGACCGTGCCAAGCTCACGGAAGCTTTGACGAGCTCGACCTTCTCTGGCCACCTGATGCCGTACGGCCCGACCAAATTCGTCAACGGTCAGAACGAAGGCGCTGCGCCGGTCAACACGCAGGTGCTCGACAACGATATCAAGGTTGTGTTGCCGGCAACCTTTGCAAACGCAAAGCCCGTGTTCCCGAGGCCGGCGTAAATGTCATAGGGTTACGGGCGGCGCATCGGCCGCGCCGCCCAAACCCGTGACTTTCAAAGCATTGCGTCCGTGCTGTCGTCCGCCATCCTGATTCCCGCGGTCCTCAACGGCCTGCTGATCGGCGCAATCTATGCGCTGATTGCCCTTGGACTGACACTGATCTACGGCGTGCTTCATATCATCAATTTCGCGCACGGCGCGCTGTTGAGTGCGGCCTTGTTCGCGGCCTTCTTCGCGTATCGCCTGTTGGGGCTCGATCCCTACGTCGCGCTCTTCCTGCTTGCCCCTATCTTCTTCGCGCTCGGCTACGGCCTGCAACGTTTCATCATCGGTCCGGCTTCGCATGGCGATGAACGCAATATGCTGCTGGTCACGCTTGGCATCGCGGTCATCATCGAGAATGCACTTCTTTACGCATTTCGCGCCGATACCCGGACTATCGATGTGCCTTACGCATTCCGGACAATCGACATCGGAATCACATTTCTGGCTGTCCCGCGCGTAATCAGTTTTGCCGCCGCATTTATCGTCACGTTCTGGCTTTGGCTCTTCATGACCTTCACCGATACCGGCCGGGCAATCCGCGCTGTCGCAAAGGAAAGGCTCGGCGCGCAGCTCGCGGGAATCGACGTCGCACATGTTTATGCCGTGACCTTTGGCCTCGGCACTGCCTGTGTTGCCGCGGCCGCCTGCCTGCTGATCCCGGCCTATTACGTCAACCCAAGCGTGGGCGAGGCCTTCGTTTTGGTCGCCTTTACGATTGTCGTGCTCGGCGGCATGGGCTCGGTGCCCGGCGCGCTCATCGGCGCTTTGCTCATCGGCATGGCGGAAAGCCTGTCCGGTCTATTCCTTGGCGAATCCCTCGGCCAAATCGGTATCTTTCTTATCTTTATTGTCGTTCTGCTGGTTCGGCCGAGCGGCCTGTTCGGGGCACGCGCTTGAAGCCGCTAGTCCCGATCATTGGCGTGCTGGCCGTCCTCGCCGCGGTACCACTGGTCGTGCACTCCAATGTCACGCTTAATTTTCTTGTTGTAGCGTTGATGATCGCGCTCGCTGGACAAGGATGGAACATCCTCGGCGGGTATGGCGGGCAATATTCCTTCGGTCACGCAGCGTTCTTCGGCACCGGTGCCTACGTCACCGCAATCCTGCAAATGCGCTACGGCATCAATGCGTGGGTTGGCTTTGCGGCCGGCATTGCTGCCGGCGCCGCGCTTGGCGCGGTGCTCGGCGCGCTAACCTTTCGCTCCGGCCTGCGCGGCTCTTACTTTGCCTTAGTTACCCTCGCATTCGCCGAAGTGCTGCGCATTATCGCAAGCGTCGCGCCCATCACCGGCGCCGGTGTCGGCACATTGATCAAGCTCGATCTAGGTTTCAGTTCGCTCCAGTTTCAAAGCCGTGCCCCGTTCTATTGGATCATTTTGACGCTGGTCGGGGCGTCTCTCATCACGGCGCAACTGATCGAACGATCCCGTTTCGGCGTGTGGCTGGTTGCGGTGCGCGAGAACGAAGATGCGGCGAAAGCGCTTGGGGTTAATGCAAATGGCATCAAGCTCGCGGCGATGACCATTTCAGCCGCCATGACCGCCGCTGCCGGATGTTTCTACGCGCAATATTTCCTGTTTGTGGATGCCGGGATTGCCTATGGCACATGGATTTCCATTCAGGCGCTGCTGACGCCAATCATCGGCGGTGTTGGCACCGTGTTCGGCCCGCTGCTCGGCGCTCTGGTCGTCAAGTCGCTCGGCGAGGCAGCAAAGCTTCTGGCCGGCGATGCCCCGGGCCTTGACCTCATCATTTATGGCGCAGTGCTCGTCATGGTTATCTGGTTTGCACCGCGCGGCCTGATCGGCGGGCTCTCTCATCTACGCAACTTGCTGATGCGCCAATCCGCGTCGGCCGGCTCCACAACGGAGGCAAGCCGTGGCTGAGCCCCTGCTGGCGGTTGATCGCATCACTTGCCGGTTCGGCGGGCTGTTGGCCGTCAACGCCGCATCACTGTCGGCTGCGGAAGGACGCATCACAGCGCTGATCGGCCCCAACGGCGCCGGCAAGACCACGCTCTTTTCCATTATCTCCGGATTCATCAAGGCGAACGCAGGTTCGGTCCGGTACGCCGGCGAAGACATCACCGGTGAGCTGCCGCATCGTCTCGCCCGACGCGGAATCGCCCGAACCTTCCAGACCGTGCAGCCCTTCGCCGGCCTGTCAGTGCGCGAGAATATTCTGGTCGGCGCCCATCTGCATGACCGCGCGCGCGACGCAGCGATCGCTGCAGCCGATCAGATCGGCCACGATGTTGGATTGGGCGAATTCCTCGACCGGCAGGCCGATACTTTGACGGTTGCCGGGCGCAAACGGCTCGAACTTGCGCGCGCGCTCGCAACCAGGCCGAAGGTGCTGTTGCTTGATGAGGTTCTGGCGGGTCTCAATCCGTCTGAAATCCGCGACATCGTTCCGGTCATCCGCGAACTGCGCAACCGAGGCACAGCTATTCTCATGATCGAGCATGTGATGCAGGCAGTGATGAGCCTGGCAGAGCACGTCTTCGTGCTGGCCGAAGGCCGCATCATTGCCGAGGGTCCGCCGGCACAAATCGTTGCAGACCCGGTCGTCGTCGAGGCGTACCTCGGTCACGGCGCCGCGGCAAAGCTGGGGGCGTCGTATGGGCACTAGTCCCCTTCTCGCCATCAGCGACCTGCACGCAGGCTATGGAGAAACCGACGTTTTGCGCGGTGTCGATCTTGCCGTGGCCGAGCGCGAAATCGTCGCCGTGCTCGGCTCCAACGGCGCCGGAAAATCGACTCTCAATCGCACGATATCCGGCGTGCTGCGCGCCAGGAAAGGATCCATCCGTTTCGCCGGACGCATGATCGACCATGAAAGGCCGGCGAGCATCGTCGCGCGTGGACTCATCCAAGTGCCGGAAGGGCGCTGCGTTTTTCCCAATCTGAGCGTGAAGGATAATCTCGATCTTGGAGCCTACCGGCGCGCCGGCAATCGGCGACGGCAGAACCGCGAGCACGTTTTCAGCATCTTTCCGCGCCTTGCCGAGCGCCAATGGCAACGCGCCGGCAGTCTCTCCGGCGGCGAGCAGCAAATGCTGGCAATCGGACGCGGCCTCATGGCCGAACCGGTTCTGCTCATTCTAGACGAGCCGTCTCTCGGTCTCTCGCCGCTGCTCGTGGAAGAGCTCTTTGCCTTGATTCGACGCATCAATGAGCAAGGCATCGCCCTTCTCCTGGTCGAGCAGAACGTGGTGCAGAGCCTTGAAGTCGCCCATCGGGCCTATATCCTTGAAAACGGCAGCGTGGTGCTGGATGGGACTTCTGATCATCTGCGCAACGACCCGAATCTCAAGCGCGCCTATCTCGGACTGTAACCATGGGTGATGCGGTAAACCTTCGCACGCGGCTCGCGCTCAAGCCCATTGTAGTGGCGCCGGGCGTGTTCGATGCACTGACCGCGCATATTGCGGAGCGGGCCGGTTTTTCCACGCTTTATGTTTCTGGTGCAGCCATCGCCTATACCCGGCTTGGCCGGCCCGATATCGGGCTCGTTGCCATGAGCGAGGTCGCCGATACCATCGCCATGATCCGCGATCGCGTCGGCGCCAATCTCGTTGTCGATGCGGACACCGGCTATGGCAACGCCCTCAACGTCGGCCGGACGATCCGTCTCTTCGAGCGCGCGGGAGCAAACGCGATCCAGCTCGAGGATCAGGCATTTCCCAAGCGTTGCGGGCATCTTGATGACAAAAAGCTGATCCCGACGGAGGAGATGGTTGGCAAGATCAAGGCCGCGCTTGACGCACGAGCCTCACGCGAAACTCTGGTGATCGCCCGAACTGACGCGGTCGCCGTAGAGGGCTTTGAAAGCGCCATGGCCCGCGCCGCAAGTTACCGTGACGCCGGCGCCGACATATTGTTTGTAGAAGCCCCGAAAACGCGCGCTGAACTCCAGCGCATTCCACCCGCGGTCAGTGGCGTGCCGCTGATGGCGAACATGGTCGAAGGGGGCAAGACACCTCCGCTCGCGGCGGCGGAGCTGGAAGCCCTTGGTTTCTCGCTTGTGATTTTTCCCGGGGCCATCGTGCGGGCATTGGCACGCACGGCGAGCGAATTCTATGCCTCGCTCGCCAGGCATGGGACTTCCGAACCGTTCCTTGACCGCATGTATGACTTCGCCGCGCTCAATGACCTCATCGGGACGACGCAGATAATCACGCTCGGCAAGGAATATGAATCAGCTCGACCGAACAGTAAAAAAGGGCGCGGCAAGTGAAGTTCGTTGGCCCTTTTCGTTTTTTCGCTGCGATCGCTGCTCTTTCATTGTCCATGACGCATGGGCTGCGCGCCGAGGACTATCCGGCACGGCCGCTCAAACTGCTGGTCGGCGCCCCGGCCGGCGGCACGACCGATACGATCGCACGCGCCATTTCCGAACCGATGGCAGCAGCGCTGATACAGCCTGTCCTTGTTGAGAACCGGCCGGGCGCCGGCGGCAACCTGGCCGCGGCCGCGGTCGCCAAGTCAGCGCCCGATGGATATACGCTGCTGGTGAGCTTCAGCAGCCACACCATCAACGCGACGCTTTACCCAACTTTGCCCTACGATCCCGCCGCCGATTTCACGCCGATCACGATGATCGCAAGGGTGCCAAGCATGTTGGTGGGACGCGCCGACCTGCCCGCAAAAGATCTCAAGGCGCTGATCGAACTCGCCAAGGCAAAGCCGCACACGCTGACGATCGGAATCGGCGGCATCGGATCGTCCCTCCATCTCGCCGGAGAAAAATTCAAGCAGATGACCGGCGTGGACCTGCTCAACGTCCCATACAAAGGGACCGCCCCGGCGCTGACCGACCTGCTGGGCGGGCAGATCGACCTTATGTTCATCAGCCTGGTAACGGGAGCCGAGCAGGTTCGCGCCGGGAAATTGCGCGCCTATGGCGTGACCAGCGTGCAGAGGCAGTCGCTCTTCCCGGATCTGCCGACGATCGGCGAAACCGTGCCGGGATTTGAGTCCAGCGCATGGTTCGGCGTATTCGGCCCGGCTCATCTCCCAGACGCGATTACGGCAAAGCTCAATGCGGTCATCATCGCCGGGCTCGCAGAGCCAAAACTGCGGGAGCAGCTGAAAAACGAAGGTGCAACAAGCGTGGGCAATACGCCCAAGGAATTTGCGACTTTTGTGCGCGAAGACATCGAGCGCTGGGCGCCGCTCGTCAAATCGTCCGGAGCGACGCCGAACTAATCCGCGGGCCAGGTCAAGGAGCGTCTCGTATGGAGAAGCTTTTCGATACCGTCATCAAGAATGCCCGCGTGGTTCGTCCCAACAAGACGTCGGTCGATCCTCTCGATATTGCGATCAAGAATGGAAAGATCGCCCGACTCGGCCCGGACATTCAGGCCGACCAGGCCAGGAAAATCTTCGATGCCAAGAATCGTCTTGCGTTTCCGGGTTGCGTCGACGCGCATATGCACATTGGCATTTATGCGCCGCTCGCGCAGGACGCGGTTTCCGAGAGCAAAGCCGCAGCCATGGGTGGCGTTACGTCAAGCCTCAATTATCTGCGAACCGGGCACTACTACCTCAACCGCGGCGGCCCCTACCGTGAGTTCATGCCGGAAGTATTCAAGCAGGCGGAGGGACGATTCTGGGTCGACTATGGTTTCCACATTGCGCCCATCGAGGCTGGGCACATCGATGAGATGGAGTCCCTGATTACCGATCATGGAGTGACCTCGTTCAAGATCTTCATGTTTTATGGCGGTTACGGGCTGCACGGACGCTCGGACCAGCAGAATGAATTTCTGATGATCAGGCCGGAAGAGCGTTACGACATTGCACATTTCGAGTTCATTATGCGCTCCGCACAGCGTTTGATGGACAAGTTCCCCACCCTCGCCGACCGCATCAGCGTCAGTCTGCATTGCGAGCTTGCGGAGATTCTCAATGCCTATACGAAGATCGTGGAGCGCGAGGGCAAGCTGACTGGCCTGAAGGCTTACAGCGCGGCGCGGCCGCCGCATTCCGAGGGTCTCGCGATATGGATTGCGTCTTATCTGGCGAATGAAACCAATTGCCTGAACATTAATCTGCTGCATTTGAGCTCGCGCAAGGCGGTCGATGCGGCGTGGACCATGCAGCAGGTCTTTCCGCATATTGAATTCCGCCGCGAGGTGACCGTTGGCCATCTGCTGCTCGATACCGATTGCGAATGCGCGGTACATGCCAAGGTCAATCCGCCAATCCGCCCACGCGAGGACGTGGAAGCCTTGTGGCAGGCCGTGCTCGACCGCAAGATCGACTGGATCGTCAGCGATCATGCCTGCTGCTCGGCTGAGCAGAAATGGTCCAAAGACGATCCAACCAATATCTGGCTCGCCAAATCGGGCTTTGGCGGTACCGAATATCTGCTTTCAGGCGTGCTGAGCGAAGGCAGCAAGCGTGGCATGTCATACAATCACATGGCCGAGCTTTTGAGCTGGAAGCCGGCACAACGGTTCGGATTGCCGAGCAAGGGGGACATCGCGCCGGGCTATGACGCCGACATTGCTGTTATTGACCCGAACGAAAGTTTCGTGGTGCACGCCGCTGAATCTGAATCGCAGCAAGGTTACACCCCGTTCGAGGGCACCGAACTCAGCGGCCGCGTGAAGAGCACTTTCCTGCGCGGGGATCTCGTCTATGACGGCGGGAAAATCGTCGGGCCGGCGCGCGGCCACTATATGCGGAGGTCCGAAGCCAGGCCTTAAGCTGAGACGCCGCCGTTTATTCGATAAGTTCATCGGCGCGCAGAACCAGCGTGCGCGCAATGGTGAAGCCAAGCTCCTTGGCGGTCTTTAAATTGATGACAAGCTCAAATTTGGTCGGCGCCTGCACTGGAAGCTCGGTCGGTTTTTCGCCACGAAGGATACGATCTACATATTCAGCGACCTTGGGCCACTGACCGATCTGATCAATGCCGTAGCACAGCAATCCGCCGTCCCTGACGTAATATTTGAGCGGGTAAATTGCCGGGAGGCGATAGCGGGCGGCCAGTTTGATAATTGCATCGCGCTGCGTGTTGTTGACAGGGCCCGGCAGCACGACCAAGCCGCGATCCGTCTCGCCAGCCAACGTCGCTATGGCGCGCTCGATCTCCGCCCGATTGCGCACCTCAGCTGTTGATACCTCGACTTTGAGGACAGGCGCGGCGGAGTTGATCGCACGCAAGAATTCCTTGTGGTTCGACTGCTCCGGATGATTGAGGACCGTTACGCGGCCAACAAAGGGCGTTGCTTCTTTCAGAATTTCAATCCATTTCCCGGCAATAGACGTGTCAAAGTCAGTAAAACCAGTGATGTTTCCGTCCGGCCGTGCGTAGTTGCTGACAAAGCCGCTGGCAGCGGGATCGGCGACCTGAACAAATACAATTGGAATTGTCCGCGTAAGCGCCTTGAGCACTGCAACAAGCGGCGTGCTGTTCGCTACAATGACGTCCACTGGAATACCGACAAGTTCGGTCGCGTGAGCGCGCACGCGCTCGGGGTCCCCAGCGGCCCAGCGAAGTTCGATCTCAATATTCTTCCCTTGAGTCCATCCCAGCTTATTGAGGCTGTTCCGGAGCACCGACAGACGCTCCTGTCCTTCTCGATCGGCCTCGGCGTAATTCATGATTATGCCAACGCGCCGCGTGCGCTCCGGTTGCTGGGCGCGCGCCGCCAGCGGCAATGCTGCCATTCCGCCAATAAGACCGATAAATTCCCGCCGTCTCATACATGCCCCCGAAGGCCAGCCGGAGCATCGTAGCGGCTCAAACAAGACCCGTTAAGGGACGCCCCGATGCCTGCCTCGCGCGTCTTGATGTGTGAAAATGCCACACATGGCCCCTGCCAGAATTGACAGAGTCCCGTTTGGTGTTTTCAGTAGCAGCCGGGTCATCGGTCGTCGGATTCATGTTGCCGGTATTGCTCACACTCGCCTGGATTGTTGCCATTGCCTGCATGGTGTATCTCGCCGCGCATGCAATAAGGAATCGTTGGTACGCGCGGCGGCGGCGCAAGGCGCACAACAAGGTGGTCCGCAAGTTCAAGAGACACCATCACTTCGATCAGAAACGCCAACACTGGATTCGAAATGTTGATGGCGAAGTTGTCGTGGTTGATGAGGATGCCGAAGATCGCCGACTTTTTCTCACGTTCGTAGGGTGGATATTGCTTATTGCGTGGGAGGTTTACTGGATTCTGGAAATTATCGAACGATTCAAGACAACAAAAACCCCGCTGCAATTGCCCTATTTCTTTTTGCTGGTCATAATGGTCGTCATTCCGGGTTCGATCTACCTGTACTTTCGTCGGCGATTGCGGCGGTCTGCCGCTTCGCTGTGACGTGCCTGCCCGGGTTATTGAAAAGAATGGTGGGCCCGGGAGGACTCGAACCTCCAACCAGACCGTTATGAGCGGTCGGCTCTAACCAGTTGAGCTACGGGCCCTGTACGACGCTTCTATCAATGCACGCGGGCGATGCGCAACGCTGCCCTCTCCTGCCTGGCCCCCGATTGCGTTAGGCTGGACGCCATCAGTGCCGCCGGAGTGCCAGCACCATGCACGTATTCAGCCTCGAACGCGAGCAACAGTGGGATCCTCAGCGCCATGTCGAAAAAATTCTCGGCAAAATCGCCGATGGTGACGTAACCGTAGCCTGCTGGGAGCCCGGTCAGATCAGCCCGAATCACTGCCACCCGAACGCCACGGAGATCTATTTTTGCTTCTCGGGCGGCGGCACCATGCGGACTCCGACCGAAACCGCAGCGGTCAGGCCCGGCAGCTTTGTCGTCCATCCGCCGGGAGAAGTACACGAGTACGAGAACGGGCCGGCGCGCACGATGCTGTTCCGCGTACGCTACGGTACCGATATGCGCGCGCACCATTGCGATTGGCGCGGGAACAAGGACTGGAAACAGTTACCCGCCGACGTCGACTACTACCGGCGTCACCCGATCCGCTAGCTACATTTTCAGGAGCCGCTTGGCGTTGCCGCTCAATATCTTGACCCTGTCCGAATCAGAGATCGACACGCTCTCCATCCACTTGACCGCCGGCGGGTTCATCACAAACGGCCAATCGACCGCGAACAGGATGTGATCAACACCCATCTCCAGCATGCAGCAAATCAATGCCGGATCCGAAAAGAAGCCGCTGGTGGTGACGTAAAAGTTCTTGCAGAAAATGTCGCGGAAACTCATCGCCTTCTGCCCCGGCCGCTTGAGCGAGGTGTCGATGCGCCAGACCAGAAAGGGCAACGTCTCGCCGAAATGGCCGAGAATGATCTTCAGGTTCGGGTGCGCGTCGAACACGCCGGAAAGCACGAGCCGGATTGCCTGGGTGGCGGTTTCAACCGTGTAGCCCCAGGCCGGCCGCACGACGAGCGGAAAGTCCTTGGCGTAATCCTGGTAATAGATTTCCGTCACCTTCGGGTGCGGCAACGATGGATGGAAGTAAATCGGCACGTCGAGCTTTTCGGCGCGCTCATAGATCGGCCAGAATTTCTTCAGATCGAGGAACTCGCCGTTCGACATGCCGTGCAGCATGGCGCCCTTGAACCCCAGCCTGGTGACCGCGCGTTCGAGCTCGTCCGCCGCCGCCTTCGGATCCGCTGTCGGCAGGGCGGCGAAGGCGGCGAACCGCTTCGGGTTGGCCGCGCATACCTTGGCAAGACGGTCGTTAACCTGCCGGGTCAGGTCGGCGGCAATAACCGCCCCAAGTTTCTGGGTCGACGGTGCGCCATGCGAGAGCACCTGTATGTCGATACCAGCCTCATCCATTTCCCGGAGGCGTAGACCGCCCAAATCGTAAAGCCGTTCATCCGTCTCGTTGCCACGGCCGGCCTCGGGGCCAGTAAAATGCTTGGCCAGCTCCTTATCCCAGTAGTGCTCCTCAATGGCGATGACCGGACAATTCGGCTTTTTCATCATGATAAGTCCCCGCAAACACCAAAAACGAGGCGTTTCGTAGCAATCGCGCGATGCGCTGTCACTCCTCCATGACTGTCATGTGACGGTCAGCGGCATGAATAACGCATACCCTCGGTTGTCCGGCCAAAGGCTTGCAAGTGGTGCTTTGGTAACGGTGCCGACTCAGTTATGCAGACGTAATGCTGCCGATTCTCCGCATTCTTCCCGTAGGCGGCGTACTTCTTGCCATTTTGATCCTGGTGCTGGCGCTTAGCCCTCCGGACGCTTCTCGGTCGCCGCTCACAGCGACGATCGTGCCGGCGCGCGGCGCGCTGGTCGACCGCGAACGTCATCCGGAGATGCGGCAATTTCTGATCCATGCCGCCCTCAAGCGGGCCGATGAACTCAATCGTTTGCGCGAGCTGGCCGATACGCCGGCGCGCGCGAAGGATGTACCCGGGGCCAAGGTGGCCGGTCTTCCCGGCAACCGAAGCGATGCCGAGCCGGACGACACCGGTCCTATCGGTGAGAGCCCCTCGGTTAGCATCCCAATCGAAATTGGCGAGCGTTCGTCGACCGAATTGCCCGTGCAGGAGGAGAGCGGACCGATTGTCAAGACATCAGAGCCCAGCAAACCCCGACGCCGTATCGTCAACCGCACGCGGCGCACGAGAGTCAGCGCGCCTGTGGCATCTGAAACCTTTTTGTTTGGTTTCTGGTTCAGCGCAAACCAGTCTACGCAGCCGTACGGGACTTATCAGACCAATCAAACGTTTACCGGCAATCAGACCAGCCAGCCATATGGTGTCAATCAGTCTGGCCAGTCTTATGGGACCAGACAGGCCAACCAGTCCGCTGCTTCGTATATAAACCTCGCTCCGCGGACATATCCCTACTAGCGGCAGCGCACCGGGATCAATGGTAGTCGAGACGTCCGCTGTACAGGCTGGACGATGATGCGACGCTCTCGCCGCGCGAGAGCGCCCCTTGCAAGCTCTGCTCCGCGCTGAATTTCACATTGCCGACCGGCGCAGACGCAAACGCATTGAGCGGCTCGTCGTTGGACGCCATGGTCATGCCTTTGGCCTTGGCGGCGTAATAGTATCCGGCGGCATAATAGTGCACCGCCTGGCTGGCATTGCCACGCGCCACGCGATAGGCGCCGGCAAGATACTTAACCGCATAGGTCATGTTTGTATCGGCGTCGAGCAGACCGGCGGCGGTGCCGGTGTAGCCCATGGAGCGCGCGGTCGCGAGTTTGATCTGCATCAGTCCGTAGTTGCCCGCACTGACCGCTCGCGGATTGCCACCGCTCTCGCGCTTGATCACACGCCGTATCAGGTCCTCTGGCACACCGTTGGCGGCGGCGTGCTGCGAGATCAGGGAGTCGAGATTGCCATTGGCATCGAGACCGGCAAGACGCTGCTTCTGCGCATGCGCCGGCGATGCCGCGGCGAACGCAACCAGAATCATTGTAAGGCTGAGAGTGCGAATCATGGCGGCTCCAGATTTCAAAGTGCTGGTTGTGATGGGGAGGCGGGGCTTTTGCTAAGCAACTCTGGCAACTTTGTGGCCGCAACGGCCTTTATCCCCCTTAAGTTCCATCACGAATTAATTCATAGAGTTGCTTAATACCGCTGGACCGCAATCCGGTACGGCAGCGTCGTGGTAAGCCGCATTGATCAGCATCAAAGTCACTCCAAGCTTCCCCCGTTAACTATTCGAAGCACGACTAACGGCAACCTGGGGGCTCAAATTCATGCCGACTCAAACCGCTCTTATCGTCGCCGGAATTCTCCTGGTGTTCGCAGCATTTGCCGTCAGCCTGGCTTGGGCCGATTTCTACTCGCGAAATTCCCGCGCGCACAGCGCGGAATAAAAAAAGTTCTCGATCGCCAGCCTGTCGATTCGCACAATCGGTCTGGGTAGTCTTCCGGGCTGCAGACGGCATGGGGAGACCACTATGAGTGCGCCACACACGACGCTTGAGGACCGACTGTGCGCTGTCGAGGACACGCTTGCGATCTATCATTTGATCGCCAGCCATCCGCCAGCAGCCGACACGGCGACAGACCGTTATTACCGCGATGCTTTCACCGCCGACGGCAAAATCGATCTCGGCGGCGGCAAGGGTGCGACCGGTAACGAGGCGATTGCAGCAATCGTGAGAACGCCGGAACACCAGACCGCTGTCGCCGGGGGTCTTTGTCATTTCGCGGGCCTGCCCCGCGTCGAGGTGAAGGGCGACACGGCGGTGGCAACCTCGTATCTGCAAATCATCAGTCCAGACCGGCAGGCAGCTCCGCGCGAGCTTTCCGGCCATGGCGTGTCAACCGGTTTCCGTATCCACCGCGTCGGCGCCAACCGTTGGGAGCTCAAGCGCGGCAAGGATGGCTGGAAGGTAACGCGGCGCACGCTGCGCCCGCTCGACGGCACCGATGATGCGCGGGCCTTGCTGCGGCAGGCCATTGCGCCATAAGTTCGGCGGCAAACGCGAAACGGGGAGGTGCGCAACATGCCGAAGGCCTATTGGGTGGTGACCTATCGCTCGGTGAAAAACCCGGAAGCTTGGAAGGCCTACGCAAAAATCGCGGCCCCCGCGATCGAAGCCGCTGGTGGCCGCTTCCTCGCCCGCAGCAACCCGGCGAAGATCTATGAGGCGGGAATGAACGAACGCGTGGTGCTGGTCGAGTTCGACAGTCTCGACAAGGCCCTCGCCTGCCACAATACGCCTGCTTACAAGGAAGCCCTCAAGGCGCTTGGAAGCGGCAACGTCGAGCGCGATATGCGCGTTGTTGAAGGCGCGTAATCCGGCTGAAGTGGTTCACCACTCCGCGAACGGGTAACGCTTCTGCGCGGCGGCGGCCTCCCGTCGAGCGTCGATCAGCAGCTCAAGCAACGTCTTTAACAAGGAAGTGACACGCGCAAAGCCCGAAACCGGATGCACCGCGCGTGTGTGTACTTGCAAGGTCGACATCGGTGTCATGCTCCCTTGAAAGCCTTAAAAGCGCGGCGGCGTGCTCAAAAACAATCGCTCGATCTCGCGTTCGGCTTGGTCAGTAAACTTGCTATTGCTGAGATAGCGCGCAATCTCACGCTCGGCTTGCCGCTGACGCGACTGCGTGATCGCATCGGCGAGCCATCGGAAAAATCCGCGGCGCCGTCTGACGGTTGTGTCGGTGGCGGTAAAGTCGCGCGTGGCGACAGTAGACGGAATGTAAGCCATGGGTCATCTCCCTTTCGCTGGGCTCGACGACTCCATAAGCGCTTCCTCGTTTCTTCTTGTTGCAGATAACATAAGCGCTTTTCGTCACTTGCAGTATATGCGGCGGAACATACGTTCCATGCGTGTGACTCATGCAGCGTGTCGTGCGCGTGTCGCAAACGCGTGCATTTGATTCCCTTTTCGGGGCGCTTTGCCCAAGGCTGCGGCAATTCAACGGTCGCGCCACATCTCTGCCGCAAAGCTGCAAGGTTCCGTTAAGGCTTGGGGTGCGCCATCCGCTCTCATTTTTTTAACCAGCAGTTTCAGTTGCCGTGCCTGGCGTTGATCCGCGTTGGGCAAAATGTGCGAGATCGCTGTACCGCAGACATCAAAGAAGTTGCCAGCGTGACGACCAGAGCCAATAATGAGTCGGGCAACCTGGCATGCGTTGGGGCGCGGGAGCAGCCATGGGCTGGCTGTATCGGCTCGATCGATTGATCGCCGCAGTGATAACCGGCGCGCAATGGCTTGCGTTGCCGCTTATCGTGTTGCTGTTCCTGCAATGGCCGCTGCGCGACCTATTTCGCGCGTATTCCCGCGAGGCCAATGATTTTGGCCAGATTATTTTTGCGCTATTTGTTGCGGTAAGCGTGACGGCAGCAACCCGCGCCGGCACCCACCTGGCTGCGGACGCCGTGGCGCAGCGTTACTCCCCGCGCGTGCGTCACTACATCAGGAAAATCGGCGCGCTCCTGGGGTTTGTACCGTGGGCGCTGTTTATCCTGATCGCAAGCAAGCGCGTCGTGATCTATTCGCTGCAATTGCGCGAAACCTTTCCCGACACTGCAAACCCTGGCTATTTCATCATCAAGCTGGCGCTATGGCTCATGGCGGTGATGATTGTCGCGCAGGCGCTCGTCGACGTCGCGCGCCCCATGCCGAAGGATAGCGACTGATGGAATGGAGCGGTTTTGCTCTGCTCCTCCTCGTCGGCGCAGGCATCGTCGGCACCGGCCTTCCCGCCGCTGTTATTCTTATCATGGTGGCATCCATTGGCGCCGTGTTGGGCCTGTTGACCAACACCATTCCGGCCACCTTGCTTGGGGCGTTGCCGGGACGACTTATCAATTTGTTCGAGAACGATCTGCTGCAAGCCTTGCCGCTCTACGTCACCATGGGCCTGCTGCTCGATCGATTGCCGGTCGCCGATGCGCTCTATCGGGCGAGCAACTCAGTTTTGCCGCGCAGCCCTTCGGCGCCGCTTGTTTCCGGCATGGTGCTGGGGGCATTGCTCGGGCCGATGAACGGCTCGGTCGGTGCCAGTGTTCTGGGATTGTCGCGGGTGATCTCGCCTCGATTGAATGCCGAACGTGTGCCGCCCGCAACGCGCGACGCTGTGATCGCCGTCGCCAGCACTTTGGGAGTGCTTTTGCCTCCGTCACTGGTTCTGATCCTGCTTGGCGATACAATGCTGTCCGCCCATACAATCGCGGTCACGCAAACCGGACGCGCCGACCGCGTCATCAACACGCAGGACGTCTTCCATGCCGCATTGCTGCCGGCTGGAATTTTTCTGGTCCTATGCGTGGTGCTGGCGTGGCTTGCCGGACGCAAGGCGACGCGGCTGGCGAAGCCGGAACCGCTGTCGTTCAGTCAGGGATTGCTTGCAGGATTCGCGCTGGCAGCGCTCTTAATGTTGCTTGGTGGAGTCGCCACAGGGTATTTCTACGCGGTTGAGGCAGCGGCCATGGGCGGCTTTGCCTTGCTCGTTGCTGGCCTGCTTTCCGGTCGGCTGAGCGGGTCCATCCTGCGCGGCCTCCTGCATGACGCAATCGCCATAACAGGCGCACTATTTTCCCTCCTGCTCGCGGCGACCACTTTCACCCTCGTGTTACGGCTGCTCGGTACCGATCGCCTGGTGAACAATCTGGTCGGCGGCATTCCGGGAGGCGACGCGATTGCCGTTGCCATCGTGTTGGGTGTTATCGGGGTGTGCGCCTTCGTGCTCGACGCCTTCGAAATCATCTTCGTGATCGTCCCTATTGTTATTCCGCCACTGCTCGTGCGGGTCGCCGACGTGCGCTGGGTCTCCGTGCTGGTCCTGCTGACGCTGCAATCGAGCTTCCTGTTGCCGCCCTTCGGCTATGCGCTGATGATGGTGCGTGGCGTGGCCAAAGATCCCGCGCCTTTCCGTTCGTTCGTGCGGGCCTTGGTCCCGTTTTTGGTGGCGCAATGGCTGCTGCTTGTTGCCGTATTGCTTGTGCCCGGCCTCGTGCATGTCGGCGACAAGCCGGGTGACATAAGCCGCGCTCCAGCCAAAAACCTCTCGCCGCAGGAAATCAACGAACTGCTCAACAAAATGTTGCCCGGGCCTCCCGAACAGGACGGCAAGTAGGCGCTGCAAGCCCCTTCCTGAATGGCGAAGTGTGGGACTACGATACGGGGCTTGCGCTGCGGAGGTACCTATGAAGCGGCGAGAGTTTATCGCTCTGATCGCGGGTGTGGTGTCGTTGTCCCCGCTGCCGGCATTTGCTCAAAAAAGACCGCCCCGGATTGGCTGGCTTGTCTTCGGCGATGCCTCCCTCGGACCGATCGATCAATCGTTGAAAGATGCACTGGCTCAGAGCGGTCTCGTTGATGGCCGCAATATTGAAATCATCTACCAATACGCCAACGGCAATCCGGCACGGCTTCCGGCGCTGGCCGACCAGCTCGTTACACAAAACCCGGACATTCTGCTCGCGATCGGGGGTGATGTTGTCAAAGTGCTGTTTGATGCCAGCAAGGGCGCAATACCTATTGTGGGCGGAGTGAGTGATAGCCCTGTACGCGCGGGACTCGCGGACTCCCTGGCCAAGCCAGGCAAGAATTTCACCGGCGTTACGTTCCTGACGGACGACATGGCCGCCAAACGAATGGAACTATTAAAGGAAATTGCACCAGCCACAAAGCGGGTTGCAGTTATATTTAATCCGCAACATCTTGACGACGAAGTAACGTTCGCACGGCGCGGTGCTCAATCGCTCGGTATCGAGATCACGACACACGCTATCAGCGCTGCAAGTGATCTTGACGGCGCGCTTCGAGCAGCAAGCGAAAACCATTCGGACGGCCTATTCGTGATCGCCTCGCGTTTGACGAGTCTCGTTGGCGAAAAAATTGCCAAATACGGGCTGGAGCAACGGGTTCCCATAATTACGACGTGGCGCGAATTCGTTACGAGCGGCGCCTTGCTGTCCTACGGACCGAGCCGAATCTTTGAGGCCAAACGCGTCGCGGGTTATGTGCAAAAGGTCGTGAATGGCGCAAAACCTGCCGATCTCCCCATCGAGCAGCCGGTAAAATTCGAGCTAGTCGTCAATTTGAAGACCGCGCACAGTATTGGACTCAATATCAATCGCGATTTTCTGCTGCGAGCGGACGACCTGATTGAGTGAAGACCGCCTTGTTATTGATCAGAATGATTAGGCGAGTGGTTCGGGAGCTTTCAGTGGCGGAATCGAGGATTCTTCACCACGGCATAGATCGCCGGAATGACGACCAGCGTGAGCAGGGTCGATGACACCATCCCACCGATCATTGGCACGGCAATTCGTTGCAGGCGAGTCTCGGCGGCGGACCAGCGCAGGTAATTGAATCAGATGCCGACATGGAACGCGTGGTTTTCACTATCGTCCCAGGCTGTCTTGCTGAGCTGGGAGGCGCAGAGCGTCATGGCGCTTCGATTCATGCGACTGGCGGCAGGCGGCGCCCTGGCACAATCCGAGTCGGCGCGAATGATCTCCGAAAAAATGCTGGCGCTCGGTGAGGCACAAACTGCCGCGGCGCTTGCCACGATCAAAGGCGGCAAGAGCCATCAGGTCACAAAGAAAGTGCTCGGCGTCTATAAGAAGCGCATCCGCGGAAATCGGCGGCGCCTGACCAAATAGATATCAAATGATCGCGTGCCGGATCTTGGCTGAGACCCATTCGCTGACAATTACGGTGGCGATGATGGTGAGCAGGATCAGCGAGACCTGCGTCCAGTAAAGCTGCGTGATCGCGGCGTTGAGCTCGAGCCCGATGCCACCGGCGCCGACCAGACCGAGAACGGTCGACTCGCGAATGTTGATGTCCCAGCGGAATACCGAGATGCCGGCAAAGGCGGGAAGGACCTGCGGCACGATTCCGTAGGCTGTCACCTGCGTACCGGACGCCCCGGCTGAGCGCACAGCCTCAACCTGGCTCTCGTCGATTTCCTCGATGGCCTCATAAAGCAGCTTGGCACAGAAGCCGATCGAGCGCAGCGCAATCGCGATAATGCCGGCGAACACGCCGGGGCCAATTATGGTCACCAGCATCAGCGCCCAGATCAGCGCGTTGATCGAACGCGACGAAACAATAATGAACAGCGCGATCGGCCGCACCACGCCGACGCTCGGAGTGGTGTTGCGCGCGGCGCAATAAGCGACAGGGATGGCAAGCAGCAGGGCGACCAGCGTGCCGATGGTGGCGATATTGATGGTGTCCCAGATCGGTCGGCCAAGCGCACGGATGTAGGGCCAATCGGGCGGCACCATGCGCACTGCAAGGTCGCCGGCCTGCGCCGGCGCGTCCCAAACGAAGGCCCAGATTGTCTTGTCGGAAATCAGCTGGAAACAGCCGACAAACACGGCAATCGCGACCGCCCACCCTGCCCAGATCAACAGTTGGGTGCGCGGCTCGCGCCGTTGCCAGGTCCGCGCTCGTGCCGGGATCGTGCCCATCACTGCACCCACCGCCGCAAATAGCCTGAGCCGTATTCGCACAGCATGACGATGGCGATGATGACGATGATGATGGCTGCGGCGGAATCGAATTCATAGCGATCGAAAGCGGTGTTGAGGGTCGCGCCGATGCCGCCGCCGCCGACGATGCCTATTACCGCGGACTCGCGGAAATTGATGTCAAAACGATAGAGGCCAAGCCCGATCATGCGCGGCATCACCTGCGGCTGCACGCCATAATTGATCCATTGCAGCCAGCTTGCGCCCGACGCCCGCACGGCCTCCGCCTGCACTGCGTCCATGTCTTCGATGTCTTCGGCGAGCAATTTTCCGTAGAAGCCGATGGTGGCGAAGGACAATGTCACGAAGCCGGCAAACGGCCCGAAGCCGAAAAGCTTGACGAAGAAGATCGCAAGGATGACTTCCTGGAAGCTGCGCGAAACTGCGAGGACGGCGCGGCAGAAATAATAGACCGGCGCCGGCGCAATGTTCTTCGCGGCTCCTATGCCAACGGGAATTGAAAGGGCGATGCCGACCACGGTCGCCACAACCGTCATCCAGAGGCTTTCTGCGATGCCTTCGACGATTTCATCCCAGCGGCTGACAAAGTCCGGCGGAAAGAATGCCGCAAGGAACGCGGCGCCACGCGGCAGCCCTTCCCACACGCGCGCCCAGTTTACCGGCGTCGTCTGAAACACCAGCGCGAGATAGACCGCAGCGCCGATGGCGAGTGTCCAGCGCAACCATGCCGATTTGATCAGCGGCTGCTTTTTCCACCGGCGCGGCGCTGTTACGGCGATACTCATGGTTCACGTCCGCCCGGCCAGGCGATTGCGGTCCGCACGCGGCGCTTCAAATGGCACCACATTATCCTCAGGCTCTTCGCCCGCCTGTTCGTCAACCTTGCGGATCGTTGCCGACCAGTCTTCCTCGCCGTAGATCGATGTGAGGACCTCCGGTGTCAGTCTTTCGGGCGGTCCGTCAAAGACAATCTCGCCAACACGCAAGCCAACAATGCGCTCGGCGAACATCTGCGCCAGCAAGACGTCGTGGATATTGATGATCGCCGACAACTTGCGTTCACTGCATAACTCTTTGATCAGCCGCATGATCTGCCGCGAGGTTTTCGGATCGAGCGACGCGGTCGGTTCGTCTACAAGCAGCAGTTCGGGATTCTGGATCAGGGCGCGGCAGATGCCGACACGCTGGCGCTGCCCGCCGGACAGCTCGTCGGCGCGTTTGTCAGCCATATGGTCAAGACCAACGCGTTCGAGCAGGCCGAATGCCGCTTCGATATCGGATTGCGGAAAGCGGCGAAGCCAGCTTTGCCAAAAACCGACATAGCCAAGACGGCCGGTGAGGACGTTCTCCATGACCGAAAGCCGTTCCACCAGCGCATACTCCTGGAAGATCATCCCTATGCGCCGGCGCATGCGTCGCAATTCGGCGCTGCCAAGCCTGACAATGTCGACATCGTTGAGCGAAATCGACCCTGAGGTCGGCTCGACCAGCCGGTTGATGCAGCGGATCACCGTGGACTTGCCGGCGCCCGAAGGCCCGATCAGCGCCATGATTTGACCGTCAGGCACGTCGATATCGATGCCCTTGAGCGCGAGATCGCCCGTGCGATAGCGCTTGGTCAGGCCTTTGATACGCAGCATTCGCCCAGTCCCGTCATCACACCAAATGCGGCACTGCTCCCTCTCCCCGACGGGGAGAGGGCTGGGGTGAGGGGACGAGTGACTCGCGATATACCGTAATCCCTCACCCGCCTCGCTTCGCTCGGCGACCTCTCCCTATGGGAGAAGTGAAGTGGAGTTTGGTCCACGCGCCCACCGACTACTTGCAGGAATATTTCACGCCGCTCGCCGCGTCGATCTTGCGGATGACGCTCCAATCTTTCTTGTAGGTGATCGGAACGAACTTGTCCTGGCCCTTGAATTCGGCCTGGAGCGCGGAGCCTTCCCACGGGAAGGTGAAGAAGGCCTCCTTGATCTTCGCCTGCAGCGCGGGATCGAGATTGTACACCAAGCCATAGCCGGTGGTCGGGAAGGTTTCGGATTTGTAGATCGTGCGGATCTTGGCCTTGTCCACGACATTTCGCTCGAACATGCGGAACATCACTTCGTTGGCTATCGCAGCGGCGTCATAGTCCTTGTTTGCGACGCCAAGAACTGAGTTGTCGTGTTTGCCTGAGAAAACCGGTTCATAATCGCGCTTGGCTATCAAATGAAATTCCGACTCGAGCAGGGCCGACGGCGCCTTGAATCCGGAATTCGAGGTCGGCGAGGTGAAGGCAAGTTTCTTGCCCTTGATATCGGCTGGCGTCTTGATTGAGCTGTCGGCCGGCACGATGATTTCCATCTCGTACCCGAAAGTCCCGTCCTTGCCGGCCATGATGGCGAAGGGGACAAAACCGGCGCAATTCACCGCGATCGGATTAGAGCCCGTGTTAAAGCCTGCGACATGCAGGCGGCCTGAGCGCATGGCTTCGATTTCGGCCGCGTTCGACTGCACCGGGAAAAACACGACTTTCTTGCCGGTTAATTTTTCCATGTGCTTGATGAAGCCATCCCACACTTTGGTGTAGACCGCCGGATCCTCGACCGGCGTATAGGCAAAGATCAGCGTCGAGGGATTGACGAGTTGCTTGGGATCGCCGGGCGTGTCGGCCACTAGGTCACCGTCGCGGTCGCAATATGCTTTGTCGAGATCGCCACGCGGGCAATCCTGGGCGCGCGATGTCCCAACTAACCCACCGCTGACGATGAGCGCCACGAAAGCGCCCGCAATGAAATTAATCCGCTGTGCCATGGTTGTTCCCCCGGCGGTGCCGCGCTACGGGCGGCTTCACTCGCTTGGTCGCTGGCTGGCAGCTTAACCAACTCGATACGCGTCTGGAACCCGTAACCTTGGGCGGAACCATCGGGTTTATGACCCGCCTCACAGCCGGACCGCCACCTGGCGCCCCATTTTGGAGCCAGGGATTGTTATGTAGGCAGCGCGCCTGACGAGGTCTCCGGCGGAAATGCCGGAGGCCCCGGCTATTTCTGATTGTGTCGTCGAATACGGGATGCCCGCGGGTCAACCTCCCGCGCGGGCGCGGACAGCATTCTCGATGAGGGTTTTTCCCAGCGACCATATCGCGCCGGGGACGCGATGCGCATCCGCAATGACTGCATCAAACGATTTCTCGATCCAGTCGCAATCGGCATCCGTGATGATCAGAGGGGGCAGCAGCTTGATCGTATGGTTGCCATGCCCGGCAACCTGACTGAGAATTCTGTGGTCCTTTAACAGCGGAATCACAATCAACTGGCAAAATAGACCGCTGTTTGCCGTCTCAAGCAGGTTCCAGGATGCCTTGAGCGTCAGCGAATGTGGCGCGCCAAACTCGATGCCAATCATCAGGCCCTTTCCGCGCACATCTTTTAAAAGTTCGTGACGTGGCAGCATCCGCTCGAACGCAGCGAGCAAGCGCGCGCCCAGCCGTTCCGCGTTCTGCATGAGTCCCTCAGATTCCATCACCTCGAGCGTGGCAAGGCCAGCCGCCATGGCGAGATCGTTTTTCGAAAACGTCGACCCGTGCACGACGGCACGATCCATTCGATCGAAGACCTTGTCGAATATCCATTTTCTGGTCAGCACCGCGCCAACGGGTACGTGGCCGCCCGATAACGATTTCGACAAGAGAACGATGTCGGGCTCGATGCCCCAATGCTCGCAGGCAAGAAAGCGTCCAGTTCGTCCGAGGCCGGTCTGAACTTCATCGGCAATAAACAAAGTGCCGTGCTTGCGGCAAAGCTCGAACGCGCCGCGCAGATAGTCATTCGACGGAACAGTCACACCCTTACCCTGGATCGGCTCGATGATGAACGCCGCAATCGTCTTGGAGGCCAAAGCCTGTTCCAGGGCGGCGATATCGTTGAATGGCACTTCGACGCATCCGGGCAAGAACGGACCAAACCCGGTGCGAAAAATTTCATCGCCAATGACCGACAGCGAGCCGTAGGTCAAGCCATGGAAGGCGTGGCTGCAGTAGACAATTCCGTCTCGTCCTGTGGCAGCTCGGGCAAACTTCAGGGATGTCTCGACCGTTTCAGTTCCGGAATTGGCAAAGAATATCTTGTCAAGGTGCGGCACATAACGCAGCAGCCGCTCTGCCAGGACTCCGGCGAGCGCCGACACGTCCATCTGCACCAGGTTTGGAAAATCACTGTCGAGAACTTGTTTCAGCGTATTGCCTACGACGGGATGATTGCGGCCCAACGCGAATACACCCCACCCGCTCAGCAGATCGAGATACTGCTGGCCGTGACGATCATAAAGGTACTGGCCTTTGCCGCGCTGGTATGCCCGGTCGAAGCCGATCGTCTTGAGCACCCGAACCATCTGTTCATTGAGATGGCGGGTGTGCAGCGCATAACGATCTGCCTCCGCTTCAGCGAAGAGATCAGCAATGTCAAGGCTCATCCCAGATTCGTACCCCTCGGAGAGCGTTATTGGTCGTCGTTAACCAACAATTGGTCGCATAAATCCAAACTTGCTTAATGGTAACGCGGTGGCGTTGTCGTGTCATCGCGCGAGACTTTGCCCCATTTGACGCGGAAAAACGCGGCCCGCGACCACCAGCCGCAAGAACGTTGTTGAAACCCATTAATTGGTGGGTTTTCGCGCCGTTGACCGCCGCAACGCCCTTTGAGATAAATACTAGATAAAGAAGTAAGGAAACGGATGTCGAGTAAAGGGGGCGTCGTCGCCGTTACCTGTCTTGCGCTTGAGGCCCGCATCGCGCGCGGTCCCGGCGTGTCCGTGCTTTGCATGCAGACCCCGGGTCTTGGTGCGGCCTTGCGCTCGGCGATCGCGCAAGGCGCGTCGGGCATTATCAGCTTCGGAATCGCTGGCGGGCTGGCGCCTGATCTCGTTGCCGGCGATTGGGTCGTCGCATCCGGTGTCAGAGGCGAGAAACACACAATCCCCACCGACCGCGCATGGTCGCAAGGGCTGATGAACGCACTCCCATGTGCTGTCCACGCCGATGTCGTTGGCTGGGACTCGCTGGTGGCGAGCCCGGAGGAAAAATTCCAGCTCCATGAAGAGACCGGTGCGGCGGCTGTTGATATGGAATCCCACATTGCCGCGGCTGTCGCCGCCGAGTATCACATTCCCTTCGCCGCGTGCCGGGTGATCATCGACGCGGCCCAAAGAGCACTTCCACCCGCTGCAACCTTGGGTCTGCACCTCGATGGAACTCCGGACGTACCTGCGGTCCTACGATCGGTTTGGCAAAACCCGCGGCAAATTCCCGCTCTCATCCGCACAGCGATTGACTATCGCATCGCTGAGCAGGCCCTGCGAAGAGGGCGCAAGAAGCTCGGGACAGGGCTCGCCTTCCCCTACTACAGAAATCTCTCGGTCGAACTCGGCCTGCCGGTATCATCGCCTAGTCTGGTCAGATAAGATTCTTCGGCGCTATGCCGGGGGATGTTGATTCCGAAGTGTGTCCGCAAACCGACAACGTTGGCTCGACCCCGCGCCCGGAGGCAATCAGAATTGCCTCGCGGAATGAGATTTCCGGTTTGCCGCATTGGCAGGAGGCGTTTGCGTGCGAGCGCAAGGACCACCGGTATTACGAGCTTCTCGAAGACACGTTGAAAGACGGTTTCAGGTACGGCTATTTCAGTATCGAGAGCCGCGGCACGGTCTGCGCTATCCAGCCGTATTTTTTGGTGGACCAGGATCTTCTGGCCGGCATCACCGGACACCTGAGAAAGCTCATCGGGGGTATTCGCCGTCTTTGGCCTCGGTTCATGCGCGCATGGACTTTGATGGTGGGGTGCGTCGCCGGCGAAGGGCACCTCGACGGTGATGGAGCCTCGCTGTTCGCAAACGCCGAGTTGATGGCCTATTTGCTGCCGCAGCTCGCGCGCCAATTAAACTGCGCGATGATTGTTCTTAAGGAATTCCCGGCCAAATACCGCGCGCCACTGCAATGTCTGCGCGATGCCGGATTCGCCCGCGTGCCCAGCATGCCGATGACCACGCTGAGTATCGGCTACAAGAATTTTGAGGATTACCTTGCGAAAAATCTCAGCCCGGGAACACGTGCCAAGACCCGGCGAAAGTTACGTGTCGCCGAGCGTGCGCAACCGCCGATCACCATGAGCGTCATCAGCGATGTAACGGCAGTCATTGACGACGTATATCCGCTTTACGAAAGAGTCTTCGAGCGGTCGCCGCTGCAGTTCGAGAAGCTCACCAAGGAGTTCTTGTGCGAAATTGGGCGCCGAATGCCTGACAAGGTCAGATTTTTCGTTTGGCGTCAGGACGCGCGGATCATCGCATTCGGACTATGCATGGTCCAGAACGCGGATATCTGTCACGAATATGTGGGATTTGATTATTCCGTGGCATTCAAGCTCAATCTTTACTATCGGATCTATCACGACATCATCGAATGGGCCATCGCCAACGGTTACGAACGTTTTTACAGCGGCAGCCTCAATTATGATCCGAAGTGGCATTTGCGCCAGTCGCTCTATCCCATCGATCTTTATGTGCGGCACACGTCGAGTCCGATCAATGCCGTTCTAAAGCGCGTTCTTCCGCTGATGGAGCCCACCCGCTCCGATCCTGTTCTCCCGCATTTTCACAACTATCGCGATCTCTGGCAATAAAAGAGACCGGCTGCTCCGCCGCCGAAAGGTTTCCGCGGGAAAGAGGCAACCAACGGCCGCATGGTATCCGCTCCTGCCGATGTGCGTGCCCGACTGCCAGCTGGTATGCTTTAAGGCAGCTGTTCTCAGGGGAGCACATGAAGCGGCGCGATTTCATCAAGGCCATCGGGGCCGCGGCAGCTTGGCCGCTTGCAGCGCGTGCGCAACAAACAGCCAGTCCAGTCATCGGATATCTCAGCAGCAAGGGAACGACTGCGGAGGCCGGTATCATCGCGGCGATTCGGCAGGGGCTGAATGAGCGGGGTTTTGTCGAAGGGAAAACTGTTGCTTTTGCTTATCGCTGGGCCGAAGGCGATTATAGTCATTTGCCCCGTCTCGCCGCCGAACTGGTAAATCAGAACGTCAATGTGATCGCGGCGTCGGGACTGCCCGCTGCACTGGCGGCAAAAGCTGCAACACCCACGATTCCAATCGTCTTCAGACTAGCTGTGGATCCGGTTGCTTTTGGCCTGACCCAAAGCCTCGATCGCCCCGGAGGCAACATCACAGGCGTCACGATGCTGTTCGACCCGCTGACGCCTAAAAAACTCGAGCTGCTGCATCAGATCGTTCCTTCTACTGTGTCAATCGGAATTCTGATCAATCCAAACAATCAAAACGCGGCATCTCACCAGGAGCATGCCGAACGTGCCGCGGCAGCGCTGGGCTTTAATCTGAGCGTCCTGAAGGCTGGCCATTTGGACGAATTGGAGCCGGCTTTCGCGACCGCCCGCCAAAAGGGCGTCGGCGCTCTCCTCATCGGCGACGATCCCTTATTCGATGTTCTCAATCAGCAGCTCGTTGACACCGTTGCACGTCATCGAATTCCAACCATGTACTACGTGCGCGACTTTGTCGTCACGGGCGGGCTGATCAGCTACGGCCCGAGCTTTGATGAGATGGCCAAGCAAGTGGGCGTCTATCTTGGACGTATCCTGGAAGGGACACGGCCGGCAGACCTCCCGGTTCAGCAACCGACCAAATTCGAGCTGGTCATCAACATCAAGACGGCAAGGGCCCTCGGCCTTGCCCTGCCCCCGGCACTGCTCGCACGCGCTGACGAAGTGATCGAATAGTATCGGCCCGCGTTTCGCCTACTTCCCGATGTTGATCAGCTGAACGCGGCGGTTTTCGGCAGCTTCCGGATTGCGCCGGTTGAGCAACTGCTCCTCGCCAAGCCCAACGGCCTCGATCCGCGCCGGTGAAATTCCGAAGGGATTGATCAGCGCGGCACGAATGGCGTCGGCGCGCTGTTGGCTGAGCTTGAGATTGTACTCACGGCTCCCCTTCGCGTCCGTGTGACCGACAATCAGGAAGCGATATCCCTGCAGATAAGGATGATACAGCGCGTCGGCCATGAGTCCGACGGCCCTGAACGAATCCGGACGGATCCGCGCGGAGTTGAAATCGAACTGTATCGCGATGGTGATTTGAGCAAGGCTATCGAGCTGCTCATAGAGTGGCGGGCGATCGACGCGATTGGTACGGCTCGGATCAGTGAGCGACTGGTTGACCAATTGGCGCAATTGCGAGGCGCTGATGGTGTTGGCAGCGGCTTCTACACCCTGGAGACTGCTGACCAGATCGCCGGAGCTCAGATTGATCGATCCTGACCGCGAAGACGGGCCAAGCGCCACCTCATACCCGGCATCCGCAACGGCCTGCTGGCAGGCCGGGCTGATGTTCTCCTTGGTCTTGTAGAAACATTCCATCAGGTTTCCATCACCGGGCTGGACACCTGAGCAGCGTCTTTTGATGTCCACGTCGCATACGCGCATCACCGAGGCCCGGGCGGCCGCCCGTTTCTGGAGAAGCGCACCGAGCGAATTGACCGATCCGATGCAGCGCGCCGAAACTGTTGACTGATTGCGCAGGAGGCAGTCGCGCACACGGCCACCGCCTAGGTTTTCGTTCTTGCAGTATTTGGCAATATCGGCGCCGCAGGCCGCTGCGAGCTGATCGAGCGCGTCGGCATAACCGATTGTCTGGGCAAACGCGGGCACGGCCGCAAATCCCAGAAAAGCAAACGCGGCGATAACGCAGGCACTCTTGAACATGGAACTCCCCCTTACGCGGTTTCGGATCTAGCCCTTTACCCTCATCATTACGTTCACCGCCTTTTCCTGAGGCGTATCGATGCAACGGTCAATGAATTCATCGGTTTGTTTCGCCAGGGTTTCGACCTTAAAGGTGGAACTCCCGGATTTCCCAAGCAGGAAACCATGCAGGAAGGCCACGGCGACGTCGCGATTCGTCCCGTGTTCGCGCAGGATATCCTTGCAGGTGTACTGCTCGACCGTGCGCGTGCTGTCGTCCTGAGCGAACGCCGGCAGCATCCCGAGCGCTGAGAAAAAAACGCCTGCGCCGAGCAGGATTTTCATACACATCGGATTCATTGGACGCTCCTGATTAGGGGCTGCGGCAATTAACCTCCGGTACAATTCAACCTCCTGGTCAAAAGGGCGACCATGAATGGATATTGCCCAAGCGGTTTGCGCTAGATCAAGTCAGGGAAAATGCGACCCTGCCCTGTGGAGTCGGCATCGGAAATCGATTTCGGCGAGGAAGGTCTGCTGACCTGCGGGGTTAATATACGACCCGCTGG